>JAEIGA010020737.1_pt1 | contig 10019 bp, 6 predicted proteins | sample 9270691 | NCBI WGS metagenome assembly JAEIGA01 (sample SAMN17057246, study PRJNA624740) | gut metagenome | biome: biome; isolation source: fecal sample | host: Bos grunniens | place: China: Xizang | collected 2019
AATATCCCGATGCCAAAGAAGCTGATGCTGATTTAACATTCTCCATCTTGGATAACTTGCCTTCTATGGAGTTAACACAGGATTGACATCTTATTGTTTGCACAAGATACGTTTTTTTCATAGAGTTTTTTCTCTTTTCTGTTAAATATAGACTTTGGGCTAAATAAATCTTAACGTGGAAAACCATAAAGAAATATAAGATACAAAAGGATTAGTTTCTTTTTTGCTTCTTTTTTCTTTCCAAAGAAAAAAGAAGTAGAGGGTTGGATTACTCCAAAAATCCCTCTACTATAACAGCTTCGGCTTCCTCGGTGTCGAGACCGAGAGTCTGAAGCTTCAAAAGTTGTTCGTTGTTGATACGTCCGATGGCGGCTTCGTGAATCATTTCGGCATTAGCATCGTTAGCCACGATTTCGGGGATAGAAGTAACGATAGCCTTGTCCATAATGATGGAGTCGCATTGGATATGAGCAGCACAGGGTGCGTTGCCAACAGCTCTTGGGTGGAAAATCTGTTTTGAAGAGTCTCTTGCAACGGAACGAGAGATAATTCTCAGAGAAGCTCCTTCGCCCTCAAGGGCGATGTCCACGTCAGACTTTGCTAACTGTTCATCGTGGGTAACAAGCCTTTCAGTCATATTAAGCTTTGCGTTCTTGCCCACCTTGGCAAAGGTGTGTCTGTCTGTGGAGGTAACACCCTCGATTTGAGACGTGTCGAGATCGAAAACTGAGTCCTCGTCCATATATATCTCGGTTATGGGGTTCATTATGTTGCTACCTTCGCCACCACCGAAATGTTTTTCTGTGTATCGTACTTTAGCACCCTTTGATAAGTGGAACGCGTGAACACCATCGTGTCTGCTGGAGTTACAACTGTCGTTGTTGTGGATTCCGCAACCAGCAACTATCTCGCATTCTGCGTTTTCACCGATGTGGAAATCGTTGTAAACCATCTCAGAAACACCACCCGTGGTGATGATAACAGGGATGTGAACCTTTTCCCCTTTGGAGTTGGCTTTAACGTATACGTCAATCCCACTCTTGTCTTTTTTAGGTTCTATAATGACGTTTTCTGTGGACTGCCTTACTACCCCTTCGCCATTTTTACGAACGTTTACAGCACCGTCGGGGATGATTGGCATATCGGCGATTGTCTTCAAAAGCGAGAAATCGTCGATGGATAAAAGTTTTTTTGAAAGATTTAAAAGCTCGGACATCTATTTATCATTCCTTGTTTTTTATTTGAGTTTTCCGCAGGATTTGTTGAAGTACCCTGCAAGTTTTGGAAGCATCTCGCCTCCTGTGGCTATCTCGGAGATTTTGCCACCTGAGATAACCGCTATCCTGTCAGCAAGTTTCATAATACGTTCCTGATGGGAGATGATGACGATTGAACCTTTTCCTTTCTGTTCGGCGAAGGTGTCAACAAGCATATTGAAGCTCCAAAGGTCGATACCAGCCTCAGGCTCGTCGTATATGGCAAGTTTCAGCTTTCTTGCAAGGATAGATGCTACCTCGATACGTTTCAGCTCACCGCCTGAGAGGGAGGAGTCCAACGCACGATTGAGGTATTCTTTCTGGCATAAGCCTACCTTTGAGAGAAGATCACAGCAACAGGCTTCGGAAAAATCATCGCCACAAGCGATTTTGAGAAGCTTTTTAACTGTCATACCTTTGAAACGAGCAGGGGCTTGGAATGCGTAGCCGATTCCGATGTTTGCTCTTTCGGTTATGGAAAGCGAGGTGATGTCTTCTCCGTCAAGGAGTATTTTGCCCTCGGTAGGAGTTACTATACCCATCATAATCTTCGCCAAGGTGGTTTTTCCGCCACCGTTTGGGCCTGTAAAAAGGAGTATTTCTCCGTCATTTACCGTAAGGCTTACGTTGTCTATTATTTTTTTGTCTTCTGCTATAAATGAAATGTTTCTAAGTTCCAGCATATTATCAGTCCGTAATGGACACCCTTTGCGTTATTTTTTGTTTTTGTCGGATTTCTCCGATTTTTCAGGTGAGTTTTCCACCTCAATGAAGGCTTTTCCCTTCTGGTTCTCCTCGCTTCGTTCCTTGTCTCCGTACATGGCGGCATATCCGTAACGGCTGTAGCTTGAGCCTCGCTTGCCGTAGCTGTACTTCTTGCCTGTTCCGTTTGCACCTGCGCCGTTGTATACGATGCCGAGAATTTTAGCATCAATGAACTTGAGGGAGTTTATGGCACGTTTAAGCTCGTCGGTTGTGGAATGTTCCTGTCTTACAACGAGAACAACACCGTCGGAAACCCTTGCCATATGAAGACCGTCGGAAAGCACGTTTATAGGTGGGGTATCGATAAGGATGTAGTCATATTTCTTTGATAAAATATCCAGCATCTGCTTCATTCTGTCGCTACCCAGCATTTCAGAGGGGTTTGGAACGGCAATACCAGCGGTCAAAACGTGAAGTCCGCTGAATTCCTCCAATACCTGAACGCTGTCATCGAAGGTGGAGAGCCTGCCTAAAACGTTACTCAGCCCCGTGGCGTTCTTGATGCCGAATGTCCTGTGAAGACGAGGCTTCAAAAGGTCGCAGTCGATGACCAGAACCTTGTAGAAGGCTTTTGCCAGTGAAACCGCAACGTTTGATATTGTTGTGGATTTTCCCTCGGAGGGGATAGGGCTTGTAAAAGTTATAATTTTGCATCCGTCTTTAATAAGGGAGAGAACAATGTTTGTTCTTATGGTCTTATATGCCTCTTTGACGGAAAAGGATAAAAGTTGGTTCTGACCGAAATCAGGATCAGCTTCTGCAGTATATATTTTTCTCTCGCTGTGTCCTTTTTTTCCAAATGCCATCTGTGTTCCCTCCTTATCTATTTATTCTTTCCGTTTTTGCCTGAGTCAGATGTGGAAGCTTCTGCATACCTTGCATAACCGTGCTTGACGTTTTTTCCGCTATGCTTGGATGAGCCTGAGAAGTCGGGGATAACACCAAGAATTGGGATTCCGTTGTTTTCCACGTCTGCAACGGATCTGATTCTCTTGTCGAACAGCTCTTTCATATATCCAATAACGAATGCAAGTACAACGCCAACGGATGCAAGGATAAGAGAAAGGTTTCTATTCTGGGAAACTGATGGGGCTGAAGGCCGAGGCTCTTCAACAACCTGAACACTGTTTACTCGGTAGTTGTTGAAAAGGTAATCGTCCATATATAAGCTCAATGTTTTAGTAATCTCATACGTCAGCTCTGAGTCATAGGTGTAAACACTGAAACGGATGATTGCAGATTCGGAACGTTTTACAGGAGATACACTTGATTTAAGATCCCCAGCCGTGACCTTGTCTCTCCAATGCTCAGGAAGCTGTTGTCTCAGCTCCTCGTAGAATTTATACGTGTCTATTGTAAGCAGATAAGTGTCAACGTATTGAGCTTCTGCAGCGATGTATTTTGTGTAGTCCTCAACACTTGAGGAGATAGTGTGGATATAAAGCTCAGTATATGAATAATAGGAAACACTTGTGGAGCGTTTTGTGAGATAATAACCCAAAGCATAAAATCCAATTGCGAACACGAGCATCAAAAGAAAAAAACGTTTTATGACTTTTATTATTGTCTCCAAGGAAAACGAAATATTCATTCTTTTACCTCCGTATTGTTGTGGATGTCCTTTTTTAGTGGATTTTTTATCTTGTTTGGACGTCTCCGCACCAAAATCACAAAAGTATCATTAATATTATATGAATTTAACCATATTCACTATAGCAAAATTTTAGTCTTTTGTCAAGAGAAAAAGCAAATATATTATTGACATTTCAAAATTAATGTAGTAAAATATCCTTTGAAACAAAAAATAAGTTCCTTGTTTTGAGGAGTGCGTTTTTTGGATAATCTGGAATTTTAAAAAATACATATAAGAAAGACAGGTTGAAACATTATGGCAGACAGAGTATTTAATTTTTCCGCGGGACCTTCCATGCTCCCTCTTGAATTGCTTGAAAAAGCATCAGCAGAGCTTTGTAACTACAAAGGCTCAGGAATGAGTGTTATGGAAATGAGCCACCGCTCAGCAGTGTATGAGGAAATCATAAATGCCGCTGAGGCTTCTCTCAGAAAGCTTATGAACATCCCCGATAATTACAAGGTGCTTTTCCTTCAGGGTGGTGCTACTGCTCAGTTTGCGGCTATCGCTATGAACTTCATGACCAAGAACAAGAAAGCAGACTACATCGTTTCTGGTCAGTTCTCAGGAAAAGCTGCTGAAGAAGCAGCAAAATACGGTGAAGTTAAAATCATCGCAAGTTCAAAGGACAAGAACTTCACATACGTTCCTAAGGTAGAAAGATCAGATATTTCCCCTGATGCAGACTACGTTCACATTTGCTACAACAACACAATTTTCGGAACAGTTTATAACTACATTCCCGACACAGGTGATATTCCACTTATCGCAGATATGTCTTCTTGCATCCTTTCTGCTCCTATCGACGTGAGCAAGTTTGCTGTAATCTATGCAGGTGCTCAGAAGAACATCGGACCTGCTGGTGTTACTCTCGTTATCGTAAGAGAAGATATGTTGGGATTTGCTTCTGAACAGACACCTGTAGTTCTTAACTACACAGTTCAGGCAAAGAACGGTTCTATGTATAATACTCCTCCAACATACGGAATCTATTTTGCAGGTCTCGTTTTCGATTACCTTCTCGAAAAGGGCGGACTTGAAGCTATGGAAAAAACCAACGTTAAGAAAGCAGGAATGCTTTACGATTACCTTGATTCTTCAAAGCTCTTCAAGGCTACTGCTGAGAAAGAATATCGTTCACTTATGAACGCTTGTTTCGTAACAGGCGATGCAGACCTTGACAAAAAATTCTGCGCAGAGGCAACAAAAGCTGGATTTGTTAATCTTAAAGGTCACAGATCCGTTGGCGGTATGAGAGCTTCCATCTACAACGCAATGCCTGTTGAGGGTGTTGAAAAGTTGGTTGAGTTTATGAAAGCTTTCGAAGCCGAAAACGCATAAGCTTTAAAGAAACGGAGAAAACAAAATGAAAAATATAAAGCTTCTTAATAAAATAAGCAAATTCGGAACAGAAAAATTTGATACGGCAAAATACGTTGTTTCTGAAGACGTTGCATCTCCTGATGCTATTATGGTTCGTTCCGCTTCCATGCACGAAATGGAATTCGGCAAAGAGCTTCTCGCTGTTGCTCGTTGTGGCGCTGGTGTAAACAACATCCCTTGCGACAAATGTGCAGAGCAGGGTATCGTTGTTTTCAACACCCCAGGTGCTAACGCAAACGGTGTTAAGGAATTGGCTTTGGCGTCCCTTCTTCTTGCATCCCGTGACATTGTAGGCGGTATCGAATGGGCAAAGAGCCTTGAAGGAACAGAAGATATTGCAAAGGCTGTTGAAAAAGGCAAGTCCGCTTTCGTTGGCCCAGAGCTTAAAGGCAAAACATTGGGTATTATCGGTCTCGGTGCTATCGGTGGTATGGTTGCAAACGCAGCTCTCGCCCTCGGTATGAACGTTTTGGGTTGCGACCCTTATATGACCGTTGACGCAGCTTGGAGACTTGATACAAAGGTTAAGAAGGCTGAAACCTTCGAAGACGTTTATGCTGCAAGTGATTATATCTCCATCCACGTTCCTGCAACTCCTCAAACAAAAGGAATGATTAATGCTCAGACAATGTCCATTATGAAAGATGGTGTGAGAATTATCAACCTTTCAAGAGCAGACCTTGTTAATATCGCAGATATGAAAGCAGCTCTCGAATCCGGTAAGGTTGCAAGATACGTTACCGACTTCCCCAACAACGAAACTGTTGGCGTTAAGGGAATTGTTGCAACTCCTCACTTGGGTGCATCCACTCCTGAATCAGAAGATAACTGCGCTGTTATGGCTGCAGAAGAGCTTATCGACTTCATCGAAAACGGCAATATCAGACATAGTGTAAACTACCCTGATACCGTTCTCCCAAGAGCTGGCTCTGCAAGAATCGTTGTTCTCCACGAAAATATCCCTAACGTACTTACAAACCTTTCAGGTGTTTTCGGAAACGACGGAATCAATATCGAAGCTATGATCAACCGTTCAAAGAATACAAAGGCTTGTACCTTGATCGATACAAACTCCGATATTACTGAAAAAATGATCTCTGACATCTCCGCTGTTGAAGGCGTTATCAGAATAAGAGTTATTTAATTTTCTGTAATGTGAAATACAACGAGCTGTTGCAACTTCTCTGCAACGGCTCGTTTTTTTAGTGTTTGCAATTTCCTTTGTGCTTTGGCGATCTGTTCGCTTGTGAAAATAACGGTTGAAAAAACGTGGGTTTACAAATTATTTACAATTCATACCCTGTTTTTGAGATTCTTTTATTTAAAAAGGTATTGACAAATGGATTTTTTTGTGTTAACATTGCATACTGCTTATGCTGTAGAATTAAAAAGGAATTTTTCGGCTTTTTTGGAGCGAGGAGAGTTCCGACAAAATAAACACAAAATGCATATTTGCGACATAAACCGCCAAAAATGTGGGATTTTGTGATATTTTTTGTGAAATAACACAGCTGAGACAGGTGTTGTTTAAAAAGAAAAAATAAAGAAACAACGTCGGAGAAACAAAGCTAAAGCAAATGAAACGAAGCTGAGACTGAGAGTCTTTGCGAAAACTTTGACACTAACGAAGGAGTGATTGTGTAAATGGTTAAAAGCTGTAAGTTGGGCAGAAACGAAAGAATGTCATTTTCGAAGCACGAAGAAGTGCTCGATATGCCGGATCTTATAGAGATTCAGAAGAAATCCTTCAGAGAATTTATCGAAAAGGGAATTAAAGAGGTTCTTGAAGATGTTTCGCCAATGGTGGATTATTCGGGAAACATAATAATTGAATTCACAGATTATTCTTTGAGCGACACTCCCCGATTCACCGTGGAAGAATGTAAGGAGAGGGACGTAGACTACTCCGTTCGTTTCACAGTGAAGGCACGATTGAAGAACAAGGCAACGGGTGGAACGATAAACGAAAGCGAGATATTCATGGGTAACTTCCCCATGATGACAGACGGAGGCACGTTTATAATAAACGGTGCGGAAAGAGTTATCGTATCACAGATTGTTCGTTCACCTGGTGCGTATTACGAAAGCACAAGCGACAAAAACGGAAAAGAGCTTTTCTCTGCAACTGTAATTCCATACAGAGGCGCATGGCTTGAATACGAAACAGACGCATCCGACGTATTCTACGTAAGAATTGATAAAAACAGAAAGCTTCCCGTAACGGTGCTTCTCAGAGCATTTGGATTAGGCGAAGACGAACAGATATATGAGCTTTTCGGAAGAGAAGAGAAGCTTGTGAAAACAGCGGAGAAGGACATTTCCGTTGCTGAGTCAGTAAAATACAAAACATCTCCATCTGATGAGGCTCTCAAAGAGATATACAAGAAGCTTCGTCCTGGAGACCCACCAATCGTAGAGAGCGCACAGGTGCTTCTCAACAACCTTTTCTTTGACACAAAACGTTACGAAATTTCATCTGTAGGTAGATATAAATTCAACAGAAAATTAAGCCTTGCAAGAAGAATCGTAGGTCTCTCACTTTCCGAACCTGCAGTTTCTCCAATCACAGGCGAAATTATCTGTATGCCTGGCGAAAAGCTCACCAAGGAAGATGCTGCACTTATCGAAAACAGCGGTATCTGGAGAGTTCTTGTAGACACAGAAGAAGAGAAAGGCATAGTAGTACTTTCCAACAAGACCGTAGATGCTGAAAAGCTTTGCGGAATTCCTAACGAAGAGTTGGGACTCACAGAGAAGGTAAGCCTTGTTCCATTTATGGAGATCCTTGAAACCGTTGGTACAGAGGATATGGACGCACTTCGTGAGGCTATTAGAGACAGACATGACGAGTTGGTAGCAAAGCATATCACACTTGATGATATTTTTGCATCCGTTAACTATATGCTCAGCCTTAGCCATGGCGTGGGCAAATGTGACGATATAGATCACCTTGGCAACAGAAGACTCCGTTCAGTAGGAGAGCTTTTGCTCAACCAGTTGAGAATCGGTTTCTCCAGAATGGACAGAAACGTTAAAGACAAGATGAATGCACAGAATATGGAGAACGTAACAGTTCAGTCTCTCATCAACACGAGACCTATTTCTGCTGCAATCAGAAACTTCTTTGGTTCTTCCCCTCTTTCACAGTTCATGGATCAGACAAACCCATTGGCAGAGTTGACACACAAACGTCGTCTTTCCGCATTGGGCCCTGGTGGTTTGAGCAGAGACAGAGCATCCTTCGAGGTTCGTGACGTACACTACACCCACTACGGAAGAATGTGTCCTATCGAGACACCTGAAGGACCTAACATCGGTCTTATTTCCTACCTTTCCACATATGCAAAGGTAAACAAGTTCGGCTTTATCGAAGCTCCATACAGAGTGGTTAAAGACGGAATAGTAACAAAAGAGATAAAATACCTCACAGCAGATGAAGAAGACGAATGTGTAGTAGCAACTGCTGACGAGAGAATAGATGAAAACGGCAGATTCCTCAACAAGAAGGTAGTATGCCGTCACAAAGATTACATTGGCGAATTCGAGCCAGAAGCCGTTGATATGATGGACGTATCAGCAAAGATGGTAGTATCTGTTGCAACGGCGATGATTCCATTCCTTGAGAACGACGATAACTCCAGAGCTCTCATGGGTTCAAACATGCAGAAGCAGGCTGTTCCACTTATGGTAACAGAATCTCCTATCGTTGCAACGGGTATGGAATATAAGGCAGCGAAGGACTCCTGGGTAATGGTACACGCAGTAAAAGACGGAGTAGTAGAGTCTGTAACAGCAGACAGAGTAATTACCCGCGCTTCCGATGGTTCTAAGAACGTATATAAGCTTACAAAGTTCAAGAGATCCAACCAAGGTACTTGCGTTAACCAGAGACCTGTAGTAAACAAGGGCGACGTTGTTAAAGAGGGCGACCTTATTGCAGACGGACCTGCAACAAGCAACGGAGAAGTATCCTTGGGTAAAAACGTTCTCATCGGCTTTATGACATGGGAAGGTTACAACTACGAAGACGCTGTTTTGCTTAACGAACGTCTTGTAAGAGATGACGTTTACACCTCGATACATATCGAGGAATATATGTGCGAATCAAGAGATACCAAGTTAGGACCAGAAGAGATTACACGTGACATACCAAACGTAGGTGACGTTGCTCTCGAAAACCTTGACGAAAACGGTATAATCCGTATAGGTGCAGAGGTAAGACCTGGTGACATTCTTGTTGGTAAGGTAACACCAAAGGGTGAAACCGAGCTTACACCTGACGAAAGACTTCTCAGAGCAATATTTGGTGAGAAGGCAAGAGACGTGCGTGATACTTCATTGAAGCTTCCACACGGTGAGTCTGGTATCGTTCTTGACGTAAAAGAATTTTCAAGAGATGATTGTGACGTACTTCAACCTGGTGTTATCAAGGTTGTAAGAGTATATATAGCACAGAAACGTAAGATTTCTGTGGGCGATAAGATGGCTGGTCGACACGGAAACAAGGGTGTTATCTCCAGAATACTTCCTTCTGAGGATATGCCTTTCCTCCCAGACGGAACACCGCTTGATATCGTTCTTAACCCACTTGGCGTTCCATCCCGTATGAACATCGGACAGGTTCTTGAGGTTCACTTGGGAATTGCAGCCAAGAAATTAGGCTGGAAGGTAATGACACCTGTATTTGACGGTGCAAACGAACGTGATATTGCAGAATGTCTCAGAATGGCAGGACTTCGTGATGACGGTAAGACAACGCTTTATGACGGAAGAACAGGTGAAGCATTTGACAACCCTGTAACCGTTGGCTACGTATACTTCTTGAAGCTCCACCACTTGGTAGACGATAAGATTCACGCCAGATCAACAGGTCCATACTCACTTGTTACACAGCAGCCCTTGGGCGGTAAAGCTCAGTTCGGTGGTCAGCGTTTCGGTGAAATGGAAGTTTGGGCATTGGAAGCATACGGAGCCGCTTACAC
>JAEIGA010020738.1_pt1 | contig 10018 bp, 9 predicted proteins | sample 9270691 | NCBI WGS metagenome assembly JAEIGA01 (sample SAMN17057246, study PRJNA624740) | gut metagenome | biome: biome; isolation source: fecal sample | host: Bos grunniens | place: China: Xizang | collected 2019
CGTTGCTGACAATAAGAAGATTATATCCCTTTTGTGCCATTATTCGGGCATATTCATACCCACAACCCGAACTAGCACCTGTAACAATTGCGTACATATTGCTGTGACGTGTATCGTTATTTATTAGCAAATTCATCTTTTATTCTTTGATGAACATAAGCTTTAATATATTTGTTTTGTAGATAAGTATTCACAATACCAAACAAGAGTAAAGCACATGCAATGCAGATACATGTTACTTGCCAACAATCACTTTTGAAAAACCAGCAAACGATTAATAATACGAGAGCCAATAGGTCCGAAATTTGAACAACTTTGTCTATTGTTTTTTGTTTCCAAGCATAGACTGCTTCCTTCTCATAGAATTGAATTTTTGCTTCTACTTGTTTCTTTTGCTCTTCAGTAACATTGCCAATGATACGTTCTATATCAAATTTCATAGGTGTATTTATTATATTAGTTAATAATATTATTCTATTTTTCATCTACGAACAGAAGATGACTATTAACAATTGACCGACCATAACGCGGAGGAACATCGTCAATGGATAAACCGTCGCATAGCAGACTGAGGCTTGGTCATTCTTATCCGATAATCCTTGAGCATATCCCAAAGCAGGAGCACCTGTCATGGAACCAATTAGGAGACCTACTACCTTAAAATAGTTGATTTTCATTATCTTATAAGCAAAAAAACCTATCAATAGCAAAGGAATCATTGTAATCAATACACCATATAATACCCACATATATCCACCATCAAGCAAAGTAGAAACAAAGCCCTGCCCCACCGTAAGACCAACAGACGCAAGAAACAGGGTTAAGCCTACCTGACGAAGCATCATATTAGCAGAAGTCGTAGCAAACGTAACGAGATTATAATATGGACCAAAACGGCCAATCAACAATGCCACAATCAAGGAGCCCCCCGCAAGACCTAGTTTAAAAGTGATATCCATACCAGGGATAGCAATAGGCAAAGAGCCAAACAACACACCCAAAAAGATACCAAAGAAAATAGGCATTAAGTTAGGTAAATCAAGGCGTTTTAACTCATTGCCAAAGATATCAGCCACATGGCGCACATCCTCACGATCGCCAACGACCATTAGTCGGTCACCTAATTGCAAGACGAGATCTGGAGTAGCCAATAGTTCTACACCAGCACGATTGATACGCGTGATGGTTGCATGATAGCGGTTGCGGACATCAAATGAACTAAGTCGCTTGCCATTACATCTTGTACGAGTGACCACAATCCGGCGTGAGATGAGATGATTGCCGCGCTCGCCTCCATGGAAACCATAGTGAGTAATCTCTCCCAACACTTGCAAATCCTTCTCATGGCGACGGTCGCTAACAATACGTACTACATCACCTGTATGGAAAATAGTAGATGAATCCACAAGTTCGTCTTTGTCATCTAAACGTGTGACACGTGTTACCAGCATATGGTGGCAGGGACAGATATCATGCAACTGCTGGAGTGTAGCATCCTGAGTGATAGACAGACGGATATCTACACAGATAGGGTCATCGTCTGATATGTGCTCTTGCTTAAGTGCCTCATCTTCTTTACGAAGATTAACACGACAGAAAAAACGAATGAGTTCGAAAGACATAATTAGTCCAACGATACTAAGCGGATAAGCCAATGCATAACCAATAGCTATATCTGGTGTTGCCACTTGTAAGTCAGAAGCTGTCTGCTGAACAGCACCCAAAGATGGAGTATTCATGACCGCACCGGACATAATACCCGCCATCGTGGTCATATTCGTACCAGTAACATAATACAACACTACCGTAACCACACAGCCCAAGAAGACAATAGCCATAGCCAAGAGATTAAGGCGGAGACCGTTCTTTCCAAAAGGAGAAAAAGATGGACCCACCTGAAGACCAATAGAATAGACAAAAAGAATCAGGCCGAAATTCTTGGCAAAGGAAGCAACATGCTCATCAATAGTCAAACCAAAAGCCGAAAGGGCAATACCAATAAACAATATCCATGTAACACCAAAAGTAAAGTTTCGTATCTTGAGGCGTTCTCCAGCCCATAGTCCTAAAAAAACAACCAAAGTCAAAAGGACGATAGATTGAGTTACGGAATGAGTTATAAATAATTCGTTAAGAAATTCCATAAGAATGGTAAGCTCGAAGTATTAGTTAGTTTTGCCTTGTATAATGTGAATCATCTTTACTAATGCGGTAGTTACTGCTCGTTGTGTAATTTGTTTGCGCTCACGAGCTACACCAAATTTAAAACATTCTGCAATTGTTCCTTCTGGGGTCGCCCAAGCAATCCATACAGTTCCTACAGGTTTATCTGGCGTACCACCTGTTGGTCCTGCTATACCCGATGTAGCAATAGCATAATCTGTGTGCATTAGCATACGAACACCTTCAGCCATTTTGCGAACTGTTTGTTCGCTTACAGCTCCTTCTTCCATTAATATATCATGCGGAACACCAAGCACTTGCTCTTTGATAGTATTGTCATATGCAACTACCGAACCCATATAGTATGAAGAGGCACCCGATTCTGCGTTTAATGCGGCAGCCAAACGTCCGCCTGTACAACTCTCAGCCGTAGCAATAGTCTTGCCCTGTTGCTTGAGCAGACGACCAACCAAAGCCTCTAGCGAGATGTCTTCGGTGGCAAGCAGATAAGCGCTTATAAGCGGGAGAAGGGTGTCAATATGCGATTGGAGTTCTTCTTCTGTTGTTTCACCATACGTACTCAAACGCAAACGGATAATTCCGTCTTTGGGCAAGTAAGCAAGATGAATAGAGGAAGGAAGTGCGATCTCCCAATCTTCAATGAGTATGGCAAGTTTGGATTCCGGTATTCCTGAAACTATAATTGTTCTGTGAACAATATCCCCTGCCTTTTGCCTTTCGCCTATAGCCTTTAACCTAAGATAAGGAAGTACTTGCTCTGTCATAGCGATCTTCATTTCATGAGGCACACCAGGCATTGCTAAAAGCCATTTTCCTTTTTTTTTGAACACTAGAATAGGAGCACTACCTACTCTATTGGGCAATATAGTAGCAGATTGAGGCACCAACCATTGGGTGGCAGTCAGACGATTAAGTACATCTGGACGCTCCTTGTACAACTCATGTATGTGCGCGCACACATTGAGATCTTCCACTAGTTGTGTGCCGAAGTACTCGCACATCACATGCTTGGTGATATCATCTTTCGTAGGACCTAAACCACCCGTAGTGAGGACTATATCCGCACGAGAAAAAGCATCATCAAGAGCCTTAAGAATATGTTCACGATCATCATGTACAGATGTAATCTGATATAACTCAATCCCAACCTCATTTAGTCGTTGCGCCATCCATGCTGAATTGGTATCTACAACTTGACCTATGAGGAGTTCGTCTCCTATCGTTATGATTTCTGCTTTCATTCTCTGCCTTTAACCTATAACCTCTAACCTTTAACCTGCTTTTTCCACTCATCTGCTACAAGGCAGAGTTCATCATACCACTCTTGGCCAAAACGACGCACAAGTGGTTCCTTAAGAAACTGATAGATAGGGAGATGAAGTTTCTTCCCCAACATACGTGCACAATGACAAATATCCCAACGATGGTACTCTACCCCTATCATATCGCCTACCTGATTGAGACGAATTGGATACAAATGACATGAGATAGGTTTCTTAAAATCAATCTTTCCCGCATTATATGCTTTCTCTATCAAGCAATAGCACCAACCATTATGATCGGTACGGGCAAAGACACAATCTTTGTCGTTTACAATCGATGTTACTTTCTCACCCGAAGGGTCAAGATAGGAAAGGCCTTGTTCTTCAACCACAACCCGTGCTTCCTTGGTCATGTCGGGAAGGATGATAGGAAGAATCTCGCGGATTTTCTCTTCCTCTTCATCGGTAAGCGGCGCGCCTGCATCGCCTTCAATGCAGCAGCAACCTCGGCATTTATCCAAATCGCAACAGAAATCCTTTTCTAGGACATCTAGACTAACTAATGTATTTTGAATCAAGAACATAGGCCTTCTATAAAAATTTTCACACCAATAAGAATAAGTATAACACCGCCAAGGATATTGACATTAATGCGAAGACGCGTACCAACTATATGACCAAGAATAAATCCCGTCATTGAAAATACAAAACAAGTGGCTGCAGTCACTCCAACTGCTAGCCATAGAACCTCAGGATGAGGAATAAAAATCACACCTGTTGCTAAGGTATCCATCGAAGTGGCAAATGCCAAAGACAACAAGCCTAAGAAGGAGAAATCTGCCAAATGTCTCTTGTCGTCATCATCGTGGAGCGAATCATAAATCATCTTACAACCAATAAATCCAAGCAATGATAGCGCTACCCATGGTGCAAAGCGTTCAAAGAATGAAGCAAATATACTACCAGCAAAGTAGCCAATTAGCGGCATACATGCATGAAATGCACCAAATAGCAGTGCCATTAAAATTGGTTTGATATAACGTGGCACATAACCATGAGGCGATGTTAAACCCTTGCACACAGAAACGGCAAAGCAATCCATCGCTAATCCAATGGCCATTAATATAATGGTAGGGATAGACATCCTTTATCGTTTTGTTCTATAACGAGCTGTTACTTTGCCTTTAGCTATATTGCTCAGTTTGCTCTTCACAAACTGACGGCGAATAGGAGAGATTCTATCGGTAAAGACATGCGCCTCTAGGTGATCATACTCATGTTGAATAATACGAGCTGCAAAACCATCATATGTTTCCGTATGCTCAGTAAAGTTCTCGTCCATATAACGTATCGTGATTGAAGCAGGACGAACTACATTTTCTGAAATGCCAGGCAATGATAAACATCCTTCAGAAAATGTCGCAGAATCTTCACTTTCTTCAATTATCTCAGGATTTATAAATACTTTCTTAAAGTCTTGACACTCTGGATAATCCTCTGCTAATTCAGTTCCATCCACGATAAATAAACGAATAGACTTACCCACCTGAGGCGCTGCTAATCCACATCCTTCCGCTATCGCTAAAGTCTCCCACATATCAGCGAGAAATTCTTTCAAATTTAATGTCTCAGGGTCAATATCTTCGGTTGGCTTACGCAACACGGGTTGTCCATATAAATAAATAGGTAGTATCATAACATTTAAATGCTAAACTTTAAATTATCCAAATACCCTTCCAATATAATGCAAGCTGCTATCTTATCCACCATAGCTTTATCTTGGCGTTTGCTTTTCTTCATTCCACCCGCTATCATTGCTTGATGAGCTATAACTGAAGTAAAACGTTCATCATATTCTTTTAATGGCATGGTTGGAAACACCTTTCTAAAGCGATTGATAAAGGGTTGTATATACTGCATAGATTCAGAATCTTCACCATTCATCTGTCGTGGATGACCAATAACAACCTCATCTACTTGCTCCTTATCGAAATATTCTTTAAGCCAATTTTCTAGGGTATGTGTTGGAATAGTAATAAGCGGATTAGCCGTTAGGCGGAGCGAATCCGTAACGGCTAATCCTGTTCGTTTGCGACCAAAGTCTATCGCAAGTATTCTTCCCATTAGTCTGCGAGAGCTTCGTACTTATCGTTCATTCCCAAACGATAGTAAAGCTTACGAAGAGATTGTTTGAAATCAGTATTATCTGGCTCCAACTCATATGCCTTCTCAAAATATGGAAGAGCTTTTTGGAATGCTGCATCAATCTCTACTTTAGCTTTCTTGTAGGCCTTATTATCCAAATAGGTTGCATCATCACTTAGTTTATTACCCAAATCTACATATGCATAGCCCAAGCTTTCCAAGAACAGTGCATTGTTTGGTTCCAACTCAATAGCTTTTTCGAAAACAGCAAATGACTCATCAAAACGACCGATACGTGCCAATATTGAACCCTTTGAATTATAGTATTGACCTACATTAGGCTCACGATTAATTGCGATATCCAAGTATTCGATTGCCTTATCCTCTTGACCAGAGTTGATATAGAGGTTGATGAGGTTTTGCATGAACCAAGGCTCCTCTGGGAAGAGGTCAATACTCTTCTTTATTGACTCAATTGCTTTAACAGTATCACCTTGTTCAATGTAGATTTGATAGATATATTCGTTAGCGTAGATAATTTCTTTGCGAATAGCCTTTGCATTTGCCTGCTCGCTATTCATTCGTTCGAGAGTTGCTATCGCATCAGCATAGCGCTCTGCTTCATATGCAAAACGACCAGCATAGTATACACAAGTATAAAAACTGCTATCACACAATGAATTAACTACATCTGATGGATTATCTTTCAAAATTTGCATTTCAGGAATATTGATGTGCGCAATAAACAAATCGTATGCTTTAGATGGATCATTGTTTTCATACGCTGTAAAACCAGCTGTCAACAGAGGTTGTTGTACAAAATACTCTTGAACTTTAGGTAAAATATTCTTTGGAGTACGAGTATCATATTTTGCTTTTCCCTTTTTGTCATAAGTAGGAATCATAGATAGTTCATATGCTTTCTCCCAATACTTCAATGACTCAAACACTGCAGCACCCCATTTATCTACGTCAATATTACGACCCATTTGACGATTCAAATTCTCTGAATCAAACTCTTTATAACCAATGTATCCAGCTACATACCATGTATTAGCTAAATCTTTTGTTTCATCATTTGTCAATGCATCTTGAATTGTGGTACGTGCACCTTGAAAATCTGGTACTTCAGCATCCACGAGGTATCGTGCTGCATTTACTGTCTTTTTTTGAGCTAAGCAGGCTGAGCTTATCAGCACAAGCGCTGCAAGAAAAATGGATTTTTTCATTTTATTAAAGTTTATTTTATTTGTATTCGTTTTTTGTTATTCTTCTACTGTTGTAATTTCATCTGGAGTGGCAACTGGTATTTCAACGACCTCTTCTTGCTCCTCCTTTGGAACTACGCAGCCGAACATGAGCGTATCGTTGCGTTTTTGGAGTTCGATGAGTTTGACACCTTGAGTAGCACGACCCATCACGCGAATAGTATCCATCGCCATGCGGATAGCCGTACCTGATTTGGTAATGAGCATCAAGTCTTGCTCGTCGGTCACTGCCTCAAGACCAATCAAATTACCAGTCTTGTCGGTCAAGTTCATAGTCTTGACACCCTTACCACCACGGTTGGTAACACGATAGATTGGCTCGCCGTTCTCATCGTCGAGGTCGGTACGTTTACCAAAGCCCTTCTCTGAAATCACGAGCACAGACTCCTTACTACCCTCCTCAACACAGATCATGCCAATTACGCGATCTTGACCATCCTCGTCAAGTTTGATAGCACGCACACCAGTTGCGGTACGACCCATAGGGCGAACAGTATCCTCTGGGAAGCGAACCACCTTACCATTGTAGGAAGCCACCAACATTTGGCTATTGCCATCGGTTAATGTCACACGAATCAAACGATCTCCATCACGCAAACCGAGGGCTATAATACCGTTGGCACGTGGACGACTATACGACTCCAAAGTAGTCTTCTTCATCAAACCGTCCTTTGTCGCGAAGATCAAATAATGATTTTGTACATACTCCAAATCATTGAGGTTCTTCACGTGGATAAACGCGCAAACCTTGTCGCCCTTTTGGATGTTAATCATATTTTGCAACGCGCGTCCCTTAGATTGGCGATTGCCTTCTGGCAACTCATATACCTTGGTCCAATACAGACGACCTTGCTCGGTGAAGAACATCATGGTAGAGTGCATGTTCGCTTGGTGAACATACTCGATGAAGTCCTCATCGCGTGCAGCACTAGCTTTAGCACCTACTCCACCACGACCTTGCTGACGGAAGTCAGCCAATGGGGTACGCTTGATATATCCGAGGTGAGAGATGGTGATGACCATATCGTCGTCGGCATACATATCCTCTGGGTTGAACTCGGTAGCCATCTTGATGATGCGTGTGCGACGCTCATCGGCATATTTCTCTTTGATTTCAACGAGTTCGTTCTCAATCACTTCGTAGCGCATCACCTCGCTGGCGAGCAAAGCGTTGAGGTGTTGGATAAGTTCTTGCAATTTCGCATATTCCTCTTTCAACTCGTCAATACGCAAACCTGTGAGTTGCGACAAGCGCATATCTACAATAGCTTTTGATTGCAAGTTATCGAGGTTGAAGCGTGCTTCCAAATTGGACTGTGCTTCGGCAGGAGTGCGGCTTGCACGGATAATCTTCACCACCTCGTCGATATTATCTACGGCAATGATCAATCCCTCCAAGATATGTGCACGCTCCTCAGCCTTCTTCAACTCATACTTCGTGCGGCGAACCACCACTTCCATACGGTGCTCAATAAAGTTTGCCACCATATCGTGCAAATTCAGCAGTTGTGGACGACCTTTCACCAATGCAATACTATTCACAGAGAAGCTGGATTGCAACGCGGTATATTTGTAGAGTTTATTCAATACTACTTGCGCATTCGCGTCGCGCTTAATCTCAATAATAATGCGCACATCGCGTTTGGATTGGTCGCTAATACCCGAGATACCTTCAATCTTCTTGTCGTTCACAAGGTCTGCGATATTCTTCACGAGGTCAGACTTCACCACGCCGTATGGCAACTCGCCAATCACAATGCGCTCGCGACCGTTATCCTCGGTCTCAATCTCCGCTTTGGAACGAATAATAATACGACCGCGACCAGTCTCGTAGGCATCGCGTACGCCTTGGTAGCCATAGATTGTACCACCTGTTGGGAAATCTGGTGCCTTGATATGCTCCATCAGTTCTGCCACGGTGATTGGCTCCACTTCTGGATTCTCCACACGCGCTACAGCATTCTTCACATAGGCAACACAACCATCAATCACTTCGCCCAAGTTGTGGGTTGGCATATTCGTAGCCATACCTACGGCAATACCGCTGGCACCATTCACCAACAAGTTGGGGAAACGGCAAGGCAACACCACTGGCTCGCGCAGCGAGTCGTCGAAGTTCAGTTGCATATCCACGGTATCTTTCTCTATATCGCGGAGCATCTCCTCGGCGAGTTTAGAGAGGCGTGCCTCGGTGTAACGCATAGCAGCTGCGCCATCACCGTCAATAGAGCCAAAGTTACCTTGACCATCTACCAACACGCCACGCATATTCCATGGCTGTGCCATACGCACCAATGTGCCATAGATACTGCTATCACCGTGAGGGTGGTACTTACCCATTACCTCACCCACGATACGAGCGGATTTCTTGGTTGGCTTATCGCTGGTGTTTCCCAGCTCGTTCATTCCGAAGAGCACACGGCGGTGCACTGGCTTAAAACCATCGCGCACATCAGGCAACGCACGCGCCACGATTACACTCATCGAATAGTCGATGTACGAGGTTCGCATTTCCTCGTCAATCTTTACAGGAATAATTCTGTCGTTATCAATCATCTATATAAAAGTTTTAAAAGTTTCAAAGTTTTAGTCCCCATTTTTCCACGCTGCAAAATTACTACAATTTTTCGACATATGCAAATTTTTGCGTTTTTTTTTGCATTTTTCTTTATTCTTAGGGGAATATCGAATTTGAATATAAAATGTCTTAAATCGCAAATAAAGCCACAATATGGCTTTTACCATAAATACTATACATGCGCGCACTGGCGCGCGAATCGGCTCATCAAGCCTATTCGTAATGACAACATCATAGATATATTTTTAAGCAAAATTTGTATATTTCAAAAAAAAGCACTACCTTTGCGAGTTGATTATGCAAAATGCCCTACAACATATTATAAAACGCCTATGGGGCGTGTTGGCATGTCTATTGCTGACCAGTAACTTGTATGGAAAAGAAGTACGAGTCTTTGGCTATGTACTGGATTCTGACAATCGCAGTATAGAATTAGCCAATGTATATATCGAAGAAAACACTACAATTGGCACAACGACTAATCAAAACGGCTACTATGAGTTGTTTGTAGATTTACAAGATACACTTACACTCGTATATTCGATGATTGGCTACGAAACGATTCGCCAACAAGTATATAC
>JAEIGA010020739.1_pt1 | contig 10018 bp, 9 predicted proteins | sample 9270691 | NCBI WGS metagenome assembly JAEIGA01 (sample SAMN17057246, study PRJNA624740) | gut metagenome | biome: biome; isolation source: fecal sample | host: Bos grunniens | place: China: Xizang | collected 2019
GCAAGGTTATCGTAGCCGTTACCGACGCTAAGCGCGGTGCTGCACGCACTACTGCCGACAACGAGGGTTACAAGAGCTTTATCATCCCCGACAACGTGGGTGGCCGCTTCTCAGTGCTCACTCCCGTAGGCTTGTTGCCCATCGCTATCGCCGGTTTCGACATCAAGGCTCTCGTGAAGGGTGCTGCCGATATGGAGGCTGCTACCGCTCCCGAGGTACCCTTCGAGGAGAACATCGCTGCCGTATATGCCGCTACCCGTAACGCCCTCTATGCCGATGGCAAGAAGATCGAGATCCTCGTCAACTATCAGCCCAAGCTTCACTACGTATCAGAGTGGTGGAAGCAGCTCTATGGTGAGTCTGAGGGTAAGGAGAACAAGGGTATCTTCCCTGCATCGGTAGACTTCTCTACCGACCTGCACTCTATGGGTCAGTGGATCCAGCAGGGCGAGCGCACCATCTTCGAGACCGTAATCTCTGTAGAGAACACCAACCACAGCCTCGTAGTACCCACCGACGAGAAGAACCTCGACGGCCTTAACTTCCTCGCTGGCAAGCATGTCGATGAGGTGAACAAGATGGCCGAGCTCGGCACACTGCTCGCACATGTAGATGGTGGCGTGCCCAACCTCCGCATCGTGATACCTAAGCTCGATGAGTACTACATCGGCCAGTTGCTCTACTTCTTCGAGAAGGGTTGTGGCGTGAGCGGTTACGTATTGGGTGTAAACCCCTTCGACCAACCTGGTGTAGAGGACTACAAGCGCAACATGTTTGCCCTCCTCGGCAAGCCTGGCTACGAAGCAGAGACTGAGGCTATCAAGGCTCGTTTGGGATAAAAAATTATCTAGGATATCTAGAACCTCTAGAATATCTAGTAGCATGCAACAATCAACAATCAATAACACGAAGGCGCAAGGGTTTCCCCAGCGCCTTCGTGCCGTTCTTTTCGATATGGACGGCGTGCTTTACAACTCCATGCCCTCGCATGCCAAGGCTTGGCATCGTGCCATGGCACACTTCGGCTACGACCTACCCGAACAGGAGGCCTATATGCATGAGGGACGCACGGGAGCATCTACCATCAACATCGTGAGCCTGCGTCAGCGCGGAGTAGAAGAGAGCGAAGAACGTATACAGGAGATTTATCGCGTAAAATCAGAATTCTTCAATGAATATCCGCCCGCCGAGCCTATGTCTGGAGCACTGGAGCTGCTGCGCAAGCTACAGACACAGGGACTAAAGATACTCATCGTCACCGGATCGGGACAGGCCTCGCTGCTTGATCGCCTCAACCATCACTTTCCTGGAATCTTCTGCCGCGAGCTGATGGTTACTGCCTTCGATGTAAAACGTGGGAAACCCGACCCAGAACCCTACTTGATGGGATTGCAGAAGGGTGGCCTCCATGCCGATGAATGCGTTGTTGTGGAGAACGCTCCGCTTGGTGTTCGTGCCGCCAAGGCTGCCGGTATCTTTACCATCGCTGTCAATACAGGCCCACTGCCCAATGAAGCGCTCACTGATGAGGGCGCCGACATCCTACTCCCCTCCATGCAGGCCCTATGCGATGCGTGGAATATGCTGTATCAAGATTAGAATGATAGTACGAGAAAACAGACTGCCGCACCTACTATTACCCAATAGAACAGGTGCGGCAGAAATTTATTGTACTTATAAATACTCTCAGATAAACTCCAAATAAAATCCTAACAGATTTTTATATTATCCTAATCCTGCTAGAATAATTACGATTTCGCCACGAGGTTCAGTGGTTGTAAAGTGAGCTATCACCTCGGCCAGTGTACCACGAACCGTCTGTTCGTGCAACTTAGATATCTCACGGCATACAGCGACCTCACGGTCTGAGCCAAAGTATTCTGCAAACTGAGTCAAGGTCTTCACCAAACGGTAAGGTGATTCGTAGAAAATCATTGTACGATGCTCTGCCTGCAACGACAACAAGCGTGTCTGACGCCCCTTCTTCTGCGGCAAGAATCCCTCGAAACAAAAACGGTCGTTAGGCAAACCTGACGAAACAAGAGCAGGAACAAAAGCCGTAGCACCTGGCAGACATTGCACCTCTATATGATTACGTACACACTCACGCACAAGCAAAAATCCAGGATCGCTAATAGCCGGTGTTCCGGCATCAGATACCAAGGCAACTGTTTCTCCAGCCAACATTCGTTGTACGAGAGGTTCGATAGTCTTATGCTCGTTAAACTTATGATGCGACTGTAGTGTATTCTTAATCTCGTAATGTTTGAGAAGGATACCACTAGTACGAGTATCCTCTGCTAGAATAAGATCGGCCTCCTTCAGCACACGAATGGCGCGAAAAGTCATATCCTCAAGATTCCCCACTGGAGTGGGTACTACATATAATCGTCCTGTAGGCATTATTCTTATTTTTATCAATAGCTTACGCAAAGTTACACATAAGATTTAAGATTTTAAAACAAGGAATTAAAAAAAATATCTCTACCTTTGCAATATCGCCAGAGAGCGAGACAAGAAACATCTGCAACCCAAAATACGGCACTATGAACAGAGAAATCACCTTTGACCGCTTCATTCGTGGTCTTATAGCCATTATCGGTGTGATTATCGTATACCTACTCATCGATAGGCTCAGCGGTGTATTGCTACCTTTCCTCATCGCTTGGCTCTTTTGCTACCTAGTATACCCCATAGTAAAATTCTTCCAATACCGACTCAAATTCAAAAGCCGCGGACTATCCATTGCCACGGTATTATTACTTGTCACACTAGGTATTGTAGGTATATGCTTTCTGGTAATACCCCCTATCATCAAAGAGGGTATCATGCTGAAGGAATTTGTGACCAACTACCTCACCTCGGGTGGGAACAATAGTTCCATTCCCGATGTGGTAAACCGCTTTATACGCGAACAGATTGACATGCAGCAAATCGAGGCCTACTTCTCCGTAGAACGTATCAGCAACCTAATACAAGGAGCATTACCTAAAATATGGAATGTGGTATCCCAATCGTTCAGCATGATAACAGGCGTAGTCACCATTTTTATGGTGATGGTATATATCCTCTTCATCCTCAACGACTACGAGACATTAGCCAATGGGTGGATACAACTCATCCCCGAAAAATACAGAGAGCGTATCGTTAATCTGGCTCATGACGTAGAGGTAAGCATGAGTAACTACTTCAGAGGACAAGCACTCATCGCCCTATGTGTAGGTGTGCTCTTCAGCATAGGCTTTGTCATCATAGACTTCCCCATGGCCATCGGATTCGGACTCTTCGTAGGACTACTCAACATCGTACCCTACCTACAGATTACCTCTATCGTACCCATGGTATTCCTAGCATTGGTTAAAGCTGCCAACACGGGAGAAAACTTCTGGTGGATACTTATCGCAGCCGGCATAGTAATGCTCGTTGTACAAATCATACAAGAGACCATACTCATCCCACGCATCATGAATAAAGCAATAGGCCTCAACCCTGCGGTAATTCTGCTCTCACTTTCCATATGGGGAAGCCTATTGGGACTTGTAGGAATGATCATTGCCCTACCAGCCACATCGATAATCCTATCTTATTACCGACGTTTCTTACGCAAACAAGAAGATGAAAACAGGGGAAATTCCATACCAGAGACACAAAAAGAAGCAGAATAGATAAAAAAGTAACATAAAAATTGGTTATTATACAAAATCTTTATACCTTTGCACCGCAAAACAAAACGGATTGCACTTGCCTAACGGCAAAATAAGGTCGATTCGCTAGCTCAGCAGGTAGAGCACATCCCTTTTAAGGATGGGGTCTTGGGTTCGAGCCCCAAGCGAATCACAGAAAGAAGGGACTTGTGAAAGTCCCTTTTTTTATTAGAATAATTCAGAGTGGCAATAAAAAGCGTTACATATATCGGAAAAAGTTTTTAACTTTGCGCTTTAAACAAATAGATAACGTTATAATGGGAAAAGGTAAGTTAGCCAAGTTTGCCGATATGGCATCCTATCCACATGTTTTCGAATATCCTCACTCGGTAGCCGAGCAGGTGCCCTTTGAGATGCGCGGGCAATGGCGAGAGCAGTTTTTCAAGAACAACAATCCCATAGTGCTGGAACTAGGCTGTGGACGTGGAGAATATACCGTAGGGTTGGGACGCATGTACCCCGACAAGAACTTCATAGGAGTGGACATTAAGGGAGCACGCATGTGGACCGGGGCTACCGAATCCATGCGAGAGGGAATGACCAACGTGGCCTTCCTTCGCACCAACATCGAGATCATAGACCGCTTCTTTGCCGAGGGCGAGGTCGACGAGATATGGATTACCTTCCCCGACCCGCAGATGAAGAAGGTGACAAAGCGACTCACATCCACAGCATTCATGCGCCGATATGCCTCATTCCTCAAGCCCGACGGCATCATACACCTCAAGACCGACAGCAACTTCCTGTACACCTACACCGACGCATTGGTGAAAATAAACAACTTGCCCACCGAGGTGAATACCACCGACCTCTACAATAGCGGACAGGCCGATGATATACTCTCTATCCGCACCTACTACGAGCAGCAGTGGCTCGACCGCGGACTGAGCATCAAGTACCTTAAGTTCAGACTCATCCCCGGACAAGAGTTGCAGGAACCTGATATTGAGATAGAACTGGACGACTACCGCAGCTACAACCGAAGCAAGCGTAGCGGATTACAGACAAGCCGATAAATTTACCATTTGACAATTTGCAATTTACTATTTATTGAGCGATTGGGCTATCTGATAATTTCACCTCGCGACTAAGGTAAATTGTCAAATGACGAAATGGTAAATCAATCGTAAATAGTAAATTGATAAATAGTAAATTCAAATGAACTTATATCCCAAACTTATCCACGAAGCACTGGCCACAGTGCGCTACCCTGGAACGGGTAAAAACTTAATGGAAGCTGAAATGGTGGAGGACGACCTCCGCATTGACGGACAGAAAGTATCCTTTTCGCTCATCTTCGAAAAGCCTACCGACCCATTCATGAAGTCTATCCTCAAGAGTGCCGAAGCAGCTATCAAACGCGAAGCAGGCGCTGACGTGGAGGTAGTCATCAGTGTAAAGACCATCCAGCAAGCACGTCCCGAAGTAGAGAAACTGCTTCCGCAGGTAAAGAACATCATCGCCATATCATCAGGCAAGGGCGGTGTAGGCAAGAGTACCGTAGCAGCAAACCTCGCCGTAGCACTTGCCAAGCAAGGCTACAAGGTGGGTCTGCTCGATGCCGACATCTTCGGTCCTTCAATACCCAAGATGTTTCAAGTGGAAGATGCCCGCCCCTATGCCGAGCGTATAGATGGACGTGACCTCATCATTCCCATCGAGAGTTATGGTGTGAAGCTGCTCTCTATCGGTTTCTTCGTTGACCCTGCACAAGCCACCATTTGGCGTGGAGGAATGGCCAGTAATGCATTGAAACAACTCATTGCAGATGCAGCATGGGGAGACCTCGACTATTTCCTCATCGACCTCCCTCCCGGCACGAGCGACATTCACCTCACCACTTTCCAAACGGTGGCCATCACTGGTGCTGTCATCGTGAGCACACCGCAACAGGTAGCTCTGGCTGATGCCCGCAAGGGTATCGACATGTTTACCAACGACAAAGTCAATGTACCCATTCTCGGACTGGTGGAAAACATGGCATGGTTTACCCCTGCCGAATTACCCGAGAATAAATACTACATCTTTGGCAAGGAAGGATGCAAGCACCTCGCAGCAGAAATGGACGTACCTCTCTTAGGACAAATCCCTGTAGTGCAGAGTATCTGCGAGGGTGGCGACAATGGCTGTCCTGTAGCATTGGACGATACTACGATGACAGGTCTTGCCTTCCGTAACTTGGCCGAGACCGTGGTTCGCCAAGTAGAGGTGCGTAATGCCACACAGGAAGCAACACATATCGTAAGAACAAAATAAGACAGTGCGTACCTTACCCCCAAAAGGGATAAAGATAAAGATAAAAATAGATAGGATATGTTAGAACCAGGATTAACCTACACCTGTACTCGAGTGGTAGAAGAGTCCCACTTAGCGATAAGCATGGGCAGTGGTGACCTACGCGTCTTTGCCACCCCTTCTATGATAGCATTAATGGAAGAAGCAGCCATGCGTGCCGTTGCCCCTCATCTGCCGGAGGGGAGCACTACCGTAGGGGGACAAATAGCATCATCGCACATAAAGCCCACAGCTCACGGACGCACTGTTTCGGCTACAGCGACACTTACGTCAGTAGAGGGGCGTAAGCTAAAGTTTACCATTACGGCATCCGATGACGAAGGCGTTATCGGAGAAGGTGAGCATCTGAGATTTATCGTAGACAAAGAGAAGTTCATGAGTAGGATAGGCTGACCATGTCGAAAGGGATATCACTATACCTAGAAGAGCTCCCCCATAACACTATGATACAATGAAAAAAACATCCCCTAAATCCATACCGACATCACATAGCGAAGTGACTCGTCAAGCACGTCTTACCTGCTTGATGAGCGATGATGAGATGAGTATCATCGACTGTTATCTCCGCAAATATAAAATCACCAACAAGAGCCGATGGATGCGCGAGACTCTACTAGCTTTCATCCATCAAAATCTTGACCAAGACTATCCCACCTTGTTTAACGAACACGACATGCGCCGATGACAACCACTACTACCGATGATAACCACTACATGAAAATGGCATTTGACGAGGCCACTAGAGCCTACGAGCAAGGCGAAGTACCCGTAGGTGCTGTTGTGGTGTGTAAAGGAAGAGTCATTGCCCGTGCACATAACCTCACCGAAACCCTCACCGACGTAACAGCACATGCCGAGATGCAAGCCATCACTGCTGCAGCCAACTATTTGGGAGGAAAATACCTAAATGAATGCACACTCTATGTCACCGTAGAACCTTGCATAATGTGTGCAGGAGCTCTTGGGTGGGCACAAACAAAACGCATAGTATTTGGAGCTACCGATGAAAAACGCGGATTCCAACGATTTGCCCCACAAGCCTTACATCCCAAAACGGAGATAGTATCAGGTATTATGGCTGATGAATGTGCCGCACTGATGAAAGAGTTCTTTAGTGCTCGTCGATAAGCCCATAGACTTCGTCTATCCTTAAAAAAACTGAATATATTTGTTACTTTACTATAAATCTTGTTTCTTTGTATCAAAATTTATAGTTAACATGAAGAAGTGTATCCTTTTTGCGATGCTAGTGGGCACCCTATCTGTAGGGCATGCTCAGACTGAACATTTTCACGCATTGCTCTCGCATGTACAAAATGTTTATCAGTTTAACCAAATATGTCCCCAAGAGAAGGTCTACCTGCATTTTGACAACACTGCTTATTTCCAGGGTGATGTAATTTGGTTCTCTGCTTATGTGGTCAATGCCACATCACATACACCTGCAGCGAGTAAAATTCTCTATGTCGAATTACTTTCCCCAAATGGCGTAGTACTCAAGCAATTGAAACTCAAGATTGAAGACGGCCGCGCACATGGTTCGCTCCCTTTAGTTGATATACCTACCGATCAAGCGCGTGCTTTACGTGGAGTAACAGCATTACCTAGTGGTTTTTATGAAGTCAGGGCCTATACTCGTACCATGCTCAACTTTGATCACGCAGGCGTTTTCTCACGTGTATTCCCTGTATATGAGGCCCCGAAGAAGGAAGGGGATTACGACAATCCTAGCATGAAACGCTGGGATAACCCTTATGACCAACAACGCCCCGAAACCGAAAAAAACAAAGTTCTAAACCTCACTTTCTACCCTGAAGGGGGACATCTAGTGATAGGGCAACCTTGCCGTGTAGCTTTCAAAGCAATTGATGACAAAGGACAAGGAGTAGCTATAAGCGGACTGCTGACACTCAATGCCACCGAACACCCCATCGCAATAGAGACACTACATGACGGCATGGGGCAGTTCACCTTTACCCCAACCAAAAAGCGTCACCAAGCGACAATTCTTTATAAAGAGAAGGAGTACACCTTCCGACTACCCGATGCAGAGGACGAGGCTTATACACTGCGCGTTGATAATCTGCGCGAACAACAGATACGCGGTTTGCTTACCGGTTATATTGGATGCCCTAATGAATTATTAGGTATGATGCTCATAAATCGTGGCAAAGCCTGCTACTTTGACACTCTATCGATACAACAAGGTAAAGCATCATGGTCTATCCCTAAGGAAGAACTACCCACTGGTGTACACCAATTAACCATATTTAATGCAGCAGGTCAGATATTGGCACAACGACAGTTATTTATCAATAATGGCATTGAAAAAGGTGCCATTGAGATTACTGCACCGGCCCAGCAACATGAACCTTTTGCCAAAGTTGAGATGGCCGTACGCACCACCTCACCTGACGGCACTCCCCTTCCCACGACTCTATCCTTGGCCATACGCGATAACAAAGATTTAGGGACAGCATATACCGACAATATTTATACCAACATGTTGTTATCATCAGAACTGAAAGGATACATCCACCACCCCGAATACTATTTCGAGGCCAACGACACAGAGCATATATGCGCACTCGACCTTCTGATGATGACACAAGGCTGGACACGCTACAATTGGACACAGATGGCTCGTGTAGAGCCCTTCTACATCAAGCACTACACAGAGGATGGTCTTGTCATTGACGGCTACCTTTTGGGACGCATGAAAGACAATCCTGTTGAGGGAGCCACCGTAAAGATGCGACTCTATTCCCCCGACCGTTCACAAACTCAAGAGACCTCTGTTGTGACTGACAAGAATGGCAGCTTCGGATTTGCTGTCGAGGAGTTTACTGGTACATGGGATATGTTTCTCTCAGCCACAAAGGATGATAAACAGATTGATTGCCGCATGCGCCTGGATAGAGCATCACGTCCCACCACACGTGCTTATTCTCAAGCAGAAATGCACCTACCCAACCATATCAGCATCTACGACACGCTTGACATTGTCGACGTAAAGAAAGATCCCATACTGCAAGCTACCCCCGATAGTGTATTCTTACTCGACAATGTAGATATCCATGGTCGTAAGAAATATATTGATTACCTCACTTTCAAGTCATACAATGCCGAGGAGGACACGGAGTTTCACCTCGACCAGGGGCGTTATACTTACATGGTGCGTGACTACCTGAAGGACAAGGGGTACAATATTGACTACTCGCAGTACGATGGTGTAATACCGCCAGACATCACCACACGAGAAGAAATGATAACATGGTCCATTCTTCAGTGCCCCATCAACAACCGTCGTGTACTATGGTACCTGCACGATGAAGACAAGCAATGGATAAAAGCAAGTTACACGCCTGGATTCGACATTGACATGGAAGATGTGAAATCAATCATCGTATATGATGACCCATTTGAATACATGGCAATACCTTTTGTCCGCGAGGTACTCACTGTAGAACAAATGGAAGCATTAAGGACACCTTTGCACGACAGTACTAATACATACGCCTCGGGGTTATATGTCATCGATATAGCCATGTACCCCAAAGGGCTACGTAAGTCAAAGGTTAAGGGGCAACGCCAAACCACCTTCAGAGGCTACACAGAAACGCAAGAATTCTATGCTCCTGAATATCCTGATGGCCCTATTCAGGGCGATGTAGACTACCGCCGTACCTTATATTGGAATCCTGCGCTCACGACCGATCGCGAAGGAAAAGCAACCGTAACATTCTATAACAATGGTTACTCCAAGCACTTCAGCATCAGCGCAGAGGGCATAACGCCACAAGGTACCGTGATGCATTATGCACATTAATCAATACAACATTCTATGTTACCTTAATTTTAATCGAGAAAGAAAACTAAAAAAACAAACAACGTAAAAGCAATGAAAAAGAATCTAATCTTGATGACATGCCTATTGTTCCTCCTCGGAGCAACCAAGGCGAATGCAGCCTACACCGAGCCTCAATCAGGTAAAGTGTATCGCATTCACAATGGAAAGA
>JAEIGA010020740.1_pt1 | contig 10018 bp, 8 predicted proteins | sample 9270691 | NCBI WGS metagenome assembly JAEIGA01 (sample SAMN17057246, study PRJNA624740) | gut metagenome | biome: biome; isolation source: fecal sample | host: Bos grunniens | place: China: Xizang | collected 2019
ACACGTTTTGCAATTGTCTGACTGAGGTAAGCGTGAAGAGCGCTGGTTTGGCAAGGCGCGCAAAACGGAGGAAAAACCTAAGGAGGAAAATGAAATGTCAGTAGTATCAATGAAGCAGCTTCTTGAAGCAGGAGTTCATTTCGGACACCAGACAAGAAGATGGAATCCCAAAATGGCACAGTATATTTTTACGGAGAGAAACGGAATCTATATTATAGATTTGCAGAAGACCGTAAAGAAGCTGGAAGAAGCTTACATGTTTGTAAGAGAAGTATCTGCAAACGGCGGCGAGGTTCTTTTTGTAGGAACCAAGAAGCAGGCAGGTGACTCTGTAAGAGAAGAAGCAGAGAGAGTAGGAGCACATTTTGTAAATGCAAGATGGCTTGGCGGAATGCTCACCAACTTCAAGACCATACGCCGCAGAATAGAAAGACTTGAGCAGCTGAGAAAAATGGAAGCTGACGGAACCTTTGATTATCTTCCCAAGAAGGAAGTAGTAAAGCTTAACCTTCAGATAGAGAAGCTTGAGAAGTTCCTTGGCGGAATAAAGAATATGCACAAGCTCCCCGGAGCGTTGTTTATAGTTGATCCTCGCAAGGAGAGAATCGCAGTAGCAGAAGCTAAGAAGCTTGGAATTCCCGTAGTAGCAATAGTAGACACCAACTGCGATCCTGATGAAGTAGACTATGTAATTCCCGGAAATGACGACGCTATCAGAGCAGTAAAGCTCATAGCTCAGACGATGGCAGACGCTATTGTTGAAGGCAGACAGGGAGAGACTGCTGCAGCAGAGGAAAATGCTGAAGAAGCAGCAGAAGCTAACGACGCTGAATAATTAAAGATTAAAGAAAACGGAGGAGAACAGCAATGGCATTCACAGCAAAAGACGTACAGGCGTTGCGCGAGAGAACCGGATGCGGAATGATGGAGTGCAAGAAAGCGTTGACCAATGCAGACGGAGATATGGAAAAAGCAATAGAGTTTCTTCGTGAAAGAGGATTAGCGGTAGCAGCAAAGAAGGCCGGAAGAATCGCCGCTGAAGGATTGGTATATACCGTAGTAGACGAGGCAAAGAAGCTTTCTGTAATAATCGAAGTAAACGCGGAGACCGACTTCGTAGCAAAGAACGAGAAGTTTGTAAGCTTTGTAAAGGGCTGTGCTGATACAATATTAGCAGAGAATCCTGCAGATATGGATGCTCTTATGGAGAGCAAGATGGCAGGCGGAAATGGTGAGACTGTAGCAGATGCTCTTCGTGATAAGATCCTGACTATCGGTGAGAATATGAAGATCCGCAGATTTGAGCGTCGTGAAGGAGTTGCATGCAACTACGTTCACGGAGAAGGCAGAATCGGCGTAATGGTATACTTCAATACCGATGACGCAACTGCAGCAAAAGCAGAGTTCAAAGCTATGGCGAAGGACATTGCAATGCAGATCGCAGCAGCAAACCCCAGCTATCTTGATAAGGATGCAGTACCTGCTGACGTACTTGACAAAGAGAAAGAGATTTACAAAGTACAGGCGATGAATGAGGGCAAGCCCGAAGCTATCGCAGAGAAGATCGTTCTCGGAAGAGTAGCGAAGTTCTATAAGGAAGTATGCCTTGTAGATCAGGCGTTCATCAAGGATCCTGACATCAGCGTAAGCAAGTATGTACAGAACTGCGCAAAGGAGCTCGGAGCAGAGATATCTGTTACCGGATTCGTACGTTACGAGAGAGGCGAAGGACTCGAGAAGAGAGAAGATAACTTTGCTGACGAAGTAATGAACATGGCGAAATAAGCTGAGAAGCTGAATAAAAGAAGTCCACCGAGAGATCGGTGGACTTTTTATGTTTTAAGCTTCGGGCGGTTGAGATATATCGAAATAAATATCGGGTCGAGAGTATTAATAAAATCGCCCAGGGTTTTGGGGGAATAGTAAGCATTTGTATATATGTAGTATTCATCGGTACCCTCAAAATTGACAGCAACAATACAGTCGGGATCAAAATTTTTGACCGAGTAAATATCAGCATTTATGGAATAAGCTTTAACTGTAAATATCTCAAACAAATAAAAAAATATCCGTCTGAAAAAAACAGGCGGATATTTTAAAATTATTTTCTATAATTGCCTTTAATGTAGTTATATGGATTAATGGCCTTACCGTTCAGAATTATCTCAAAATGCAGATGCAGACCGGTCGTGTTACCTGTAAGACCCATACCGGCAATTTTTTGACCTTGGCTTACGATATCTCCGACCTTGACGTCGATTTTACTGCAGTGAGCGTAAAGAGTTCTCAAACCGCCGCCGTGGTCAATAATAACATGAAGTCCATAGCCGTAGGAAAGACGCTTTACAGAAACGACCTTGCCGGCTTGAGCAGCGTAGATGGGAGCACCATAGATACCGCCGGCGCTTATATCAATACCCGTGTGACCCTCGTAGCCGCCGTAATGGCAGTTTACTTTTTTGCTGTTAGCGGGCCAAATAAGACCGTAGGAGCCAACGTCTGTACCGGGTGAATAGGGAGCAGCGGTACCGACAGCAATAACCTGATTTACCGGCTCTTTAACGGTAGTTCTTGAAATTTCAGTTCGGGAAACCTCAACACCGTCTATGTATACGACATCGGCAACGACCTCGTCAATACCCTTCTTACCGGAAGATTTAACCTTAGTAAATCCGTAATACAGGGTGGAATCCTTGACGTTAGTAGTACCGTAATTGGTAGTTTCCTCATAGGTCTCGCGTCGTGTGACCTTGACCTTCATATAGGGTTCGGAGCGAGAAACGAGAATTTTTTCACCGACACCGAGCCAGTCGAGAATACCGGGGTTCATAGCTTCGAGCTCGGTAAGAGTAAGACCGAACATTTTGGCGATACGGTAAGGACTGTCGCCGTATTTTGAGGTATAATATTCAGCGCCGTCAATATCGCCGTAAAGAGTCTGCTGGATGTATTCGGTGGAAACCAAAGAAGAAGAGGGGAACCAACCTTCAGTAAGCTTTATCTTTCGGACGAAGGAAACGGTTTCGTTGTCTTTACCGGTGCGGTGAGCATTGAGCATATCATCGAGGATGAGCAAGAGTTCGTTTGGAGCAGAAGTAGCGCCGATAAAAACATCGTCGACATAGAATCCGCTTGCAGAAACGATATCGTTACCTGACTGTACTAACATTTGGTCGACAAGATCGTCCTGAGAGGTAACGTCTTCGGAATTAATAACACAAAGAGTGAACTTAGGAGGAGAATCAATCGGTTTAAAAGATACTTCATTAAGAGCGCGTTGCTGAGCGGTTTCTTTGGCGGCATCAAATTCTGATTCGGAGTTTACATAACCGATGAATTTACCGTCATACTCAACCGAAAGCGCGAAGGTCAAATTGTTGAAATAATTTATTGTAAGAGTAAGAAGGAGCAACGCGGCAAAAGGAGCCGCATAACTGCAAAGCGCAAAAATAAGCTTAAGGATAGGACGGAAGATAATTATAAAGAGATTGCAAAATTCTCTGATAAGGAAGGAAAGTTTTTGTTTAGAGAGATTTTTAATTCTTTCTGAGCACATTTTAACATCGTTTTTGATGCTCGCAATAGGAGCAATAAAGGAGGTATAAACACGGGAGAGGCGCATTTTGCGTCTACTCGCGGAAAGTCGGCGGTACTGCTCAAAGGAGTCCTCAATCTTATCAATAAGCTGCTGATTTTTTCTGCGGATCTTTCTGAAACGTCTGAGCTCAAGAGCGGAGTAGTAGTAAACGAAACGGTAGGTTTTAACGAAGGCTTTACCGAGCAGGCGCAATACCGCAAGTAAGAACGGCTTAACATAGCTGAGGAATTTATCAAACTTATTAAATTCTGATTTTTTTGGCGAATCAGAGATATATTTTTTAACAGCGGAACCGGTTTTAAGCAAGCTTACCCTTCTTTCGAAAAGAAATATTCGACTAATTATATCACAAATACGCAGAAAAAGCAAGGGGGGGAGTACTATTTAATAAATCTAAAGGCGAGAGGATATATACCGAGAGCGGAGAAAATGAGGATGGAATATCTGAGGAAATCGGCACCGAGGTTATCGGGGAAAGTAAGCTTCATAGCAAAATAAACGATGGCAATAAAAATTACACCGACAAACCACCGCAAAAATCTTTTTGGGAGCCTGACATTGATGTCGTAGTTGACGAATTTTTTCTCAAATAAGCTGCTGAGGATAAAACCGAAAAACATACCGAGAGTCTTAACGTAATCCTCGCTGAGTCCGAAGGGAATGAAAAGCAGTGAAACAAGGAAAACGATGCAGTAAAGCAGGGTTCGGTTTTGGAACTTGTTGAAGAGGAAGAGGGAAAGATAGGAGAAAGCGACACCGAGAAGGAGTCCGATAACGACATCTTTGGGGTAATGAACACCGAGATAAAGTCTTGAGAGAGCGGTGAGAAAGGGTAGGATGAAGAGGATTATTTTCAGAGCTCTTTTTTTGAAGAGGAGATAGAGGGAGGTCCAAAGAGTCGCGGAATTTTGAGTATGACCGCTTGGGAAGGAATAACCGGTAGCAGTATGGGTTCTTTCGGATTCAATACCTTCCTGACCGATAGGGCGCTCAAGCTTAAAGATATTTTTAATACCGCAGTTGAAAAGGAGTCCCGAAATAATGGAAAAAGCGAGGAATTCGCCTGATTTTTTATTAAATATCCAAAGCACCTCAGAGATGAGGAGGATGATGAAGAAGTCCTCTGCCGTAATGGAGATAGTTTCAAAAAGCACGTCTAAAAAATCACACTTAAAATGTTGAATAAATCTTAAAATTTGTAGTTCCAATAAAAACCCTCCTAATAGAGATAAGAAAATTATATGCTTTAACAAAAATCGTGTCAATAGTGCAAAAAATAATTGATTTATGTATGTGAAATGTGATATGATAGAAAAAATGAAACGGAGGATTGCTGTTATGCCGAAAAGAAGCGATATCAATACGATTTTGATAATAGGATCGGGTCCCATAATAATAGGTCAGGCGTGTGAATTTGACTATTCCGGAACGCAGGCGTGCAAAGCGTTGCGTGCGCTTGGCTATAAGATAATACTCGTTAATTCCAATCCGGCAACAATAATGACGGATACGGAGATGGCAGATATTACCTATATAGAGCCTCTTAATCTTGAGAGACTCACACAGATCATTGAAAAGGAACGTCCGGATGCAATACTTCCTAATTTGGGAGGACAATCGGGACTTAATTTATGTTTAGAGCTTGAAAAAGCGGGAGTATTGAGCAGATTCGGCGTGCAGGTAATAGGAGTAAAGACCGATGCGATAGAGCGCGGTGAGGATAGAATCGAGTTTAAGGAAGCGATGAAGAAGCTGGGAATAGAAACTCCGAGATCCGAGCCTGCATACAGCGTAGAGGAAGCGCTTGCGATAGCTGACAAATTGGGATATCCGGTAGTAGTAAGACCGGCGTATACGATGGGCGGAGCCGGCGGCGGAATAGTAAACAATCCTGAGGAGCTTGCAACAGTAGCAGGCAGAGGAATAAGCGCAAGCCTTATAGGACAGGCTCTTATAGAAGAGTGCATACTCGGCTGGGAGGAGCTTGAGCTTGAGGTAGTAAGAGACAGTAAAAATCAGATGATAACCGTCTGCTTTATCGAGAATATCGACCCGATAGGAGTACATACGGGAGATTCATTCTGCTGTGCACCGATGCTTACGACACCGAAGTCCCTTCAGAACAGACTTCAGGAGATGGCGTATAAAATAGTTGAGTCGATAGAGGTAATAGGCGGAACCAACGTACAGTTTGCGCACGATCCTGTAAGCGACAGAATAGTAGTAATAGAGATAAATCCGCGCACATCGAGATCGTCAGCACTTGCATCGAAAGCGACGGGATTCCCGATAGCGCTTATTTCGGCGATGCTCGCGTGCGGACTGACGCTGGATGAGATTCCTTATTGGAAGGAAGGAACCCTTGAGAAATACGTTCCGAGCGGAGATTACGTAGTAATCAAGTTTGCGAGATGGGCGTTTGAGAAGTTCCGCGGATCTGAGGATAAGCTGGGAACTCAGATGAGAGCCGTAGGCGAGGTAATGAGCATAGGAAAGACGTATAAGGAAGCTTTCCAGAAGGCAGTAAGGAGCCTTGAAAGCGGAAGATACGGCCTCGGATGTATAGAAAAGTTTGAGAAAAAGAGTCTTGACGAGCTTATGGAGATGCTTAATGCGGCATCGAGTGAAAGACAGTTTATAATGTACGAGGCGCTGAAAAAGGGAGCAGATGTTGAAAGACTGTTTGAGCTTACCAAGATAAACAAATATTTCCTCACGCAGATGAAGGAGCTTGTTGAGGAAGAAAAAGCGATAATTGAAAACGGACTTAACGATGAAGCACTTCGTCAGGCGAAACTGAACGGATTTTCCGACAGATACCTCGCGAAATTGACGGGAGTAGCAGAGGGAGAGATCCGTGACAGAAGAAAAGCACTCGGAGTATGCGCGGGATGGGAAGCGGTACCGGTAAGCGGAGTTGAGAATGAGGCATACTACTTCTCAACGTATAACGCAGCGGATACGTCGCCCGCAGCTTCTGACAATAAAAAGATAATGATACTCGGCTCAGGACCCAACAGAATAGGACAGGGAATAGAGTTTGACTACTGCTGTGTACACGCAGCACTTGCACTCAGAGCGGCAGGATTTGAAACGATAATGATAAACTGCAATCCTGAAACGGTATCGACCGACTACGATACCTCTGATAAGCTGTATTTTGAGCCGCTTACCACTGAGGACGTACTTGCGATATACGAAAAAGAGAAGCCGATGGGACTCATAGCGCAGTTTGGCGGACAGACTCCCCTCAACTTGTCTGCGGAGCTTGAGAAGCTTGGAGCACACGTGCTCGGAACCTCACCTGATTCGATAGATTTAGCAGAAGACAGAGACAGATTCAGAGAGATAATGGACGAGCTTGAGATACCGATGCCGACGTCTGCAATGGCGTCTACGATAGAGCAAGCGCTTGAAGCGGCGGTAAAGATAGGATATCCTCTGATGGTAAGACCGTCGTATGTATTGGGCGGACGCGGAATGGAAGTAGTACATGACGACGATTCGTTAAAGCAGTATATGGCTAACGCGGTTGGAGTAACGCCCGACAGACCTATACTTATCGACAGATTCTTGGATAACGCAATGGAGATGGAAGCTGACGCGATAAGTGACGGAACGAACGTATTTGTACCTGCGGTAATGGAGCATATAGAGCAAGCGGGAATACATTCAGGCGACAGCTCCTGCATAGTACCCTCGCTGAACATACCTCAAAAGCATATTGAAACGATAAAGAGCTACACCGAGAAGATAGCGAAAGCGCTTAAGGTGTGCGGACTTATGAATATGCAGTACGCAATAGCCGATGATACGGTATATGTACTTGAAGCGAATCCGAGAGCATCGAGAACGGTACCTCTTGTATCGAAGGTATGCAATATAAATATGGTAAGAACGGCTACCAATATAATAATCGACAGGTTGCTTGGCAAGGAATATGACTTCTCGCAGTTAAAGCACAAGAAGATAAATCATTGCGGAGTAAAAGAAGCGGTATTTCCGTTTAATATGTTCCCTGAAGTAGACCCCGTTTTGGGACCTGAGATGAGATCGACGGGAGAGGTTTTGGGAATATCCGAGGACTTTGGAAAAGCATTTTTCAAAGCACAGGAAGCAACGCAAAGCAAGTTACCGCTTTACGGCTCGGTATTTATCAGCGTAAATGACCATGATAAAGAGGCAGCGGTAGAGGTAGCGAAGGAGTTTTCCGAGCTTGGATTTGATATAATCACAACAGAAGGAACCGGAAAGTACTTCAATGACCGCGGAATATATACGAGAGTAATAAAGAAGCTGTATGAAGGAAGTCCGAACGCGTTAGACCTTGCGTCGAGCGGAAAGATGGATATAGTAATCAATACTCCGTACGGCAAGAAGGGTGCGGCGGATGACAGCTACATCAGAAAGGCAGCAATAAAGCACAGACTTTTCTATCTCACAACGATAGCAGCAGCGAGAGCGGCTATTGAAGCGATAAAAGCGGGAAGAGAAGGAAATATTTCTGTGAAGCCGTTACAGAGCTACCACAGCGAAATAATATAAATAAGCAGGTAATTATCCCCGCAAGCGTTACATAAAATATTATGTAAAAGCTGAGAATGCGGAGGGGATATCTGTGAAGAAAAGCAGATATATTGGTGCGGTCGTTACCTTAAGCTTGATGCTTGCAGTAGCAGTTACGGCACTTGTAATAAGAGGCGTCGGGGATAGGATTACTGGAACCGGCGCTGAAATTACAGATACGAGCGATGAGTCAGAGAGCGTATCGGAAAGCGGTACTGTGCGGGAAAGCGTGGAGGTACCGATAGTAATGTACCATCATGTGCTGAAGAATGAGAAGAGGTGGAGTAACTATGTTATTTCGCCGGATGAGTTTGAAAGTGATTTAAAATATCTTCAGGCGCAGGGATACAAAACGATAACGATGACGGAGCTTATAGATTACGCGGAAAACGGAACGGAGCTTCCGGAAAAGCCAATAATATTGACCTTTGATGACGGGCAGCTTAGTTTTTGTGAGTATATATGTCCGCTGCTTGAGGAGTACGGAGAGAAAGCGGTTTTGTCGGTTATAGGAAGCTGTGTGGACTTGTATGAAGAAAACGGGGACCGCACGGTAGACTATGCCTGCATAAATTGGGACGACGCAGTGCGGATTACGGAAAGCGGATACGCGGAGATACAGAATCATTCCTACGATATGCATAAAGAGGCGGGGAGAAAAGGAGCCTCAAAAAAATGGGGAGAGAGCCTTGAGGAGTACCGAAAGGCGATTTTCGAGGATGTAGGAGGACTTCAGGAGAAAATATTGGAGAAAACAGGAGTCAAGCCCAACACCTTTACATACCCATTTGGAGCAATAAGTGCAGAATCCGACGGAATAATGAGGGAGCTTGGAATTAAAGCTACATTATCCTGCGCGAGCGGAATAAATATAGTGAGATATGGGGAGCTTGACGGGCTTTACAGCTTAAAGCGGCTTACAAGATTTCATAAAGTAAGCCTTGAGAGTCTGCTTGAGGAGTGGAGCAGATGAGGAGAAGAAGTTAAAAGCCGGATAGGGCAAACGATGAAAGGGAAGTAGCGTTAATGAGGGATTACGCAATTGAGCTTAAAAATAGAGTTGAATTTATAAAGAGAATGCTGAAGGAAAGCGGAGCCACCGGAATAATATTCGGAAACAGCGGCGGGAAGGACAGCGCGCTTGTGGGAATACTCTGCAAGCTGGCGTGTGATAATACAGTCGGAGTAATGCTTCCGTGTCAGTCGAAGAGGAATTTCGGGGAAGATATGGAGGACGCGGGAGAAGTAGCGGAAAAATTCAGTATAAAGACAAGAATAGTAAATTTGAGTGAGGTAAAGGAAATAATAGTTGAGAAGCTTGAAAAGCATACCCGGCTCAGTGATGCAGCACTTGCAAATATAGCGCCGAGAATAAGGATGATAGCGCTTTACACCATTGCAGCATCGGAAAACAGGCTTGTTGCAGGAACGGGAAACAGAAGCGAGCGGTATATGGGATATTTCACCAAATGGGGTGACGGAGCCTGCGACTTTAATCCCATTGCGGATTTAACGGTAAAAGAAACGTACGAGTTTTTGAGATATCTTGAGGCGCCGGAGAATATAATAACCAAAGCGCCGTCGGCGGGACTTTACGAAGGGCAAACCGATGAGCAGGAAATGGGAATCTCTTATGAAAAGATAGACGAATATATACTTAACGGAAAAGCGGAAGAAAAGGATATTGAGATAATCGAGGGTTATCATAAACGCAGTGAGCACAAGAGAAGAATGCCAAGAGTATACGGCGAGGAATAAAAAATAAAGATAGAAGTCAAAAGCGAAGGAGCAAAAAAATGAGCAGTAAGAAGTGGATAGCCTTGAGTATAGCAGTAGTAGCGCTGGGGAGTATCT
>JAEIGA010020741.1_pt1 | contig 10018 bp, 10 predicted proteins | sample 9270691 | NCBI WGS metagenome assembly JAEIGA01 (sample SAMN17057246, study PRJNA624740) | gut metagenome | biome: biome; isolation source: fecal sample | host: Bos grunniens | place: China: Xizang | collected 2019
CATCCATTACATTTTTCTCTATCAATTTCAATAATTCTTCTGATCATAGTAAAATCCCCTTTTCTTGACTTTATGGTGATAGGATACTATATTTATATTGATGTGTATGTTGAAAATTCAACAAAAGGAGAAAAATATGAAATTTTATTTAGCACCATTAGAGGGAATTACGACTTATGTGTATCGAAATGCATATCATAAGTATTTTAGACCGATGGATAAATATTTTACACCATTCATTGTCCCTCATATTGATAAAAAGTTTAATACAAGAGAACTAAAGGAACTTTCCAAAGAGCATAATGCTGGGCTTTATGTCGTTCCTCAGCTTCTTACAAATAATGCAGAAGATTTTCAGAAAACAGCGAGAGATATTATTGACTTGGGTTATGATGAACTCAATTTGAATCTAGGATGTCCATCAGGAACGGTTGTTGCAAAAAAGAAGGGTTCTGGATTTTTAGCGTATCCAGATGAATTGGACCGTTTTTTGGATGAAATTTATTCAAAAGCAGAGTGTAAAATTTCGATTAAAACTCGAATTGGAAAAACTGATCCAGAAGAATTCCATCGCTTATTAGAAATTTACAAGAAATATCCATTGGAAGAACTTATCATTCATCCAAGAGTGCAGGCGGATTATTATAAGAATACACCAAACTGGGAAATGTATCGTTTGGCTTATGAGCAAGGCAAGGAAAATCTTTGTTATAACGGTGATATTTTTACAAAAGAAGATTATGACCGTTTTATCAGTGCATTCCCTGAAACAGAATGTATTATGCTTGGAAGAGGGATCATTCGAAATCCAGCATTAGTAGAAGTTTTAGAAGGAAATAATAAGTCAAAAAAAGAAGCCCTCGTGGGATTTCACGATATGATTTATGATGAATATCAGAGAATCAGTTCAGGTGATCGAAATGTTCTGTTTAAAATGAAAGAGTTCTGGTGTTATCTTGGAACAAGTTTTGAGGGAACAGAGAAAATCATGAAAAAGATTAAAAAGACAGAAAAACTCAGAGATTATGAAGTCTATGTAAAAGCAATGTTTGATACCTTAGAGTAGAAATGAGGGGACTATGAAGAAATATTTTTCAGTATTGAAAGCATGTCCTATGTTTGACGGGATTGTGGAGGAAGAACTAGAGGCAATGCTCGCTTGTCTGGGAGCAAGGGTGATTTCTGCAAAAAAAGGTGAAGTGATTTTCAGAGAAGGAGACACAGCAACTTCCGTAGGGATTGTGTTGAGTGGTTAGCTGCGTATGGTGAGAGAGGATTATTATGGAAATCGAAGTATTTTGACTATGATTCGACCTGCGGAACTATTTGGTGAAACCTATTCTCTCGCAGAAATTTCTTCACTTCCAGTGACCATTTTGGCAGCGGAAGACAGTGAATGTATGCTGATTGACTGCAGGCGTATTACTTTTAGCTGTGCAAACGCTTGTGCATTTCATAGCAGAGTTGTGTTTAATTTATTGCGTTTAGTGGCAAATAAAAATCTGACTTACGATCAAAAGATTGAAGTTGTATCGAAACGAACTACGAGAGATAAACTTATGACCTACCTTATGAGTCAAGCGAAAATGAATCGTTCAAGCAGTTTTGTGATTCCATATGACAGACAGGAACTTGCAGATTATCTGGAGGTAGACAGAAGCGGTCTGTCGGCAGAAATCAGTAAACTGCGAAAAGAAGGAATAATTGAATGTGAAAAGAGCAAATTTACGATATTAGGATAGGGATTAGGAAATGATTCAAAGAGAAGATATGCTGGAATTGACGAGAAGAATGACGCCAGCAAGAAATTGTTTTGACCGAATTGCAGGTGCATATATTGATGATTTGGGAGAAGTGGATGAAAGTTTCAATGTACATTTTGGGAAATTGAGTGGTTCAGAAAAGGCTAAAAATTTGGCATTAGCGAAAGCTGTTCCGTTCTCAGAAACGAACCTGCAGCTAAAAGAATATACATTCCCAGAAGCGATGAAAGGGAAGAACAGCATGTGGCAGCTGCTTGTTACCATGCAGCAGTGTGGACTTAAAAATGATGCATTGATGGAAGTTTTTTATGAGCAGATTGCCGACGGTTATCCAGTAGACTATCCATTTGCTGTTTACGTATTCCATGGAGTTTACGATGTGCCCTTAAAGGCAAAAGATAAAGAAAGTTTGTGGGAATCAGAAGAAGTGTATGATTTTATTGTGTGTATTTTGAGTCCGTTGAAAGGAGAATATGAGTTGGATGAGCCAGTTTTTGGTTTCCTCTATCCAGCTTTTTCAGATAGAAGTGCAGATAAAAATAAAATCAATATATTTCATGCAGACCCTCAGCAGATAGAAGAAGGTCTTATGTACAAGTTGTTAGGAAAATAAAAAACTTGCAAGTTTTCAGGCTTGCAAGTTTTTTTATTAGAATTCATAAACCATTCCATCGTAAGTAATTAAGAAATCATGTTCTTTGGCAATTTCTACGAAATCATCGTATAAAACATCTTTTGAGTTATGAGAGAAGTGATTCAAGATGAAAACAGTATTTTCATCGGCGATTCCTTCTTTTTTCAATGTATCGCGGAAAGCAATGCAGCGTTCTAAGGACATATGGCCAATATATTCTGCATGGTTGCATGCTTCTGTACAGTCAAGAGAAATCATATCGAGAGGATGCCCTAAAGCTTTTAATGTATTCATGCTTTCTTCAATCAGTTCACTTGTGTCGTTTCCGTATAAGAAACTCTTTCCATCCTTTTCAATTGCAAATACAACTGGAGAAGATTTTTGATCGTGGCTGGCACGAACTGGTGTCACTTTATAACCTTCTACTTCAAAAGTAACTCCTGGAACAAGAAGTTTATTCACAACGTCGTTCTCAGAAATGCGATAGAATGCAATTGTTTCGTTGATTGCGTCGTAAGAACTTTGGTCAGAGTAGAGTGTAAGTGGATCTGACATTTCAAGATGAGCAAATCCTTTCTTTCTCATTTCTAATTCTTTTGTATATAAGTGATCGGCATGATTGTGTGTAATGAGGCAAGTTTTAATTGTATGCATTGGTACATTGAATTGTAAAAAATGCAAATATGTATCTGCTGGTAAATCAATCAAAATAGTGTCATCTATAAGAGCCTGACTTCTTGTACGAATGTTCTTTCCACCGCGTTCGCGTGTCTTTTTACATGTCTCACATTCACAAAAAATTGCTGGAATTCCTTCTGCTGCAGCAGTTCCTAAATATTGGATTTTCATAATAATTTCCTCCTTGGGCATATGCTCTGTAACCATTATAAATTGGATAAATCGTGATGTCAAATGATATAAAAAATGCTATTGCAAACATTTGTTCGATATGATAATATAATAAAACAAACAAATGTTCGAAAAAAGAAGGTGATAAAATGCGTATCTGCGAGGAAATGTCAACATTAGAAAAATTACATATTTTATCTGACGCTGCGAAGTATGATGTGGCTTGTACTTCCAGCGGTTCTGAGAGACAGAATGATGGGACAGGAATTGGAAACTGTGTGAAGTCGGGGATTTGTCACAGTTTTTCTGCAGACGGCAGATGCATATCCCTTTTGAAGATTTTATTTACAAACGAATGTATCTATGATTGTAAATACTGTATCAACCGTTCGTCTAATGATGTAAAGAGGGCTTCATTTACACCTGATGAAGTCTGCAGTCTTACAATTGAGTTTTACCGGAGGAATTATATAGAGGGGTTATTTTTGAGTTCTGGGGTTTGGAAAAGTCCGAATTTTACTATGGAACTTTTGTATCAGACCCTTTTGAAACTGCGCACAGAATATCATTTTCAAGGGTATATTCATGTGAAAGCGATTCCGGGCGCTGATCCAGAGATGATTCGTAAAGTCGGTTTTTTGGCCGATAGAATGAGTGTGAATTTGGAACTTCCAACAGCAGAGGGGCTTCGTAAACTGGCACCTCATAAAAATCGAAAGAATATTTTGACACCTATGCGTCTTGTGCAGAATGGGATGACAGAGAATAAACATGAGCTTGCAATTTATCGTAATGCGCCACGATTTGTGCCCGCTGGACAAAGCACGCAGATGATTATTGGAGCGACGCCAGAAAGTGACTATCAGATTTTGAACGTTGCAGAATCTTTGTATAAAAATTTTGAATTGAAACGTGTATTTTATTCTGCCTTTGTGCATGTGAATGAAGACTCGAATCTTCCTGCACGTACAGAGGCAGGACCTCCTCTCCTAAGAGAACACAGGCTTTATCAGGCAGATTGGTTATTGCGATTTTATGGATTTGAAGCAAAAGAATTGTTATCAGAAAAGAATCCGAACTTTAATGTTTTGATTGATCCGAAGTGTAATTGGGCTTTAGAGCATTTGGAGATTTATCCAGTAGAAGTGAATAGAGCAGATTACTATACCTTGCTGCGTGTACCAGGCATTGGCTATAAGTCCGCCTCGCGAATTGTAAAGGCGAGACGATTGGGAGTATTGGATTTTAATGATTTACAAAAGATGGGAGTAGTGTTGAAAAGAGCACTTTATTTTATTACTTGTAGTGGGAAGATGATGTATCCAACAAAATTGGAACAGGATTACATTTTGCGAAATCTGCTTAGCGTAGGAGATAAGGTACCGATTTCTATAAGGGAGATGGGATATAAGCAGTTGTCTCTATTTGATGATGTGAGATTTCGACAGGAACAGTTTGAGGTGAATCATGAAAAGAGTATATGTCTGTAGTGATACATTGGAAGGAATGTATTCTGCGATTTACGAGGCGTGGAAAACGAAATTAGAAGCGAATAGTTTAGGAATTGCTCTTAAGAAATATGTGGAGATGGAGCTATTTTGTGAGTACATCGAGGTTGAAGAAGCTGCTCACAAGGAGAAGGCAGTGATTCATTTGATTCAGAAGCATTTGGGAAAAGAGGCTTACTGGAATATATATCATGCATTGTTGTCAGATGATCCGTGGCGAGCAGATGCTGTGCTCGGTATGATGCTGGAGGCAAGAAAAATTGCAAAACCAGAGCAGATTATGAATCACTTGTCAAGGCCAAAGGTGCTTCGTGTGTTTGAATTAAGCAGGAAAGTGTCCAATGAAGCGCTGTTTTATAGAGAAATTACAAGGTTTATTGAACTTAAGAGTGGAGTTTTATTTGCTGAGATTGAACCACGAGCGGAGATTCTGGCGTGTATAGGAGACCATTTTGCAAATCGATTTCCGCTGGAGAATTGGATGATTTATGACAGGGCTCATCAGATGTTCTTGGTTCATGAGAGTCGAAAACAATGGATCTTGGTGCGAGATGAAAAACTGAATTGGGACGCTATTCAAAAAAGTGAAAAAGAAGGTGTGTATTTAAAACTTTGGAAAGAGTTTTTTGAGACAATTGCTATACAGGAGCGAAAAAATTACAAGTGCCAGAGAAATCATCTGCCTCTGCACTACCGAAAGCATATTGTGGAATTTCAGAAAGAATAATATAATGTTACCAGATATGCTAAGAAGGAAATATATGCACAATGGCAGTAGAAAAGAATACAATTCGAATTTCTGTAAGAAACTTAGTTGAATTTATATTAAGTGAAGGGGATTTGGATAATCGAAGAAAAAAAGCAGATAAAGATGCAATGCAGCTTGGGAGCAAAATCCATCGTAAGATTCAAAGACAGATGGGTTCTAATTATAGTGCAGAAGTTTCCTTGAAAGAAGAGATTGTGTGGGATGACATATCCCTGTTAGTAGAAGGAAGAGCAGATGGTATTTTTGAAGAAGAGGGAATCTGGATTGATGAGATCAAGGGAATCTATCGAGATTTGACTCGCTTGGAACAGCCAATAAATGTCCATCTGGCGCAAGCCAAAGGTTATGCGTATATTTATGCAAAAAAGGAAGGCATAGAACAGATAGGGGTGCAGATGACCTATTGTCAGATGGAGACGGAGGAAATCAAGAGATTTCGAGAAGTTTACAAGTTTGATGAGTTGAAAGTCTGGTTTGAAGAAATTATCAGAAGCTACGAAAAATGGGTTCGATTTGAAGTTGATTGGAGAAAAAAGAGAAATGAATCCATTAAGAAAATAGAGTTTCCGTTTGTGTATCGAGATGGTCAAAAAGATTTGGTGACATCTGTGTACCGAACGATATTGAGAAAGAAAAAACTATTTATACAGGCACCGACTGGCGTCGGGAAAACGATTGCAACGATATTTCCTACTGTGAAAGCAATGGGAGAAAATTTAGGAGATAAACTGTTTTATCTGACAGCAAAGACAATTACAAGAACTGTCGCAGAGCAAGCTTTCGAGGCAATGAGAAAAAATGGTCTTGAGATGAAGGTGATTACGCTTACGGCGAAAGATAAAATTTGTTTTTGTGAAAAAACAGAATGTAATCCAGAAGCATGTCCGTATGCGAAAGGGCATTTTGATAGAGTGAATGATGCTGTCTATGATATGATAACGACTATGTCGGATATGAGTCGTGAAAATATAGAAAATTATGCAAGAAAACACAATGTATGTCCGTTCGAGATGTCTTTGGATGTGTCTCTTTGGGTAGATGCCGTGATTTGTGATTATAATTATGTGTTTGATCCAAATGCTCATTTGAAACGATATTTTTCAGAAGGTAAAAAAGGAGAATATTTGTTTCTGATTGATGAGGCACACAATCTAGTAGAACGCGGAAGAGAAATGTATAGTGCCACTCTTTATAAAGAAGAATTTTTGGAAGTAAAGCGAAAGATAAAGCTAATCTATCCTAAACTTTCAAGACACTTAGATGCTTGCAATAAAATCATGCTTGCATGGAAACGTGAGTGCGAGAATTATTGTATACAGGAAACCATATCTCATTTCACATTGAAACTCAACAATGTGATGGGAGAGTTTGAGAAGATTTTAGAAGAAGAAACAAAGCTTGACGATGAGGTTCTGGAATTTTATTTTCATGTGAGAGATTTCTTGAATATATATGAAAATATAGATGAAAATTATGTGATATATACGGAGATGGAAGCAGACGGAAACTTTAAGGTGAAATTGTTCTGTATGAATCCAGCAACAAATTTAGATCAGTATTTAAGTCAAGGCAATAGTACAATTTTCTTTTCAGCGACACTTTTGCCGATTCAGTATTATAAAAAGCTTTTGAGTACGTCGGCAGAAGACTATGCGATTTATGCGGAAAGTCCGTTTGAGGAGAAGAATCGCTTGTTGCTGATTGGCAATGATGTGAGTTCGAAATACACTATGCGAGGAGAAGAAACATATCAAAGGTACGCAAACTACATAGACGAAATTACTTCAGCAAAAGTCGGGAATTATTTGGTATTCTTTCCTTCTTACCGCTTTATGGAAGATGTGTGGACAGCGTATCAGGCGTGTAAGAAAGCAGACGTTGTATGTATTATGCAGGATATGAGTATGTCCGAGGAAAAACGAGAAGAATTTTTAGAAGCTTTTGGCACAAAGAGAACGCAGGGCTTAGTGGGATTTTGTGTGTTAGGAGGTATTTTCTCAGAGGGCATTGATTTGACGGAAGAAAGATTGATCGGTGCAATCATTGTAGGGACAGGGCTGCCGCAGGTATGCAATGAACGTGAAATCTTGAAGAACTACTTTGATTCAAAAGGAGAAAATGGTTTTTCATATTCGTATTTGTATCCAGGAATGAACAAGGTGCAGCAGGCAGCAGGAAGAGTTATCCGAACAGAAAGAGATACTGGGACTATTGCACTATTGGATGAGAGGTTTTTGGGCCGACAGTACCAAGATACCTTTCCAAGAGAATGGAAAAAATATGAGAAATGTAGTCTGTCAACGGTGCAGGACAAGATTAAAATATTCTATCAAGAGAGGGAAGAACGATGTTAGTATTAAATGAAGTGAGTTATAAATTTACAAAAGATATGGAAGCAAAGGCTTATGCAAAAAGTGGAGATGTGATTACTTTTATTACTCAGAATGCTTTGGGAGATCAATTCACTACGGAAGATGATGTGTTTTCAAACACACAACATGAATATCTGAATGCAGCTACAGGACCTTTGTATGTAGAAGGTGCAGAAAAAGGAGATGTGCTTGCAGTTGATATTTTAGATATTCGAGTAGATGAATTGGGAGTGACAACAGTCGTTCCGGAAGAAGGCTCTATTTGGGATCAATGTGAAGAGAGAACAAGAATTTTCAAAGTGAAAGATAATCGAGTAACATGGGAAAATCACGATGTGTCATGGAATGTGAACCCTATGATTGGTGTAATTGGCTGTGCACATGATGAAAAAGAATTACCTATGATGAATGTAGGGGATCACGGCGGAAATATGGATAGCAATGTAATCACAAAAGGAGTTACAGTATGGCTTCCAGTACGTGTGAAGGGTGCAATGCTCTGTATCGGTGATTTACATGCTTCAATGGCAGATGGAGAGATGTGTGGTACAGGCATTGAGATTTCAGGAGAAGTTGTAGCAAGAGTGCGTTTGCTCAAAAACTTCGAACTTAATTGGCCAGTAACAGAGACAGCTGAAGAATATTTTGTAAATACAAATGGAGAAACTTGTGATTTGGCAATTGCACGTGGATATCAAGAAATGGCTCGTCTTATTTCAAATGCGTATGGATGGGATATGTCAGATGTAGCAGTATACATGTCAATCAGAGGAAGCTTATCCGCAAATCAGGCATGTCTTGGAAGTGGAGCAGGCGGAAATTCATTCCGTATAGGAACACCAAAATTATCAAATAAGAAACCATTAGTTGGTTAAAAAAATAAGCCTCGACACAATGCCGTGTCGAGGCAATCATTTTACTTAATTTCTTTGAAGTAATTTAAAAATTCTAATGTAACTTTTGAAAGAGGCATCTGATCATTATATACAATAGCCAGATTTCTTTCAGGCAGTTCGTCTTCAGTTTCTATAAAGAACATGTCCTTTGGCCCATTAGGAAAACAAAAATCTGGAACAAATGCAATTCCAAGACCGATGCGTGCAAGATCAATCAGCAAATCATTGCTGCTGAGTTCAATTTCAGGTATGAGATCCAATTGATGTTGCTGGAAAAGGTTATGCAAAAACTCGCTGGTAGTACTATTTTTTTCTAACATAAGAAGCGGATAATTTAATAATGTTTGGAAAGATACTTTTTCACCTTGGAGTTCCTGAAAGCTATCGTTTGCGATAAACTTATCCTGAAACGTTGCAATTTTCTTTAATGTGTATGGTTTGCCTAAATGTGAATTTGGATAATTGATAAGGATAAGGTCTACCTGACCATTTTCTAACAGTTCAATACATTTAGGAGATGTTTGATTCGTAACTTTTATATGTGCATTTGGAAATTCATTATGGAATTTTTCTAGGTATGGAATTAAAAAATAGCGACAAATAGTGTCACTTGCACCGATACGAATTTGAGAACCTACGGAGGCATTTTCCATTAATTGAGATTCCCCGCGTTTGATCAGACTCATAGCTGGCTCAACATGTCGGAGTAATATTTCTCCTTCTGGCGTTAATTGGACACGCTTTGTACTTCGAATAAAAAGCGGTTGTTCCAATCTTTTTTCTAGAGCTTTGATTGCCTGACTTACAGCTGACTGAGAGATATATAGTTGCTTGGAAGCTTCTGAAAAGCTGAGTGTTGTGGCGACGTAATAGAATACCTTGTAAAGTTCGTAATTGATGTCCATCATTAGTACCTCTTATAAATTTATATACCAATTATAAGTAATTCTGTACAAAATTACAAGGAAAAAGATAAGAGAAGCTTATAAGTAAAATAAATTATATTAATTGTACTAATGACGAAAAATGTGCTAAAATAAAACTAACTAAGCAAAAGAGAACTTATGGAGGTTAACAATGAATAGTGTAAAACGTGTGTATGTTGAAAAAAGACCTGAATTTGCTGTTCAAGCAAAGTCTTTAAAACACGAAGTAAGAAGTTATTTAGGAATTAAAACTGTTGAAAATGTACGTGTATTAATTCGCTATGACGTAGAAAACATTACA
>JAEIGA010020742.1_pt1 | contig 10018 bp, 6 predicted proteins | sample 9270691 | NCBI WGS metagenome assembly JAEIGA01 (sample SAMN17057246, study PRJNA624740) | gut metagenome | biome: biome; isolation source: fecal sample | host: Bos grunniens | place: China: Xizang | collected 2019
AAATGCTTTGGGAACGCTCGGAGCAAACGGACGCGATTAACTACGCACAAATTTCGCAAGTAGAAAAAACGGTACATATTCGCATGACGGGCGGTTGCGCGTTCTTTTTCGTGCTTTGCCTGTTGAGCTTGATTTGTTGTGCGGCGGCAATTCTCTACGGCGTGTGGGAAGGGCAAGTGCCTTACTGCGTTGCCGCAGGGATTCTCGGTGTGGTGGCTCTCGTCGGGTTCGTGTTCTCCGTCAAACTCAAACGCAAATACTACGGCGTAAAAGTCTATTTAAACGGACGGGGGGAGATTTGGTTGGATATAGGGGATAAAAAACTCTCTGCGCTCGTCGCGAACGAGATTGCCACAAAGGTTTGGAGTGTTTAATACAAAAACGGAAACGAAAAAAGGTCTGCTTTCGGGCAGACCTTTTTTAATGCGGGAAATCCGCTTATTTTAAAATTCGAGTTTTTCTTCGATATACTTAATCGCTTCGTCAACGGATACGCGGATTTGTTCCATCGTGTCGCGGTCGCGCACGGTCACCGTTCCGTCTTCCAAAGTATCGAAATCAACGGTCAAGCAGAAAGGCGTACCGATTTCGTCTTGACGGCGATAGCGTTTTCCGATCGAACCTGTGATATCGTAGGTTGCGGGGAATTTTTTAAGAATTTTTGCGTAAATTTCGTCCGCTTTTTCCGCAAGGTTCTTTTGGAGCGGTAATACGGCGCATTTATAAGGCGCAAGCGCAGGATGCAAACGGAGCACGGTGCGCACGTCTTTCTTTTCTTCGTCTACGACTTCTTCGTCGTACGCGTCTGTCAAGAACGCAAGCACTACGCGGTCCGCCCCCACAGACGGTTCCACCACGTACGGCACGTAGCGTTCGTTGGTGACGGGGTCGAGATAGGTGATAGGCTTTCCGCATTCTTTTGCGTGCTGGGATAAGTCGTAGTCCGTTCTGTCGGCAATACCCCAAAGTTCCCCCCAACCGAACGCGAAGTTATATTCGAAGTCCGTCGTAGCTTTGGAATAGAAGCAAAGCTCTTCGGGGGAGTGGTCGCGAAGGTGCAAGTTTTCCGCTTTCATGCCAAGCGAAAGAAGCCAGTCGCGGCAGAAATCTTTCCAGTAGGCAAACCATTCAAGGTCGGTGCCGGGCTTACAGAAAAATTCAAGTTCCATTTGTTCGAACTCACGGGTACGGAAGGTAAAGTTTCCGGGCGTGATTTCGTTTCGGAAAGATTTCCCGATTTGTCCGATACCGAACGGCACGCGCATACGGGTAGAGCGTTGTACGTTTTCGAAGTTCACGAAAATTCCCTGCGCAGTTTCAGGGCGGAGATACACGGTATTTGCGGAATCTTCCGTGACCCCTTGAAAGGTTTTAAACATCAAATTAAACTTACGGATAGGCGTGAAATCGGAATTTCCGCAAACGGGGCAAACGATTTTATGTTCGGTGATGAACGCTTCCAAACCGTCGTTGTCCATTGCTTCGACTTTCACGTCTAAGCCTTTTTTATTGACGTAAGCTTCCACGAGATTATCGGCGCGGTGGCGCGCTTTGCAGGACTTACAGTCCATAAGCGGGTCGGAGAATCCGCCGAGATGCCCCGAAGCTTTCCACGTACGCGTATTCATTAAGATAGCGCAATCAACACCGGTATTATAGGGATTTTCCTGAACGAATTTTTTCCACCAAGCTTTCTTGACGTTATTTTTAAGCTCCACGCCCAAAGGACCGTAGTCCCAAGTATTGGCAAGCCCGCCGTAAATTTCGCTACCGGGAAAGATAAAACCCCTATTTTTACAAAGTGCAACGAGTTTTTCCATTGTGACTGCTCTTTTTTCTGCCATTAAAGTAAATCTCCTTATAAAAAACGTAAAAAATTTTATTTATCTTTGATATTATACAATGTTTCAGCGATTTCGTCAAACGCTTGCGGGTCAAAAATGAAAATTTTTTCTTTTAAGGGCAGAGAATAAAGGGTATTCCCCTAACGGGAAATCCAAAAACTCAGTTTTTGGTGGGGGTGTAGGGGGGGAAAGACGCCTCATTCGTCGTTCGGCTCGCTGTGCTTGCGCTCACGCCACCTTCCCCCGCTGGGGAAGGCTAAATTACGGCAAAAAGAAAAACCTTCTCCTGCGGGAGAAGGGGGACCGCTTGCGGTGGATGAGGAGTGTATAAAATTCTTCAAAAAGTTTCTTTTTTAAAAAATGATACCTATCGTAAAGTTTGCGACAAATTTTTCGGTAAAACGCTCCGAATTTTCGGGGCGTTTTACTTTTTCGCCCCTTGACCCTTGTAAAGGGGGTTGTGGGCTTCCTGCCTTAAAAAGACAAAAAATTTTTTAAAATTTTCGAAAAAGTTGGGGTATTCTTATTCCCATTTTCGGAAATATATGCTATAATAGATGCGTATAATTATTTACTTAAAGAGGTTGAGAATGTTATCAGATATTGAAATTGCGGAAAACGCGGAACTTCAAGACATTCGAGAAGTTGCAAAAACACTCGGTTTGACGGAAAATGAACTCGAACTTTACGGGAAATATAAAGCGAAAATTTCCTTGCCAAAAAACGCACAGCGGAAAGGAAAGCTCGTGCTCGTCACGGCTATCAATCCTACGGCTTCCGGCGAAGGGAAAACGACCGTTTCTATCGGGCTTGCCGACGGGCTTGCGAAAATCGGAAAGAAAACTTGTTTGGCGTTGCGCGAGCCGTCGTTAGGGCCTGTGTTCGGCATTAAAGGCGGTGCGGCTGGCGGTGGGTACGCGCAGGTCGTGCCTATGTCGGAAATCAATTTGCATTTTACGGGGGATTTACACGCGATTACGGCGGCGAATAACTTGCTTTGCGCGTTGATGGATAATCATATTTTTCGCGGAAACGAGCTGAAAATCGATTTGAATAATATTTATTTCCACCGCTGTATGGATATGAACGAACGCCAGCTTATCAATATCACGATCGGAGAGAAAGGTCGCGGAGTGGAGCGTGAAGACCATTTCGATATCACCGCCGCAAGCGAGATTATGGCGGTTTTATGCCTTGCAACGGATATCGACGATTTGAAAAAACGGCTCGGGAATATTATCGTGGGCTTGAATACCGACGGCGATTACGTGCGCGCAAAGGATATTCCCGGTGCGGTCGGGTCAATGGCGGTGCTGTTAAAGGACGCTATGAAACCTAACTTAGTTCAAACGCTTGAACATACGCCCGCGATTATTCACGGCGGACCGTTTGCGAATATCGCGCACGGTTGCAATAGCGTACAGGCGACCTACGCGGCAATGAGCCTTGCCGACTACGCGATCACCGAAGCGGGGTTCGGCGCAGACTTAGGCGCGGAAAAATTCTTGGATACCAAATGCCGCGCGGCAGGGATTGAGCCGAATTGCGTGGTAATCGTTGCGACCGTGAAAGCTTTGAAACTGCACGGCGGGGCGGCAAAGGAAACGCTTGCGCAAGAAAATCTCGAAGCGTTGGAAAAGGGTATTCCGAACTTGTTAAAGCATATCGAAAATATCAAAACCGTTTATAAAAAACCCGTCGTAGTGGCAATGAACAGATTTTTTACCGATACGCAAGCGGAAACGGATTTCGTAATCGAAGCGGTGAGAAAGGTCGGCTCGGTCGCGGTTTTTACCGACGTATTCTTAAAAGGCGGAGAAGGTGGGAAAGAGCTTGCCGAAGAAGTCGTAAAGGCTTGCGAAATTCCCTCGAAAATGGAATACGCCTACGAACTTGACGAAAGCGTAGCGGAAAAAATCGAAAAAATCGCCAAGCGCATTTACGGGGCGGACGGCGTTGAATTTTCCGACGAAGCTAAAGCGAAAATCGCGGTAATCGAAGAAAAAGGCTGTGGAAATCTTCCCGTTATTATCGCCAAAACGCAATATTCTTTATCCGATAACGCGGAACTTTTGGGCAGACCGACGGGCTTTACCGTTTGCGTACGCGATATCGTATTAAAGGGCGGTGCAGGATTTATCGTTGCGATTGCAGGAAAAATTATGTTAATGCCCGGACTCGGCGCACACCCTGCGGCGGAAAAAATCGACCTGTTATCCGACGGCACAATCGTAGGTTTATCGTAAAAGGATAGGAAGTCCAGAAACTCAGTTTCTGGTCGGGTGCAGGGGCAACGCCCCGCATTATCGGACTTATATAAGCAACCGTTAGGTTGCGCTATTCTCGTGGCGCAAGCCACGCACTCGCCTAAAAAGCGACAGGCGCGCCAGCACCAGTATAATCATTTATTTTCAGAGAGAACTATGAACAAAATCGAAGCAACTAATTTTATTGAACAAATCATTAACGACGATATCGACGCAGGTAAAATTTCTGCCGTACAAACGCGTTTCCCCCCCGAACCTAACGGGTATTTGCATATCGGGCATATCAAGAGTATGCTCGTCAATTTCGGCACGGCGAAAAAGTACGGCGGAAAATGTAATTTGTTTTTCGACGACACCAACCCGTCCAAAGAAAAAACGGAGTTCGTCAACGCCATTAAAGACGATATTTCTTGGGTAGGCTACGGCTGGGCGAAAGAAGTGTTCGCTTCCGACTTTTTCGACGTCATTTACGACTACGCCGAAAAGCTTATTCAAGACGGCAAGGCGTTCGTGTGCGACTTAACGCCCGAAGAAATCAGCAAAACGCGCGGTACGCTCACCGAAGCGGGAACGGAAAGTCCGTATAGAAACCGTAGCGTAGAAGAAAACCTGACCCTGTTTAGAGAAATGAAAGCGGGAAAATATCCCGACGGAAGCAAATGCTTGCGCGCAAAAATCGATATGGCTTCCCCGAATATGAATATGCGCGACCCCGTCATTTACCGTATTTTGCGTTGCACGCATCACCGTACGGGGGATAAGTGGTGTATTTATCCTATGTATGACTACGCGCACCCTATTTGCGATTATTTGCAAGGGGTCACTCATTCCCTTTGTACGCTGGAATTTGAAGACCACAGACCCTTATACGACTGGGTAGGAATCAATCTCGGCTTTGCGCCGAAACCCCGTCAAATCGAGTTTGCAAGGCTTGCTGTCACGAATACGGTAATGAGTAAGCGGTATTTGAAAAAACTCGTGGAAGAAGGACACGTGCACGGCTGGGACGACCCGCGTATGCCGACAGTGGCAGGGCTGAGAAATCGTGGCGTACCGCCTGAAGCGCTTTTGGATTTTTGCACGAAAATCGGGATCGTTAAGGCGAACTCGGAATGTCAGCTTTCCTATTTAGAAGCTTGTATTCGTGAGAATTTGAACGAAAACGCGGAACGGGCAATGGCGGTATTAGAACCGCTTAAAATGACGATTACCAACTACGAAGGCACGGAAGAATTAGAATCGGCAATTCATCCCTTAAAGCCTGAGCTTGGCGTGAGAAAGGTGAAATTCTCTTCCGTCGTGTATATCGATAAAGCGGACTTCTCGCTTGACCCGCCCCCGAAATACCAGCGCTTGAAAAAAGACGGCTACGTGCGCTTGAAAGGCGCGTATATCGTGCATTGCGACGACGTAGTGTTAGACGAACAGGGCGAAGTGGTCGAGCTGAAATGCTCCTACGTTCCCGAAAGCCGTTCGTCGAGCGATACGAGCGGTATCAAGGTTAAGGGAACTATTCAATGGGTAGACGGCGCAACGGGCGTGGACGCGGAAATCCGTCGCTATGGGTATTTATTAAAAGACGCGGAATACGCAGGGCAAGACTTTGGCGAACGAATGAATTTAGATAGCGAGCATATCTTCTACGGTAAGGCAGAACCCTATCTTTTCGAAAGCCAAAACGGTAAGCAGTTCCAGCTTATGCGCGTGGGGTATTATAAAAAGTGCGTAAACGAAAAGGGCGGGCTGGTGCTTTCCGAAATCGTGTCCCTCAAAGATAATTTTAATAAGTAATCGGCAATAATTAAAATAAATCGGTCGTTGACCGGGCTTTGAAGGCTACCCCCCGTCTTTGAAGAATATGCAGGGGGAATACGGAAAAGGAGAGAATTTTATGACTCGTTTACATTCGATATTAGCGATACAAGCGATTTTACCGTATTTACATTGGATTGCCATCGGCGCAGGGGCGTTGATTGCGTTAATCGGGTTTATCGTAGGCGCGGTGAAAGGCGTTCGGCGGGTGCGTTGGGGCGCGTTCGTCTGGGCGGGCGTTTGCGGTCTGTTCGTGCTTTTCAATAAACTTTTATCGGCTACCGTTTCCGGTTGGTTTGCGTTCGGCTTGACGAGCGGTACGCAAGCGTTAATCGGATCGGCGGTAATTGCCGTCGGCGTGGCGTTGGCTATGCTGATTGTGTTCGGGGTTTTACGGGCGATTGCAAAGCCGAAAAAATCGGGCTCGGATAATTATTATTATCAAAATACCTACGGAAATACTTATCGGGAACTTTCTCCGCTCGGAGAAGAATACGACGACGATTACGAAGACGATTATCCCCAAGAAAAAGTGCAAGACTACGGCAAGCCTTGCGCGTTTAGCCGTATTTTAGGCGGTCTTATTTCGGCGGTGAACGGCGTTGTCGTGACGGCGAGCCTTTTAGGCTTTGCGCTGTTGGTTTTGGGTTTGACTCCGCTTGCAAGCGGTGGATTAAAAGATTTCTACGCGCTCGGTTGGGTGAGCTATTTGTACGGGTTCTTAAAAGCGTACGGAGTAGATTTCTTGCTAATCGGCATTATTGCGCTGTATATCCGTCGCGGTTGGCGGGTCGGCTTATTCGGCGGTTTACGCTCGATTTTGTCAACGCTCGGCAGAGCCGTTGCCGTAGGGCTTGCCTTTTATTTGCCCTTCTCGGCGGCGGCGTTCGGTGGCGGTGTATTGGGCGTAGTGGGGAAAGTCAGCGTATTTTTCGGCGGACTTACGCAAGGATTTTTGGGCGCGCTCGGAGAAAAGGTTTGCCTGGTGGCAGGGCAAATTATAACGGGGATTATTCTCGTCGTTATCTTCCTGCTCGTCATTTGGCTGTTCGTTTGGATATTCGACCGCTTAGCCGAAGTTTCTGCGGATGCAGGCGTGCTTGGATTTATCGACGGCGTGCTTGCGGTGCTCGTATATATCGCGCTTGCGCTCGTCGTTTGCGCGTTGATCGGTGCGGCGCTGTATCTTCTTAACTACTACGGGTTAGTCGGCGTGCGCGGCGTTTTGTTCGGAACGAACTCTCCGATTACGGAACGCATTTTCCTTGCTTGCGACGACTATTTAGCCAAGTGGTTAGAAACGCTTGCCGCCAAGCTCGGATAGTTAAATCCCGCTTAAAAAGCTTTTGGAAAAGCTCTCCTTCGGGGGAGCTTTTTTTTGCGCAACGGCGGTTTGGAATTGTTGAATATACTCGACGGCGCGTTTTACCGATTTTTCAAATAATTCGTCCGCCCCGTCCGTGCTTTGCCTAAACGGCGCTTTGGGATTTTGCCATACCTTTTTCTCTGCGTTCGTAAGCACGGAAATCGGCACGCGTAAACGTTTTCTGCCAAAAACCCGTAAAGAGATACCCGTGTATGTGTTGAACGCAAAAAAACTCTTTTTAAAGGTTGGTTTCGTAAGGGGCAGGTACGAGTTCACGGTAGCGTAAGCGGAATAAAAAAGAAAGACGGTATCTAACTCTTCTTCCTTTAACGACGGACGAAGATAGGAGGAAAAGGGGTCGTGGCGCACTCCGTGTTCGTTGACGTGCCGTAAATACCCGTCGAGCGCGCTTTCAACTTGCGAATGTTTGCGTAAGGACTTGCCCGAAAGATAATAGACGAATGGGTGAAAGGTTGTGTCGGTGGCGTAGTGCGTGATATATCCTAACGCGTAGGAAAGGGCTTTTTCGTCTGTTTCAGAGAAAAGCGAAAGAATACGGAAAAACTCGTAGCCTTTTCTATGGAGCGTTCTGCCTAAGTTCATTTTATTTCGCGTACGGGTAGGATAGAAAAAGCAAAAGTCCGCCCCTTGCGAGCCGAAAAAATATAACGGCAGGTGTGGTAGGAGCGTTTTCTGTAAATTATGCGGTAAACGCGCGAAAGTTTCTTTCGCTACGGCGTAGTGTGTATACGGTGCAGGCATAAGGATAGTATGCGGAAATTCGGCGTAGAAATAACGCGTAAAGTTAAAAAACGAAGCAAATTTGCTTCGTTTTTCAACTTTCTATTACTCAAATTGATTAGCTAAGATGTCTGCCGTAAGGCGCGCGAGATTGACGGTTGCCGAGTCTAATTTCGCGCCTTCGCTTTTGTCGAGTACGGCTACTGCCCCAAGACAGTCCCCGCCTGATACGATAGGCACGATTACTTGCGCCGTCACCCCTTCTTCTTTGCTCGAAGTGATAGGCAACACGTCCCCGCCGTCGGCGGCGTTGGCAACGTAGCTTCTTCTGTCTTTTAAGATTTTTTCCATTTCTTCGGAAAGAGTTTTTCCGTCAAGATCCTTTTTCCCTTCGCCGTAAGCGAATAACACCCCGTCGGTATCGCAAATTAACGCCAACTTACCGCTTAAATCGTTTAAAGACCGTGCGGTGGCTTCGCTAAACCGCTCTAAGGTTGCGATAGGCGAGTATTTTTTGAGCATAAGCTCGTCGCGGTCGGTGAAAATTTCCAAAGGGTCGCCTTCTTTAATACGTAAGGTGCGGCGTATTTCTTTAGGGATAACGACTCTGCCGAGCTCGTCGATTCTTCTGACTATTCCGGTTGCTTTCATAAAAATTCCTCCATTTACAGGTATTGTGTGAGTACGCACAGGAAAATATACGTCTAAAAAGGAGAAAAAAACCGCTTTGGGAAAAAAGCGGGAAAATTTTTTGAAAAATTTAAAAAAGCGGGATAAAATGAGTTGACAAATACGTTAGGTTAGGATATAATAGTTTTCGTTAATGCGGTCGTGGCGGAACTGGCAGACGCGCAAGACTAAGGATCTTGTGGGTAACTCCATGCAGGTTCAATTCCTGTCGACCGCACCACAAAAACGGCGTTTTTTGAGTGAAAATAGCTCAAAAACGCCGTTTTTGCTTGTCTAAAATCAGCGAAATATGAACTGAAATTCAATTTTTGGGTAGTTAATCGGGCAGAAAGAACTGCGGAATCCCTTTAATACAAGACCTTCAGGGCTTGTTCCTTCATAAATTCGTCCGAAAAATGCGTATATACGTTGCTCGTCATTGTTTCGTCTGCCTTATGCCCCGCCCAAACGGAAACGACTTCGCGTGGAACGCCGCACTCCTGACAACGCGTAATGAAAGTATGTCGCAAATCGTGCAAATGGTGATTTGGACAAAAATTCTTGAATAGATCGCTCATCGAGTCGTCGCGGAGCTTTGGAAGATCTTCGGAGAAAGGAAGATATTTCCGAAGCATAGGCGTTATCGGAATCCGTCTACGTTCCTCAGGACGTCCTTTTCTCTTTTTAGCGGTGATCACCGAAACGAAATCTTCTTCGAAGATTGCCGTTTTCAGTTCGCAACGCCTGCACCCCAAATATAAATAACAAATAAACGTTGTTTTATATTTGTTTCCTTCCAAAGCGGAGAGCAGACGAGATTCTTCGTCTTTCGTCAATGCGCTACCGTGCTTTTGAATGTGAATTGGCTTTGCTACGAGTCGCAACGGGTTTCTAACGATTACGCCTGAGTCAACGGCATATTCAAAGATTGATTTTAACAGCTTGTAGCATTTTTCAGCAGCGCGACTCTCGGTAATTTCGTTTAAAAACTTCTGAACGTCAAGCGGTTTTATATTCCGAATCGGAGTTTGTCCGAGCTTTGGATAAGCGTATATCCGTAATGTTCTTTCATAATCCCCGTACGTTCCTTCTTTTATGTAAGGTCGTTTTACGTGTTCAAGCCATTCTTCCGTAAACGGTTGCAATAAAACAGCGGACGTCTTTGGTAGCTGTTTCCTTTCGTCCCAGTCGGGGGCTTGCTTATAAAGTTTTGCGATAAATTTTTGCTTTGCCTCCTTCAAAGTCTTGCTCGTCGCTTGCAGGTCTAAGCCCTTTGCGCGACATCTGATCTGATAAAGCCCGTCTTTGGTAATTCGAAC
>JAEIGA010020743.1_pt1 | contig 10018 bp, 10 predicted proteins | sample 9270691 | NCBI WGS metagenome assembly JAEIGA01 (sample SAMN17057246, study PRJNA624740) | gut metagenome | biome: biome; isolation source: fecal sample | host: Bos grunniens | place: China: Xizang | collected 2019
AGCAGCATCGTACTCAGAGTTTTCGGACAAGTCACCGTAGGAACGAGCTTCCGCGATCATTGCGGCGATCTCCCGCTCACGGGTGGTCTTCAGGTAGTTGAGTTCCTTTTCCAGGTCTGCCAAACGCAGGCTTGTGATCTTAAATTCCTTAGCCATATCAAAAATCCTTTCTCAGATAAAAATTTCCATAGCTCCGAACATTATAGAAGATAAATCCCAAACAGTCAAGTATTTTCGCCTTAATATGGCTATTTTACTTGGTTTTTACTGGGCAAGGGCCTCCAGCGCCGCCTGCACCTGGGGATCTTCCTCCGGCGCTAACAGCTCGCCATAGATCCTGGATGCGGTTTCCTCATCCACCTCCACCACGATATCAGGGGTAAGACCGCCCACCTCTGCCAGACTTACACCCTTTGGGGTAAAGTATTTTCCCATGGACAACGCTACCGCAGAGCCGTCATTTAGCTTCACAGTGTACTGGTAATATCCCTTTCCGCTGGTCTGCTGGCCAACCACCGTTGCCCATTCGTATTCCCGGAGGGCGGCAGCAAAAAACTCCGCAGCAGAGTAGCTGTCACCGTTGACCAGCACTGCCATAGGCATTTCCAAGCAGTTTGCATCCGAGGTATCCACTGCCTCCGCGCCATCGTATTCCACGGTGTGGAACACCTCACCCTCCGGCAGCAGGTAGTCCAGCAGTTTTACCAGTTCCGTCTTATAGCCGCCGGGATTAAACCGCACGTCAAACAGCAGGCTCTGAGCCCCCTGCCCGATCAGCTCTTCGATCAGTGCCACTGTTTCCTGCGAACAGCGTTCATTAAAGTCAGAGATCTTGATATAACCCACGTTGCCCGCAAGCAGCTGTCCCTTTGCCACCCGCACCTGGATCCTCCTGCGCTCCACAGTAAAGGTCATTTCTTCCGTGCCGCGCATCACGGTAATATCCACAGTCGTGCCGGCTTTGCCGCTTATATACTGGGTTAGGGAATCACCGCCCACAGTTTCCAATGTCTTATCGTCTACTGCCACGATCACATCCCCAGGCAGGATGCCTGCCTCCTTGGCACCGCCAGAAGGCTCGACTTGGGTGATCGCCAAACCAGCGCTTGTATCCTCCGTGGATACTGTCACGCCGATACCTATATAAGAGTTTTTCTTCTGCTGCTGGTAAGTTGCATACTTGGCCGCAGGAATATAGTAGCTCCACTTATCACCGGTAGCTGCCACCATACCTTCCGCCGCGCCATCACGCAAAGCAGTTATATCAGACTCCCCCACATAACAATCGGTGATCAGCTTTTCCAGCTGTTCCAGCTTGCTCTGCCCAACCATGCCTCCAGCGCACAGCAGCATAGTCACCAGGGAAGAGATCGCAGCCACCACGATATAAGTCAGTCCCCGGCCCAGCCAAATGGGCATTTTCCCCTCATTCATAAAAATCACCTCATAGAAACAGTTCCCACAGCCCCGCAGGGCTGTGGGAGTATACGTTAGTGAAGATATACGTAGCTTGCGGGATTCACCGCCGTTCCGTTCTTATAGACGCTGAAATGCAGGTGAGAACCTGTGGACGCACCGGTAGAGCCCATGTAACCGATCAGCTGACCGGCAGCCACCCAATCACCCACGCCCACCACATAGCGGGTCATGTGCATGTAAGTGCTGGAGAAGCCGTCCATGTGGTCGATAGAAACATAATTACCGGCAGAGCCATTATATGTAGCCGCTTTTACCACACCGCTGCAGGTCGCATAAATAGGGGTATTCAGAGGACCGGCCAGGTCCACACCGCTGTGGAAACGCCAGTCACCGTAGATGGGATGGATGCGGTAACCGAAGGGGCTGGTCAGACGGATATAGGAACAAGGTACCAGCCACTCGCCACCACCTGTTCCGCCGGTGTTGCCTGTACTGCCGGTGTTATCTGTGCTGGGTCTGTTGGGCTGGCTTGCCAGCCACTGTTCATATTCCCTTTGCTTTGCATCGTCCAGCTCCACTCTCAATGTTGCCAGTTCTTCCAGGAGCTTGGTGTTCTCTTCTTCCGCCGTGCCGATCATGGTATTGATGTCTTCGCTCTTGGCGTTCAATTCCGCCAGCAGCGTATCTGCCTCTGCACGCTTCTCTTCCAGTTCCGCCTGAGAAGCATCCAGCTCCAACTTAGTCTGCTGAAGATCCGCCTTCTGCTGCTCCAGTTCCGCCTTGACATCGGCGATCCGCTCTGCCACCTGGCTCATTTCATCCAGCCGGCGCTGATCCGCCGCGGCGATCTCAGCGATCATATTCAGCCGGTCCAGCAGGTCAGAGAAGCTATTGGCCTTAAACAGCACGCTCCAATAGGACACCGAGCCATCTTCTTCCATAGCCCGGATGCGCTCTTTATTTTTTTCATTCAGGAAAGCCAACCGATCCTCCGCCAGATCCAGCTCATCCTGCTTGTCTGCTATTTGTGTATTATACTCAGATATCTGCAGGTTAATAACATCTATCTGCTCATACAGCAGGGCGATCTCCTGATCAATGATGTTCTTCTCCCCAACGACATCCTTCATTTCATTCATATTTTCTGCCCGCTGATTGGCCAGCTCATTGAGCTTGTCTTCAATAAGCTTCTGCTCGTCCTGCAAGTCGCTGATCTCATTTTTGATCTGTGTGGAGGTCTTGGCGCTGACCATAGTGATGACAGCACTTGCCACCAATCCCAGCAGCATCACCGCCACCAGGACCAACGCCAGTGCGCTGACCCACATTTTTCTTTTGTTCATACCGATCTCCTTTACACGTCCATAAACTTACGGATGGATGTCCAGCTGCCAACCACACCGACAAACAGGCCGGCGGCACAGAAGGTAGCGACCATAGGCAGCAGCAGTTCTGTAAAGGGTACGAACTTCAGCAGCTGCAAGGTATCCATTTCCGCGATCTTGACGACTGCCGCATCATACATTGCCCACTCCAGCCAGAAGGCCAGTGCCGCACCGGTCATGCCCAGGACAAAACCTTCCACCACAAAGGGCAGACGGATAAATCCATTGGTAGCGCCCACCATCTTCATAATGGCGATCTCGTCACGGCGTTCATGCATAGCGATCTTAACGGTGTTGGAGATGATCAGCAAAGACACCACCAGCAATACCGAAATGATCACCAGAGATGCCACATGTAAGATCTCCTGTATGGTAGCAAAGCCCTCTGCCAATTCAAATTCCGCACTGACATTTGCCACGCCGCTCACCTCTTTGATAGCGGCTACTGTCTCTTCCATTTGGCTGTTATCCACCAGTGTTACCACAAAACGGTGACGCAGATCCTCAGCGGCCACGCCGGAGAATGCGTCGTCCTGTTGATGGTCTGCCACAAAGTCAGCCAGTGCCTCTTCCCGGGATACGAATTTAGCATTATGCACATTGGCGATGCGGTTAAGCTTTGTACCAATGCTCTTTGCCTCATGATCAGGCAATTCACTGTCTACATACACCAATATCTCATTCGTCTTATTCAGATCCTCCACCATGATGTTCAGGTTGTACATCAGGATGGAGAAAGTGCCCACGATCAGCAGGCAAGCCACCGTTACACAAATGGCGGCAAAGGACATGAAGCCGTGGAGGAAAATACCGCGGATGCCCTCTTTCATCAAATATCCAAGATTATTTATCTTCATTTCTGATACCCATCCATTCCGTCACTGATCACAAGACCTTCGTCAATGGCGATGACCCGCTTGCCAAACCGCTTCACCAGATCCAACTCATGGGTGACCACCAGCACAGTAGCGCCAAGATTGTTGATCTCCTGCAGCAAGCTCATGATCTCCAAAGAACGGGCAGGATCCAAGTTGCCGGTAGGCTCGTCCGCAATAATAGTAGAAGGGTTATTCACCAGTGCTCTGGCAATTGCCAGCCGCTGCTGCTCGCCGCCGGACAGCTCACCGGGGTGGCGGCGGCTCTTTGTCTCCAGTCCTACCAGTTCCAAAACATAAGGCACCCGCTCCCGGATCTCTTTTTCCTCGGCACCGATCACACGCATAGCGAAAGCCACATTATCATAAACCGTTTTCGTTTCGATCAAGCGGAAATCCTGAAACACTACGCCCACAGTACGGCGCAGATAGGGGACCTCCCGCTTGCGGATCCGCTCCAACGAGTAGCCGTTGACGTGGACAGTGCCGGAAGTGGGCTTCAGCTCACCTGTGATCAGCTTGATGATGGTAGACTTGCCGGAGCCGGAAGGTCCCACCAAAAAAGCAAACTCCCCGTCATCTATTTGCATGGTCACGCCACGCAGCGCGTGGGTGCCTACGGAGTAGGATTTTTTTACGTCAGAAAACTCGATCATATCTCTTTAACTCCAAATCGTAGTGTAACCAAATTGTAACACATTGTAAAACACCTGTCAATGTGAACTGGCTGAAAAATGGTGGAAATTGCGAACCGAAACACGACTTTGAGCCGCACAGTCTGTGCGGCTCAAAACATACTTTACCGGATCTCTCGGGAGGACAGATACTTGCGGACCATCAGAGCCACCTTAAACACGATGGCATGATCGAACTGCCGCAGATCCAGACCTGTCAGCTTTTTGATCTTCTCCAGGCGGTACACCAAGGTGTTGCGGTGCACAAACAGCTTCCGGGAAGTTTCAGAAACATTCAGGTTATTCTCAAAGAACTTATTGATGGTAAACAGAGTTTCCTGATCCAGAGAATCAATGGAATTCTTCTTAAACACCTCTGTCAGGAAGATCTCACAAAGGGTGGTGGGCAGCTGATAGATCAAACGGCCAATGCCCAGATTCTCGTAGTGCATGATGCTCTTTTCCGTATCAAACACCTTGCCCACGTCGATAGCCGTCTGTGCTTCCTTGTAAGCATCCGCCAATTCACGCAGATGCTCCGCCACCGTGCCGATACCGATCACTGTTTTTACAAACAGCTCGTTTCTTAGGGCCTCCTCCATGCCACGGGCCAGCTTCTCCAGCACTTCCGCTTCCACTTCACCGGGGAACTGCTTAACTACCGCGATATCGGTTTCGTTGATACTCAGAACAAAGTCCTGCATCCTATCGGGGAACATCCCGGACAGAACATCCACCGTAGCCATATCGCTGTGGCCCACCTGCCGCACCAGAAACACCGCTCTGGGGGCATCGGTTGCAAAGTGCAGTTCCTTTGCCCGGACATAAATATCACCGGGGAGGATGTTGTCCATGATGATATTCTTGACAAAGGTACCTCTGTCATGCTTTTCTTCATAAAAGTTCTTAGCATTGCTCAACACAACATAAGCAAGGTTGCAGTACATTTTCGCCTGCTCATCATCGCCGGAGCAGAATACTGCGTACTCAAAATGATTTGCACTGCTCATAATGACCTTAAAGGTCTTCTGTGCAAAAGTAGCCATGCCCTCAGAAGATCCCAGCACCTTCAATGCTGCCTCAGACCAACGCTCGCCCAGCAGGGTAACATCGGTACAGGAAATCACGGTGCCGTCGGTGTCAATTACGCCAAACACCCGGTCAGCGGCATCCTTAAGCTGTAAGATCACACTCTGAAAAACACTGTTGGACATTTTCCAGACCTCCTAAAAATGTTGCACAAATACGCATTTCACAAAATTGCTCTGTTATTATATACCTCTTTTGCGCACTTTGCAAGTGTCTTTTGACATTTTATTGCAAAATGTGTATCCTTTTTTAGGCAATATCCCAATACTTCGACAGCATAATGCACATTACGCACAAACTATTTACAGCATATTGACCGCTTCCAGCAGCCGCTGAAGCTCCTGCTGTGACAATTCACGAGCCTGCCCTACTTCCAGTTGACCCAGACACAGATGCGCTTCTTGCCGACGCTGCAAATACAGCACGTGCATCCCTCTGGATGCCATCATCCGGCGCACCTGATGGTACTTTCCCTCCTGCACCGTGATAAGGCTCTCCCCGGGCGTCAAAGGCTGCAGCCGGGCAGGCAGGCACCGGGTACCATCACGCAGGACAAGGCCTTCCGCAAAAGCCCGCACATCCTCTTCCCCGGCCGCTCCCTCATGGCGGGCATAATATATCTTATTGATCTCCTTTTTGGGGCTGATGAGACGGTGCAGCAGTTCTCCATCATTGGTAAACAGCAACAATCCTTCGGTTTCCTTGTCCAGTCTGCCCACCGGCTTCAGCTCCAAATGCTTATGTTCTTCCGGCAGCAGTTCCATAACCGTCCGTTCTTTGGCGTCTTCCGTGGCGGTGACAAATCCGGCGGGCTTGTTGAGCATCAGAACCACCCTACCCCGTTGTCCAAGTTTTTGTCCGTCCACACACACCGCCTGGATATTGGGATCCAGCTTGCGGCTGCCGTCTTTTTCCGGCTTTCCGTCTACACTGACCCGTCCGGCCTTTAATATCAGCTTCACCTGACTGCGGCTGCCGATACCGCTGTCACACAAAAATTTGTCCAGACGTTCCATAACTCCTCCGTTCTATCCTCCCCCGGGCGGGAATACGCTGTAACGTGAAATAACCAGGGAGGGATATGATTATGATGGTAATGACCACAAAGGTGGATATCAAAAAGATCGCCATCGTGCTGGCCGCGGTGGTGGGGGTGATCCTGGCGGTGATATTGCTGCTGGGCGGTGGAGAGAATACCGCACCTACAGCTGCACCTGCCCTGTCAGCCAATGATGGCAGAGTGCAGTTTTTAAAGGATTTCGGCTGGGAAGTCAGCTCTTCCCCCACAGAATCCGGGCAAGTGCGCATCCCGGAGGAATCCTCCGAGGTCTTTGACCGCTACAATGCCCTGCAGAAAAGCCAAGGCTATGACCTAAGCCAGTTCGCCGGTAAAACTGTTATGCGCTATGTTTACAAGGTCAACAACTATCCCGGTGCCACCGACCCGGTCTACGCCACCTTACTGATCCATAAGGATCAGGTCATCGGCGGTGATGTGACCAACACTGCCGCAAAGGGCGTGGTGCAGGGCTTCCGTATGCCAAATGCCGATCAAGCTGAATCTGTAACCCAACCTTCCGAATCTACCGCCCCAACAGAAAGCACATAACAATTGACAATTAAAATGGAAAATTGAAAATTAAGGTGTCGGCTTTGCCGACTATTGAAATCATTTGCGTTAACAAATACCACAATTTTCAATTCTCAATTCGCTGGGCGGAGCGCTAAACTAAAATTTATCTTTTCACATCATAACACACCTGCCCGGGCTTGACAAGTCCAGGCAGGTCTGCTATGCTTGAGCCAAGTTCATAGATCTTCAGGGCAGGGTGAGATTCCCGACCGGCGGTAAAGTCCGCGAGCGCGATGCGCTGAATCGGTGTGATTCCGATACCGACAGTAAAGTCTGGATGGAAGAAGATGTCTTTTATTATGCGCCCTGGGTATATTATCCCAGCGGCGTTTTTTTGCGAGGTAACAACATGCAGGAATTATGGAATAAGCTAATAGAAAACCTTGCCTTCGTGGCTGTTTGCGCCCTTATCACCGCAGTGCTTGTGGCAGCGGCAAAGCTGGCGGAACGTTTTTTGCCGACAAACCGACAGGTAAGCTCCGCCCGGCGGATCTCCATTATCGCTATTTGCTCTGCCTTGGCAGCGGTACTGCACATGCTGGATTTCCCCTTGCTGTTTTTAGCACCGGAATTTTACAAACTGGATTTTTCCGAACTTCCTGTAATGCTTTGCGGCTTTTATTTGGGGCCGTCAGCGGCAGTGATCTGCGAAGCCCTGAAGATCATCCTGAAGCTGCTTTTCAAATCCACCAGCACCGCCTTTGTAGGGGACTTTGCCAACTTTGCAGTGGGCTGCAGCTTGGTGCTTCCAGCTGCCATCATTTACCATATCAAAAAAAGCAAAGCCGGTGCCATACTGGGTCTTGGCCTGGGCACATTGGTGCTGACAGTATTCGGAAGCCTGTTCAACGCCGTTTATCTTCTGCCCAAATTCTCCCAGCTGTTCGGTCTGCCGCTGGATACCATCATCGCCATGGGCAGCGCCATCAACGGACAGATCACCGGCATCTCCACCTTCGTGCTGCTGGCTGTAGCACCGCTGAATCTGATCAAAGGCTTCACTATTTCCCTGCTGACTATGCTTCTATACAAGCGGGTCGCCCGCCCCCTGTTCGGTATCCATCAATAAAGAGATCCCTTTTCCACCAAAGTGGAAAAGGGATCGTTTTTATTCTTCATCCAGTGTGGGGATCTCGGGCGGCTGCCAAGTGGTAGGCACGCTCATCACCGGTTTTCTTGGGGGCATGCCGTACTCCTTCTTGCGGCAGGAGAATACAAAGAAAGGCTTCGTTATAGGCAGAATAATGCTGATGACTAAATACGCCGCAGCACCATCCGGCTCACAGGAAGCATACAGGTCGTGGAGCGCGATATAACGGTGGATCACCAAGATCAGATTCAGTACTGCGATCGCCAGCTGGATCAGTTCTGCTGCAGCATACAGCTGCACTGCCACGAAATAGTCGATGGCAAACCACTGGAACAGATACCCAAAGTAACATATCAGGCAACTGACCTGTGCCAGCAGCAAAATAAGGATCGCCAAGGACAGGCCCAGCAACGTCTTGCGGCGGCTGCGAACATGTCCCTTCGCCACATAGTGGTAGTGATCGGCAATGCTACCCAGAATCCAGTCATAGCCCAAAGGGAGCCATGCCAGCCAGCCATGGCGGATCTGCCGGTCTTTTGCCAGCTTGTGCAATCCCCAGGATTCCAAAATATACATCACCAAGCCAAACAGCATCAGTCCGGCAAGCACTCCCAATAGCACAACAACAGCCGTACCCAGCGCCGCCATGACCGTGGGATTGTTAAAGACACCCATCATGGCATCCATGCCAAATTGTCCGAAATAATTTTCATAGTCCATCATAAGAGCACCCACTTTTTACTTTTAGGATGCTCACAGTTTAGCATATCACGTCGAAAAATGCAAATACTATCCTATATTTTCAACACGATCGTTAAATATCCTCAAAATCCGATGGCATCGCCTCCAGCAGTGGCGGCAAGCATTGGGCCTGCCGGGGATCAACCAGCTGCCAGGCTTGGGAATCTTTAGATAAAAACTGCTCCGAACGCAATCTGTAAATGCCGCTTTCTCCATCGGAGTACCACACCCGCACATCAAATCCGTTTCCCGCCAACATTCCCGGGTCATTTTTCGCCGGACCTAACGATCGCAGCAACCGCATGCAGTTGAGCACCGCCACCATTTTTTCCTGAGAATCATAGCTGCGCTGTATCCGTTTGCTTTGGTGCCGGCCATCCACATCTACCCGCACCACAAATCGGCTCGCCCCTTGAGACGGCGCTGTCTGAGATTCCTTCCCGCAGCCCGTCAAACACAGCGCCATAACTGTGACAACGATCATTTTCCAAAATCTTGACACCATTGCACCTCCTTTTTGTTAGGATGTGCGAAAGAGCTGGGTATATGGGCGGTAAATTGCGCATATGCAGCAAAAATCCGCCCCATCTTGCTAAAGATGGGGCGGTTGGAATAAATAAAATTACAATTCGCAGTTGCCGACAGTTCTGGGGAAGGGCAGTACATCGCGGATGTTGCCCATGCCGGTCAAATACATGACACAGCGCTCAAAGCCCAAACCGAAGCCGGCATGACGGGCAGAGCCATACTTGCGCAGATCCATATAGAAGCCGTAATCCTCGGGATCCATACCCAACTCCTCAATGCGATTCTTCAGGATCTCGTAATCGTCCTCACGCTGAGAGCCGCCGATGATCTCGCCAATGCCGGGCACCAGACAGTCCATAGCCGCCACGGTCTTTCCGTCGGGATTCAGTTTCATATAAAAAGCCTTGATCTCCTTGGGATAATCGGTAACAAACACAGGGCGCTTGAATACCACCTCAGTCAGGTAACGCTCATGCTCTGTCTGCAGGTCGCTGCCCCAATGGACAGGATAAGCAAACTCAGCATTGTGCTTCTCCAAGATCTCGATAGCCTCGGTGTAGGTCACATGACCGAAGTCAGAGCTG
>JAEIGA010020744.1_pt1 | contig 10017 bp, 7 predicted proteins | sample 9270691 | NCBI WGS metagenome assembly JAEIGA01 (sample SAMN17057246, study PRJNA624740) | gut metagenome | biome: biome; isolation source: fecal sample | host: Bos grunniens | place: China: Xizang | collected 2019
AAAAACTTGAGAAAAACATTAGCAAATATTTTGGATATGCACGGAGTATAAAGATGGCAATAATATTAGAGTTTGAAAAACCAATAATAGATATACAAAATAAAATAAATGAATTAAAAAAAATGAGTGAAGCTTCTGGATTGGATATGGATGTTCAGATAAAAACTTTCGAGAAGCAAGCAGAAGATTATAAAAAGGAGTTATATTCAAAATTGAAACCATCACAAAAATTACAAATTGCGAGACATGCAGAAAGACCTAAATTTCTTGATTATGTCGATTTAATATCTGAAGATTTTGTTGAACTACATGGTGATAGAGAAGGTATGGATGATAGGGCTATCATAGGTGGTCTAGCAAAAATCGACGGTAAGCCTATTATGTTGATAGGTATTCAAAAAGGCAAGAATACTAAAGAAAATCTTGAATACAATTTTGGGATGCCGCAACCTCAAGGTTATAGAAAAGCCCTTCGATTAATGAAACATGCTAATAAATTTAATATCCCAGTTGTTACATTAATTGATACACCTGGAGCTTATCCTGGTATAAGAGCAGAAGAAACTGGGCAAGGTGCGGCGATTGCAGTAAACCTAAGAGAAATGTATAAGCTTTCAGTTCCGATTATTGCGATTATTACCGGTGAAGGTTGTAGTGGCGGTGCGTTAGGCTTAGCAGTTGCAGATAGAGTTATGATGCTAGAACATGCGTATTACACTGTTATTTCTCCAGAAGGCTGTGCTTCTATACTTTGGCGTGATGCAGCTAGATTCGCAGAAGCGGCAGAAGCTCTTAAAATTACTTCAAAAGATTTATTAGAATTTAATATCATAGATGAAGAAATCAAAGAACCTATAGGCGGAGCTCATACAAATCATGCTGAAACCGCAGAAAATATGAAGGCAGCAATAAAAAATGCTTTATCTGAATTGTCAAAGCTTTCAGTGGAGAAGCTTAGAGAAGAAAGATACGCAAAATTCCGCGCAATGGGTAGATTTATAGAGGCTTAATAAAAGTAAGATTATGCAAATTAAGTATTTAGGACATAGTGCTTTCGAAATAGAAACTAATGATAAAAAAATTCTTATAGATCCTTTTTTAATCAAGTGTCCGAGCTATAATCCTTGTAATGTTGTGGATATATTTGTGACGCACGGGCATGGTGACCATTTAGGAAGTGCGATAGAGATTTCTAAAATGGTGAATGCTCAGATTACAGCTGTTTTTGAACTTGCAAATTATTGTTCTTCAAAAGGGGCAAAGGCTAATGGTATAAATATAGGTGCCTGGATAAATTATGATTGGGGAAAAGTAGTTGCAGTACCAGCTTTTCATTCGAGCTCGACTCCAGAAGGGTTCTATGCAGGTTGTCCTTGTGGGTTCATTTTTGAAATAGAAGGTAAAAGAATTTATCACGCTGGCGATACTGGCTTAAATTCTGAGATGAAGGTAATTGGTGAATTGTATGCGCCTGAAATTTCAATGCTTCCAATTGGTGGAAATTACACAATGGATATAGAGCATGCTTTAATCGCATCAGAATGGCTGGGAACAGAAAACGTAATTCCGATGCATTATAATACGTTTGATGCGATTTCTGTTGATATAAATCGCTTTGAGGAACAAATAAAATCAAAGAATAAAACTCCTATTGTATTAAATATTGGTGAATTTATATAGTTTCAATTTTATATATTTCATGATATAATGCTTTTGAGGGAATTAGGGGAATGTACGATTACTTTAAAGGTTTTGTAACTGATAAGAAAAATACAGCTAAAGGAACCTTTGTATCATTTGAGGTGGCTGATACAGGCTATTTATTAGAAGTAATTGAAAGAGATTTTGCCAATACGAAGCTCTCTGAATTAGAGAAAAATAAATTTTATGTTTCATTAATTCACAGAGAAGATTCGATGAATCTTTATGGCTTTTTAAATAAGGAAACTCGAGATATTTTTCAAATTCTGCTTTCAGTCTCTGGTGTTGGTGCTAAAATGGCTCTAGCTTTGCTTAATGAGTTTGATGTTTGCGATTTGATTTCATTTGTTATTGACGGGAATTTTAAAGAATTAACTCGCGCAAAAGGAGTTGGTCCAAAGTTAGCCCAAAAAATAATTTTAGAGCTGAAAGATAAGCTCATGAAAACAGAATTGCCAAAATCGTCGTCATCAACACTTCCTCAAAGCCAAGCATTAGATGACGCACAATCGATTATGCTATCTTTAGGCTATAGTAGCAAAGAGATTGAAGACGCGCTTTCTAAGATTTTGCCTAGCTTAGAGGATAATTCTAATCCAGAAGAAATATTAAGAAAGGCGCTGACATGTTTATCAATGTAAATTATTGTAAATATTTCTTCTCGCATAGCAACTTTTATCTTCAGGAGTGTTGATATTAACATAAGGGAAATATTATGAATCTCAATATACCTAAATTTAATATCTTAACAACAAAAATTGCTTTTAGAAGTAATGATAATAAATCTATTAAATCTCAATCACAATCAATCAAATTACAACCAACTCCAAAAGATACATTTGAATTATCAGTCGGTTATGTAAATGATATTCACGGTCAGACTAATAATATGATGAGAATTTTATCAGGAATAAAAGGCGACTTAAGGCTTTCTGCTGGTGATAATGATATTGGAGATGAAAAAAATCAAGGTATTAGAAAAGCTACAACAACTTTTTTAAACATTGCGAGTATAAAAGCTTCTGCTTTAGGTAATCATGAATTAGATACTAATCAAAAAGATTGTATTGAAGCGATTGATAATTTTGATGGCGAATTTTTATCTGTTAATTATAAAAAAGATCCGCTAGAAACTCAGGACCCTGATGATATAGAAAAATTGGGGAGAGCTGAGTTAGATAAGCATTTAAAGCCTTCTATGGTCGTTGAAGTAAAAGGTGAAAAAATTGGGCTTATCGGAGCTTCTCCAATGGATATGTTTGAAAGGCTAACACATCCTAGCTATTATGATGATAGTCATATGGATACTCTTGAAATGACTTTAGAAGAAATACAAGCGGAAGTTGATAAATTTAAAGAGCAAGGGATAAATAAAGTTATTTTACTTTCCCATTTGGGCTATAAGCGCGATAAAATTGCAGCAAAAGAGCTTGAAGGTATTGATGTTATAATTGGTGGTCATACACATGAACTATTTAGGGATATAAAAGAAGGTGAAAATTTATTCTATTCAAAATCTGGAGAACCTATTATTCTAACTGAAGCTGGTCGTGATGGTAATTACTTTGGATTATTGAATTTAACATTTGATAATAATGGTGTTATTACAAAGGCCCAAAATAATATTGGTGAAACACGTTTATTTTATAAAAATATGATAAATCAATATTTATTTAATAAATATCTTGGTGAGCCTGAGGTTGTAGGTTATGTAAAAAAAGCTCCGCCACCTCCAAAATCTTTAATTGAGGAAAATCCGCACGCAAACTTCGTAGCTGATATTATGAGGATTGAAACAGAATCAGATATTGGAATTTGGCATCATGCTGGTGTTAGAAACTTTTTCCATGAAGGCGAGATTAATTCAAGTGAAATAAAAGATATGGCTCCGTTCTTGGATTATGTTGTTGTTGCAAATGTAACTGAAAAAGCTTTGGTTGATACATTTAAACATGCGATTGATTGTAGCCGTCGCTCGTCAGCAAAAAAACCTGGTTTATTCGCAGTTTCAGGCTTAAAATATACCGTAAATATGGATAAAGGAACTCTCGTAAAAATGAGTTTTATTGATAAAGATAATAACGAGCATGAAATTGATATTGAGAATCCTTCAGAGACTAAAACATATAAAATAGCTGCAGATGAGTTTCTTATGTCAGCTGGTGCAGATTTCAAGGTTTTAGCTACAGAGGAAGATTATGTTGCTCATTATCCTTTTGATAAAGATTATCTTGTATGTCAATACTTAAAGAAACACAAAGAGCCTATTATAATCAATCAATACGGTCGAATAGAGTTTGAAACAGATAAAGACTAGATAGGCAAATTTTTTAATTTAGAAGTTTTTATACCCTAAAGTAGGTAAATATGAATATCAACATACCAATATTTAAGAACAATCATTATAAAATACCCTTTCAAAAGAATCAAGAAAGAAATCCTTTAAGTGGCTTAAATTCTAATTTAGATACTTTTGAAATGTCAATTGGTTATGTAAATGATATTCACGGTCAAACTAATAATATGATGAGAATTTTATCGGGAATAAAGGGCGATTTGAGGCTTTCAGCTGGTGATAATGATATTGGAGATGAAAAAAATAAGCCAGTGCATCAAGCGACGACAAAGTTTTTAAATATTGCTGGGATTAAAGCATCGGCACTTGGTAATCATGAATTTGATACAAAACAAAATGATTTTTTAAATACAGTAAAAGAGTTTAATGGTGATATTTTAAGCGCAAATTTAAAGAAGGATACTTTAGATATTCAGTCGCAGGAAGATATAGAATTACAAGGACGCGCTGATTTGGAAGATTTTATTAAAAAATCTACAATCGTGGATGTAAAGGGCGAAAAAATAGGACTTGTTGGCGCATCCCCTGTTGATATGTTTGAAAGAGCGACTCACCCTGATTATCACAAGGATTGCTCAGTTGATAGTTTAGAAGACACTCTTGAGGATATTCAAGATGAAGTTAATGAATTGAAGGAACAAGGAGTTAATAAAATCGTCTTGCTCTCTCATTTGGGCCATAAAAGAGATAGAATTGTAGCGCAACAAACTGAAGGAATTGATGTTATTGTTGGTGGGCATACTCATGAACTGGTGGAAGATATCAAAGATGGAGAAAATTTGTTTTATTCAAAATCTGGAGAACCTGTAATAATTACAGAAGCTGGACGTGATGGAAAAGCATTTGGTTTATTAAATCTTACGTTTGATAAAAATGGTGTCATTAAAAAAGCTCAAAATAATCTTGCTGAAACAAGTAATTTCTATAGAAATATGATTAATCAGTATATTTTTGATGAAATATTGGGAAAGCCTGAAAAAATCGGATATATTAAAAGTTCACCAATTCCACCAAAAACTTTAATAGAAGAAAATCCTCATGCTAATTTTATGTGTGATGCTATGCGATATGAGCTAGATACGGATATTGCAGTTTGGAATAATGCAGGACCTAGAAATTTTTTCCATGAAGGAATAATAAACTCTCGTGATATTAGAGATATTGCGCCTTTTAGAGATGGAGTCTCTGTAGCAGATGTTTCAGAAGAAACTTTAGTAAATTGGTTTGAAGAAATTATTGATGTGACTTATAAAACTCCTGGATATAAGCCTGGATTAATAGCTGTATCTGGACTTAATTATACTGTAGATTCAAGGCAAGGAAAACTCGCAGGAATGAGTTTTGTAGATAAAGATGGAAATGAATTCAAAATTGATATAGATAATCCTAGCAAAGATAAGACTTATAGAATTGCCGCTGATTCATTTTTAATGTCAGAAGGCGCTGATCATGGGATTCTTGCAAAAAAAGAGGATTGCGAAATTTACCAAGAATGCAAGGATTATTATACTTGTGAATATATTAAACATTTAAATAAGCCTATTGAAATAAATCAGGTTGGAAGAATAAAATTTGTATAATTGTTTTGAAAAAGAATTTATTTTTTAGAGTATAATAGTTTTATTATGAAAAAATATTTTGAATTAAAAATATCAATTAATCCTGAAATTGAGGAAATTGTCTCTGATATTTGTTTTACGAATTTTAATTGCGAAGGCGTTGTTCTAGCTGAAGAGGATTGGAAAGATTTAGAAATGACTTCGACAACGAGAGGAATTTTAAAGGTATTTTTAACTGAGCTAAATTGTAGTCCAATTGAAATTTTAAAAACAGAGCGTGAGATTCTTAAATCGAGAGGGTTTTCTGATGAAGAGCTTGGAAGTTGGGAAATTTCACTTGATGAAAAGGAAAATCAGGATTGGTCTAAGAAATGGAAAGAAAAATGGACAGTAACTCACGTTACTAAGAATATCGCAGTAGTTCCGAGTTGGCTAGAATATAATTCTAGTGAAAATGAGGTAGTTATTACGTTAGATCCAGGATGTGCATTTGGCACTGGAACCCATCAAACAACTCAATTATGCATGAAAGCTATTGAAAAGTATTTACAGAAAGGTGATTCTGTTGCTGATATCGGCACTGGCTCTGGGATTCTGGCAATTTGTGCTAAAAAGTTTGGCGCAAGCTTTGCTTATGGATGTGATAATGATGAAACAGTAATTGATGTTTGTAAAGAGAATTCAGTGATTAACAATGTTGATTGTGTTTTTGAACTGAAAACTGCGGATTTATTGGTAGATAAGTTTGATTTTGTATGCGCAAATATTTTACATAATGTTTTGAATGAAATCATGGGTGATTTAAAAAATATTATGAAAGATAATGCTAAGATGGTTCTAAGTGGTATTTTAGACGACAAGAAAGATATTGTGCTAGAAGCTATTCAAAGAGAAGAGCTGAAATTAATTGAGACATTATGCCAAGATCAGTGGGTTGCTTTTGTTGTAGAAAAATAAATAAAAATTATTGACTTGGAATTATTTTTATAATATTATCAGAAAGACGCAGGTCTATTAAGCTCCAGTGGCGGAATCGGTAGACGCGTTGGACTTAAAATCCAATCGGGGTCAACCCTCGGTGCCAGTTCAAGTCTGGCCTGGAGCAAATAAAAAACAGTTCTTCTAAAAAGGAGAACTGTTTTTTTATATGTTATCTAACATCTGGAAATGCATATATTTTGCCATCTGATTCACGCCATTTTAGATACCCTGTTTTAGGAACTTTGTCTATATCCATAACCGATACTAAAGCCCAATTACCACGAATTACAGTTAATTTAATTTGTTTAATATAGTTTAATTTTGATACAATTTGCGAAAGATCTTCTGATTTTGAACGTAGAATTTTTATATCATTTGGAGCGTTTTTAAGTAAACGCAACCCGTATTTTCTACCATAAAGATTATAAAAATTTATCCAAGGGAGGAATTGCATGTTATCTACAGTTTGAACCCAACCTTTTGCATTTGTATTTTTGTTATAAATGACTTCAATCCAGCCGTCGTCATATATATCTGTAACATAGAGTAAGCCTAATTTTTTTTCATTTATTAATACTGCAAACATACCATCTGGCATTGTTTCTGGGTTATATGAGAATTCCATTTCTTTTACAATTTTTGAATTTGAATCTGGATGTGAAAATAATGTTATTTTATCGCCTATTTGATATACTCCTAATGCATTTTGTGGGATAGAATCTACATAAAAAGGTGATGTATCCGCAAATACAGGTAGTATTATAGACATTATAAAAATCAATAAAAACTTTTTCATTTTCGCACCTCTACAGCATCATTGTACTGTTTTTATTAGTTTTTGACAATGGATTAAATTATTTTACAAATTATTATCGCAATTGTCAAAAATAAAGAGAAATAAATCATTAAATTTCGCGCTTGAAGCATTCTCATCATAAATGCGCCTTCGTTGCGTTTGATAAAATCTTCTAAATTTTCCATAGGGAAATGGTACCATTTTTTTCTTGGCAAGTCCTCTGAATCTAGAGAAAATGAATACATTGATTTATATAAATCAAATGCTAGTGGCAAAGTTAAATATATAATAAAGATTTGCCAATCAAGGATATCAAATATGCATAATAAAATTGGAGAAGCATAAGCTAATATTAAAAATATTTTGAGTACTATTAGAGAATCTAATTGAGAATCAAAACGATTAGCAATTGTACATTTATTTTCAGCAATATCAAAATCGTAATCCATAACTGTGTGGATGTATAGCAATATTATTGTCATTATCATAGAAGGAATTGATAATAAATGGGCATCATTGGAATAGGTTCCGGTCATCACATAATAGACTCCTCCAAAAAGTAGCGGGCCGTATGCTAAGCCTACTGCTATTTCAGATAGACAAATCCGTGATATGAATGGATAAAGAAGCATAATTATAGCGCCTAGAATTGCATAATAAAAAACGCCTATTCCGCATTTTATATATAAAATCAAACCGCAGGTAAAAGCACAAATTAAGTATAATAGTATGTAGCTAATTAGCTGAGATTCAGTCATCAGACCTGATATTAAATAGCGACATTTTGTTTTTTGAGAAGATTTTAAATATTCGGATTTATCAAAATTCACTTGTTTTATTAGAGATTTATAATCAAAGTAATCATCCATTAAATTCGTTGCTAAATGTGCAAAAATAAGTCCTAACAATGCAATGAATCCGTTGGATAGATTACCATTATCAGCTAATGAATATATAAATATAACTAGCCAAGATAAAATTGTCATTGGTAATGAAAAAATTCTGGAACAATTCATGATGAATAGTAAGTGTTTAAACATAGAAACCCCTTTAATGAGTGTATTTTATCATAGTTATAACGAATTTTCTAATTTTATTTTACGACAGACTCAACGTAAATATTGTTCAGGTATTTATTTGCAACCCTTATAATATCGGAAGCTGTTACTTCGTTAATCATTTTGACGTACTCGTTAAAAAAGTCATAGTTAAATCCCATTGCTTCAAACAAAGCTGTGGTTGAGGCTTTTTCGGAGTTTGTTTCTAATGCTATTATAAGCCCACCTTTAAGTCTGTCTTTTGCATATTGTAATTCTGCATCAGATACAAATTCCATTTTAAGTCGCTCTATCTCATCTAGGATTTTCTTTTTAGAATAATCAAGTGTTTTAGGGTTTGTTCCGATATAAGTTAAGAATATTCCTCCTAGCATTTTTGGGGAATAACTAGAGCCTAATTGATATGCTAGTCCATCTTGTTCTCTTAGGTTTTTGTAAATTCTGCTGCTCATTCCACCGCCTAAAATTGTATTCATGATTTTTAAGGTCACATAGTCTTTTTTATTATTTGCACCACTTGTTTGCCAACCTAAAAATAACCACGCTGTTTGTAAATCATTAATAGTGTTTGAGTCTTTTTTAATATTAGATAATTTTGTAACCTTATAATCTGAATACTTGAATTCAGGCTGTTTTTTGTCTTTTAAAATATTACCAAAAGAATTTATCATTTTTTCTGTATCAACATCTCCATTAATAGAGATTATGACGTTTTTTGAATCTAAAATCTTGTTATAATAATTTAAAATGTTTTCTTTTGTTACGCTTGGCAGAGATTTTTCAATAATTTTATTAGAATGAGAATAAATACTATTTTCATAAATTAAGGTTTTAAAATCTTCTAATGCAATATTCATTGGAATATCTCTTTGCTGTTTGATTTTATTAAGAATTTCTGAACGCTTTTTTTCAATTTCATATTCATCAAATAATGCGTTATTCATAATTTCGTTTAATATTTCTAGGGTCAAATCAATTTGTGCAGTCGTTGTTTGAATATCAATTTTAAAATAATCTTCATTGCAAGTAGGTATTATTTTGATACCGTTTTCTTCCATAAGCTGTGCTAATTCTTGTGTAGAATATTTTTTTGTACCTTTTAGCATTACTCCTGCGGTTAGAGTTCCTTCGCCAATTGCTGTTTCTAAAAATTCTCCACCTTTTGCGATTATGCTAATAGCTATAATATCGTTGTTTTTATGGCTATTTATCAAGAGTGTTGAATGATTGTCAATTATATATTTTTCAGTTCCTTGTGAGGTGGAAATCTTTTTAGCGGAATGTTTTTCATTGGTTTTGATTTCTGTGTTTTCAATGGTTTTTGGTAATGATATTGATATTGCCGATTTATTTACGCCTAAATATTTTTGAGCTGCTTTTTGTACGTCTTTAGCAGAAACCTTTTTAATATTGTCAATGTAATTTTCATATAGGTCGATTGAGCCAGTTAGTGTTAATATATACCCAATTTCGCTTGCAATATCTGAAGTGGATTCTCTTGCGTAGTATGTTTCTTGTTCAATCATTTTTTTTGCGGTATTTAATTCTTCTTCGGTTACTCCATAT
>JAEIGA010020745.1_pt1 | contig 10017 bp, 6 predicted proteins | sample 9270691 | NCBI WGS metagenome assembly JAEIGA01 (sample SAMN17057246, study PRJNA624740) | gut metagenome | biome: biome; isolation source: fecal sample | host: Bos grunniens | place: China: Xizang | collected 2019
AATAGTGTTTCTTACGCATAAAATGAACCCCGAAGTTTGGACAAAAAACTTCGGGGTTCATTTCAATTTCTGCTGCGATCTTAGCAATTACGTTTCTTTTATGGGCAGCCTTACAGTGAAACGTGCACCGCTCCCATCTTCAGTGCATTCAGCTCCGACAAGTCCGCCGTGGTTGCTCACAATCTGGCGGCACACGGCAAGTCCAATACCTTGTCCGTCTTTCTTTGTTGTGAAGAAGGGGGTGAACATGTTATCTGCAGTCTCATGCTGGAAACCACCTCCATTGTCCGTTACCGATACTATAAGCCAGCGCTCGTCGTCGGACATTGTAGCTTTGACATCCACGCGCGAAGCACCCGTCTCGGAAGCGTTCTTCAGCAAGTTCAGGAATACCTGTTCAATTTGCGAGCAGTCAATGCCTATAATGGTATCATTGCATTCTGTAGTGAAGTTTACTTTGCAGTTCTCACTCATCTGTGGTCTTACAAGTTTCTGAATCTCCATCAGCAGTTCATGCACTTTTACCGCTTTTATAATTGGTGGTGCTATGCCTGAGAGCATGCGGTAACGTTGTACAAATTCCATCAGCCCCTTTGCCCTGCGGTTTATGGCCGAGAGTGCAACTCCCATTTCTTCGTCATTGATATTGCGCTCACTGCCCAATGCAATGTTGTCGGCCATTGTGTCCGACAACGATACTATAGGCGTCAGTGAGTTGACAATCTCGTGAGTGAGTACCCTCACCAGTTGTTGCTGGGCAAGGAATTCGCTCTGTCTGAAAACTGATGCCACGTCCTGCAATGTGTATAGTCTGTAACCGATACCGTTGACGAATATCTTTCCCATAGTTGCTGCATAACGTCTCTCTTCTCCATCGCTTGTTGGGAAATAGACCAGGTTTATGCAGTTCTTGCGCAGTTCTTTCAGTTGTACCGGCAATGAGGTGTGGAGTGCAGACAGGCTGTCGAGCGTGTCGAACTTGAAACCACACAACCTTTCCACTGCGGTCCTGTTCATCCACTTGACCTTTCCTGCCTCGTCTGTTGCTATGAGTATCGAGTCTACGTTTGACAGCAGGGCATCATAGAAGTGTGTCTCCCTCTGATGCTTGTGCTCGGCCTCGCGGAACTCATTGATTACGGCATTTATCTCCTCGGCCATGCGTCGCTCCTCGCCGGTGAGCTTGTCCAGTGAGTATTGCAGGCTGAAATCACGCATGCGTACCGATTCGAGCATAATTCTCAGCCGCTTTATGCTTTTGTTGTAGAATATGTTTTGCCAGAATCCCATCAGATGCCGTGTTTGTCGATTTTTCTGTAAAGTGCGTATCGTGTAATTCCCAGTAGCTCGGCTGCCACAGACAGGTTTCCGTTGCTCTGTTCAAGGGCTTTGCGTATTGCAGTGCGTTCAAGTTCTTCGAGATTCAGGGAGGCATGTGCCGCTTCTCTCCTGCCTGTACCGGTGGGGAATGGAGCTCCCGGGTCTATTACCATTCTCTCAATGCAGTGTTGCAGTTCGCGAACAGTGCCGGGGAACGGGTATGTGAGCAGCCGTCGTTCCTCGTCATACGAAAGCCGTTTTGCTTCTTTCTTGTATTTCTTGGCATATATATCCATGAAATGTTGCGCCAGCAGCAGTATGTCTTCGCCCCGTTCTCGCAGAGGCGGCAGATGAAACTCAATGGTGTTGATGCGGTATAGCAGGTCCTCGCGGAACGAGCCTTCGGCCACTTTGGTACGAAGGTCAGCATTTGTTGCGGCTACAATCCTTATGTTGATTTTATGTACCTTTGTTGAGCCTATGCGTGACACTTCGCGCTTCTCTATTACTGTAAGCAGTTTCTGTTGCATTGCAGGCGAGAGGTTCCCTATTTCGTCAAGAAAGAGAGTGCCCCCGTTGGCCTCCTCAATGCGGCCGGCCTTTGTTGTTGCAGCTCCGGTGAATGCTCCCTTTTCGTACCCGAACAGTTCGCTCTCGAAGAGGTGCTCGGGTATGCATCCAAGGTCAATGGTTATAATCGGCCTGTCGCTCCGTGCCGACAGACGGTGTATTTCATGTGCTACGACATCCTTTCCCGAACCGTTCTCGCCGGTGATTAATATGTTGGCATCGGTTGGCGCAATATGTGCAATGCGTCTCTTCAGTTCTACTATCTGTGCAGACTCACCAATAAATCCCGCCTCTTTAACAGTTTCTGTGCTTATCTGTTTTTCATCTACATTATAGGTCGGCAACAAACGGTTGCGTTTGAAATCGACAGCCGAATGTATTGTTTCAATCATCTTCCTGTTCTCCCACGGCTTGGGCACGAAGTCTACAGCACCGGCCTTTATTGCCCTAACTGTCTTCTCGGTACTCACGTATGCAGTCATGAATATCACCACGCTTGTAGGGTCATGTTCAAGTATGCGTGCGAGCCACTCATACCCTTCCTCGCCGCTTATGCTGTCCCTGCAGAAATTCATGTCCAGCAGAATTACGTCGGGGTTGAAACTGTCCATGAATTCCAATATGCGTTTGGGTTCGGTGATGACCCTGATGGCTTCGGTCCATGGGCGTAGCAGCATGTTGAGTGACAGGAGGACATCCTCGTTGTCGTCTACTATCAGTATTCTTCCTTTACATTTCATTTTGTCAGAATGGGAAATCACTTGTAAAGGTATGCGAAATATATTGTAGCGCAAGAAGTGCTTTGCCGATATTTTACCCCTTCCCGTATTTTTTTTCTTCCTCTTTCTGTGCGGGTGTGCGGAATCGCACACATTATGTGCGCAACCGCACGTTTCTGGAGGGCGTTCTAATTTGTTATTATGTTGGTAATCAATATTTTGGTATGTTTGGCATGCTTTTTGTACATAATGTAATGTGGTGCCTGTGGTAATGGCTGGTTCCGAACATTATAAAAAAGTATCATGAAAGCAAACAGACAGTTGGTTTTGGTAATATTCATGGCTATGAGAAGTGCTTTGCTTCTTATGCCGGTTTCATCTTTAGCCTGGGAGAGCGACACGCTTTCCCTTACCCTTCAGCAGGCTATTGAACTTGCACACCGTAACTCGCCATCGGCACGCAGTGCTCGCCATACCTTTCTGGCGCAGTACTGGAACTACCGTTACTATCGTGCCAATTATCTTCCGTCGCTCACTCTCACAAGCTCACCATATATAAACAACGAGATAAACAAGATTACTCAAGGTGACGGTACATCGCTCTTTGTCGGGCAGAGCCAGTTCGGGGGTGATGTTTCACTGAGCATAAACCAGAACATACCTTTTACAGGGGGCACATTTTTCATAAGAAGCAGTGTCAACTATCTCAGAGAAATGGATGATGATATGGACATGTTCAGTACAATCCCTGTGAGCATCGGTTACAGCCAGAGCCTTTTCGGGTACAACAGTCTCAAATGGGACCGTCGCATAGAACCGTTAAAATATGCCGAGGCAAAGAAAAGCTATGCCGAGACGCTCGAACTTGTTTCGTCGCAGACTTGCAATAACTTCTTCAATCTTGCCACGGCACAGAGCAATCTAAGTATGGCACATGGCAATTATGCCAATGCCGACACTCTTTACCGTATGGCTCAAGGACGATACAGGCTCGGTACGATAACCGAGAACGAGATGCTGCAGATTGAGATACGTCGTTTGAGTGAAGAAGCGAATGCCATGGATGCACAAATAGCGCATGAGGAGTCATTGCAGGCTTTCCGTTCCTTTCTTGGGGTGGGGCAGAATACCTACATAAATCTTGTGTTGCCCGACAGTGTCCCCGAATTTGTTGTTCCCCTGCACGAAGCACTGCAGCGGGCTATGGAGAATAGCCCCGATCCTGTGTATTACGAACGCATACGTAAGGAGGCCGGCAGCAACCTTGCATATGCAAAGGCTAATGCAGGGCTCAAGGCCGACATATATCTTCAGTTCGGTCTGTCGCAGACGGGAAACACCCTGTCCGGTGCCTATAAGAGGCCTATGACCCAAGAGTATGGCAGCCTGACGATTTCGTTGCCAATACTCGACTGGGGGCGTGGTCGTGGCAAGGTGCGTGTGGCACGTTCGCAACAGGAACTTGTCGATATACAGGCACAACAGGGTATGGACGATTTCAGGCAGAACGTACAGAAACTTGTCTCGCAGTTCAACATGCAGGCACGTAAGGTACGTATTGCCCGTCTCACCGACCTGCGCGCCCGTCACCGGCACACAGTTGCCATGCGCATGTATATAATGGGGCAGAATACCCTGCTTGACCTCAACGATGCGATTGCCGAGCAGAATTCGGCAGGGCGCTCCTACCTCTATGCTATGAGCACTTATTGGAGTCTCTACTATACGTTACGCAGCATTACGGGATACGACTTCCACATGCAGTGCGCTATTGCGGAGCAGCTGCCGGAAAAGTGATAGGTTAAAGGTGAAAATTTAAACTGAAAGATATGGATATAAAACTACCGCCACGTCCATGGTACAGGAAATACCTGATGCACATTGTTTCGGGCATGCTACTTGCAACCATGCTCATATACACAGTAGTGCTTGCGCTATCGCCATCAAGGCGCGGCATAAGCAGGGAACGTGTGCGCATAGCAGTGGTCGAGGAGGCTCCTTTCATGGAGTTTGTCGAGGTCGAGGGGCTTGTGCACCCTGTCATGACAATACAGCTGAATGCACTTGAGAGCGGCTATGTAGAGCGCATAGTATGTGAGGAGGGGACAATGCTCAAGCAGGGCGATACCATCCTCGTGCTCAGCAACCCCGATCTGTTGCGCACCATAGACGAGGAACGCGAACAGTGGGAGAAGAATAACCGTAACCTGCATGAGCAGGAGATACAGATGGAGCAGAAGAGCATTGACCTCCGTTTGCAGGCGCTTGAACAGAAGTACCAGATTGCTGCTTTGGAACGCAAGCTTACGCAGAGCCGAGAGGAGTATGCCATGGGCATAAAGAGCCGCGCCGAACTCGATATAGCGGAGGCCGAGAACGAGCATCTGCACAACAAACTTATGTTGCAGATGCAGAGCCTGGGGCACGACTCGGCAACAACGGTGCTCCGTCAACAGATGATTGTCACCGACCGTGAGGCCGCACAGCGCAGGTTACGGAATGCACAGCTGCGTACCGACGGTCTTGTGGTGCGTGCGCCATACGACGGGCAGCTGGGACATCTTAATCTCATAATAGGGCAACAGGTAAGTGCCGGCTCCAAGATAGGTGAGCTCAGGATTATGGACCAGTACAAGGTCTGCACGCAGTTGAGCGAGTATTATGTCGAGCGCATATATGCCGGTCTGCCGGCCACTATCGTGCAGAAAGAGGATACCTTCCCGCTGCGAATAAGTCGCGTGGTGCCCGAGGTAAAGGAGCGTAAGTTTGGTGTCGACCTTTTGTTCAACGGTGCAACCCCCGATAATATACGTCTTGGTAAAAGCTACCGCGTGAAGGTTGAACTTGGGCAGCCCGAGCCGGCAGTAGTCATTCCACGCGGAGACTTCTACCAGAAGAGCAGTGGTGAGTGGATTTTTCTGCTTGACGGGGAGAGTGGCATTGCCCGTCGTGTACCCATTGAGTTGGGGCGCCAGAATCCCGAACAGTTCGAGGTGCTAAAGGGCCTTAAGCCCGGTGACCGAGTAATCACAAGCGGATATGACCGCATAGGCGATGCCGAAGAGGTGGTAATTGAAGACTAAGAAACAGAAAAATACGTTAATCTAATAAATTACAGAATTATGATACTGCACTATTTGAAGATCGCATGGCGCAACATGCTCAAATACAAGACACAGAATGCAATTTCGATACTCTCCCTTGCCGTTGGTGTCGTATGTTTCGCGATAACCGTATATCTGTTGAGGAGCTTTGTACTGGAGATATACCTCTCCGAGATGGACACACGCAGTGTCAGCGTGAGTGCATACAACCTTACAGAGGAACAGTACAAGAACCGTGATACCCATGACGCCAACGGGGCCGACATTCAGTACAACGATGAAGTGCGGATTGGCCGTAATTTCATAGAGCGTCTCAATTCGCTTGAGATTCCCTCGATGCGCGAGGTGCTTTTACATTCAATGTTCCTTAGAGCTGATACAGACTATGAGACCAAGGATGGAGGACGCAAGACCTTGATGAGTACTTACGGCTATTTCTCTCCCCGTTTCTTCCACTATAACTTTTATGTCAGTGCAGTTACCGGTAAACGTATCCCGGAGCTGCGCGAGGGCGATGTAATCATAACAGCAGACATTTGTGACAAGGTATATGGCAAAGGAGCCGACCCGCGCGGGCTTGTCATACATACTCCGCTGGTGGACAAACCGCAGTTTATCATAACCGATGTTATCGAAACCGCAGACCACCTTGGTGACTCTTTCAGTGGAATATTCATTATCAGTTCACTGCCGGCAGAACATTACAGCAGCCCTGGGATTAGGATTGAGCTTGTGCCCGGTGCAACGGCAGCTCAGTTGCAGAAGGAACTCTCCTCGGCAATACCGGAGTACTATTTTACCTACAGGGTCAACGATTTTGACTGGAGTGACGAGGGGCTCTTCTTTGTGGTGCTTGTCTTTGCCCTGCTGTTCCTCGGTTGCAGTGTGCTGCTCATTGCTGTGATAGGGTACATGAAGATGCAGTTACAGCTCTTCTCGCTACGTTCGCGCGAGCTTGCCCTGCGCCGCACGATGGGTTCCCGCCCTTGGCAGCTCTGTACGTTGCTGGGCATGGAGATTATTATTGTCTTTATGTTCACAGCAATAGTATCGGTTGTCATAACAGCCCTCCTTACCGGCTATGCGCTCCCTGTACTCTACAAGATTCATGGTGGAATAGTCTTTAATCTGGATGCCACATATGGCATTTCCCAGTGGATAATAGTATGTACACTCCTTATATCACTTGTTGTCGCCACAGTTACTGTCTATCGTTATCTGCGCAAGCCGGTAGGGCTTCGCGTGGGGCGCAGCGGTCATCCGCGCACTATGAGGCAGAGCATAATGATGAGTGTGCAGCTCGGTATCAGCATGATTCTGATTCTGGGAATGCTTGGGCTTTTCTACGTCGTCAACTACAATTTCAAGGCGCAGTCGGCCGTGTTGCCCGACAATCCTTCATCCTACCGTCGTGCACTGGTGCTTAGTGAAGGGTCGGCAACTGCCAGAATTCCCGATTTTGCCAACAGACTCATGCAGACAGGCACGGTTGCCCATATAAGCGTCATAAGTCTGGTACACTCATCATCGCCCACACTGGATGCCCATTTTATGATACACTACGTAGAGCCAAGAAATGAGGGAGACTGGTACGAATATTCATATACCATCACTGATGAAGAAATTTTCGATAATCTGAGTATCGCCATTATCCCTGATTGCCCCGAGGATAACAGACGTCACACAACAGCTGTCTATGTGCGCACCGGAGAGGCCGAGCGCCTGCGCACGAAGTGGGGGCTCAAGCCGTTACCCAATGTAACTGAACGTAAACTGCACGATGGGCGAAGCTACACTCTCATAGGCTACGCAAAGGCGCTCCAGCACTATGCTTATACAGCACACAATGATTATACACCCGCATATTGGATAGTAGATAGTGACGTTGACGCAATCAAGGACTTGCCTTGCAGGAAGGAGTATATAATATTCCCCAAAGACGGCAAGATAAGCCGTTGCGAGGATGCAATAACAGAAATATATCGCGAGGCGATGCCCGATGACCTGAATGATGTGCCCACAAGTATCCTTTACGATTCATGGTTCTCCCGATTGAGGTTCATGGAGCTTCTGGGTCAGCTGGCACTGCTGCTTGTGTCGGTATCCATACTTTCCATTGTGGCAAGCGTATATTCCAACATGGCACTCGAGAGCCGCGGCCGCCGCAAGGAGGTGGCGCTGCGCAAGATACACGGTGCAAAGAGCCGTGATATAATGCGTCTGTTCGGTGCCTACTATCTGCGACTGCTGGTTACGGCAGCTGCGTTTGTAACGGTAATAGCGCTATTGTTGCTAGTTGTAGTGAACAGTTTCATAGATACCCTCTCCGTTACCGACTGGGTTACGCAATGCTGCTACATATTGCTGGCAATACTCATTGTGGCGTTTGTTACGCTCGCCACCATAGGAAACAAGATATACAAAGTGAGCCGCATAAATGCCGCTGATGTAATAAAAAGCGAATGAATATATAAATCAACGAATTAGAAACATAGAACAATTATGATTACACTAAAGAACATCAAGAAGGTATTCAAGACTGAGGAGGTCGAGACATGGGCATTGCAGAATGTAAATCTCGAAGTGAAGAAAGGAGAGTTTGTGGCCATCATGGGCCCCAGCGGATGCGGAAAATCAACACTGCTGAACATACTGGGCCTGCTCGACAGCCCTACCGAAGGTACATACATGCTCGACGGCAAGGATGTGAGCCACATGAACGAGGATGACCGTACCGACCTGCGCAAGGGGCGCTTGGGATTCGTGTTCCAGAGCTTCAATCTCATCGATGAACTCAGCGTTGTCGAGAACGTGGAACTTCCGCTATTGTATATGGGAACACCAAGGAAGGAGCGCCGCCGTCTGGTCGACGAGGTTGTGGAGCGTGTGGCAATGTCGCACCGTGCACAACATTTCCCTGCACAGCTCTCGGGCGGACAGCAGCAGCGTGTGGCAATAGCACGTGCAGTAATCTCACGTCCGCAGATAATCCTGGCCGATGAGCCAACGGGTAACCTCGACTCCAAGCATGGCAAGGAGGTGATGGAACTCCTCAAGGAACTGCACAACGAGGGAACAACCATCATCATGGTGACACACTCGCAGCACGACGCGAACTATGCCGACAGAGTGGTTAACCTCTTCGACGGCGAGATTGTATCAGAGGTTGAGATGTAAATGATATTGATATGATGATATTGCATAATCTCAAGGTTGCCTGGCGCAATCTAATGAAATACAAGACGCAGAACATTGTGAGCATTGTTGCGCTTGCGGTGGGTATCGTGACCCTTGCCGCTACGCACTTTTTCTTAAAACACCTTGGGCCTCCATCCATTGCAAAGGAACCCTATTATGACCGTTGCTATGTGATGTGCCTCTACGATGAAAAGATGACAATGGGCAATGGAAGTGCACCGGATGCGGAACTAGTGCTCGATTTCCTCAACAATTCCATCACGGTTACTCCCGAAATGGATGCTGCGCTGAATGCCGGTGGCGCACTGCCCGGTGTAGAGAAGATGCTCCATAACTATTTTGTCGGGGGATTGATGCGTGGCTGTGACATGACCTTTACGATGCCCGATTCTACAACAAGGACACGGCCGAGCAATTTCTTTGCTGTAGAGGGTGAGAAACTGAATTTCCATGCCATACGTTCGGCCCTTACAGGTGAAAAGGTCCCGGTGCTGAAGAAGTATGAGGCTGTCATAAGCGAAATGATTGCAAGGCAGGTGTATGGTGACAAGAATCCCGTAGGGTGCAAGGTCTCTTTGTGGAATGACATGACGTGGATGACCTTTACTATACGCGATGTCTACAGGGCCGGACAACTGAATGACGGTGTAACCAATGCCATATACATAACCAATGAGGAATTTGAACATGAGTATGTTGCCAATTACCTGCTGTTGCTTGCCGAGGGACAGTCGCCCGAGCAGGTGCGCAAGGAAGCCGACCGCCGCCTTGAACCTCTGGGGATAAGCACCCGGATAGAGAGCCTTGATTTTGTATACACCGAGAATAGGACCCACTCATTGATGGTGCGTACAATTGTCTATCTTATAAGTTCGCTTATTCTTGTGGCAGCCCTCATAGGGTACCTGAAGATGCAGCTGCAGCTCTTCCGTATGCGTCGGCGCGAGGTGTCGTTGCGCAGGGTACATGGTGCCAAAGGCAGGAGTATCATGAGGCTGTTCTTCACCGAGATGGTGCTGACAATAGTCATGGCCTTTATGCTTGCTTTGCTGCTTGGCAACATGCTCACCGGCTATGCAGGTGAATATCTCGCAGGCTTCCTCGAT
>JAEIGA010020746.1_pt1 | contig 10016 bp, 7 predicted proteins | sample 9270691 | NCBI WGS metagenome assembly JAEIGA01 (sample SAMN17057246, study PRJNA624740) | gut metagenome | biome: biome; isolation source: fecal sample | host: Bos grunniens | place: China: Xizang | collected 2019
GGCTTCAACAATATTATATGTGTAGAGGAGCAGATGGTGCTCGATGGCAACTTCCCCACCGTGGCATCACCCAACCCCGAGGAGCGCAAGACTATGGCTATGGCCATCGAGCGTGCCGAGAAGGAGGGTGCGGATTTTGCTATGGCCACCGATCCTGATGCCGACCGCCTTGGCGTTGCGTTGCGCACAGGCAAGGGCGACTATGTGTTGCTCAACGGCAACCAGACACTCGTGCTTTTGATGTGCTACCAGCTCACTCGCTGGGCAGAGCTTGGTAAGATTACGGGCAAGGAGTTTGTCGTTAAGACCATCGTTACATCAATGATGCCTGACGCTGTTGCCGAGCACTTCGGTGTTAAGTGCTACAACTGCCTCACTGGCTTCAAGTATATCGCTAAGATCATCCGCGAGCAGGAGGGCAAGACAAAGTATATTGGTGGTGGCGAGGAGTCGTTCGGCTATCTCCCTGGCGACTTCGTGCGTGATAAGGATGGTGTTGCTGCCATCACCCTCGTTGCCGAGGCTGCCGCATGGGCGCGTGACACTATGGGCATCACCCTCTACGAGTGGTTGCAGCAGTTGTATGTTAAGTATGGCTTCTATCGTGAGGGCCTCGTGAATGTTGTTCGCAAGGGTAAGGATGGTGCTGCTGAGATTCAGCAGATGATGGTCGACTACCGCTCAAATCCTCCTCAGTCGTTGCTTGGCTCTCCAGTAGTTAAGATCCTTGACTATAAGACTCTCGAGGAGCTTGACGTAAAGACAGGCGAGCGTAAGCCTATCGAGGGCATCGACGAGAAGAGCAACGTGCTCCAGTGGCTCACCGAGGATGGCACCAAGGTGTCTGTACGTCCATCAGGCACAGAGCCTAAGATTAAGTTCTACTTCGGCGTTAAGGCTAAGCTCGAGTCTGTGGATAAGTTCGACGAGACTCTTGCGGCTCTTGATAAGAAGATTGCTGATTTGGCAGCAGAGCTCAACCTGTAATTTGTTGTGATAAGGGCGCATCTGCGCCCTATCCCAAAAAGTAAGCATCCTCGGGCTGTACTTCGGTACTATCCCGAGGATGCTTCTTTTGCGATAAGCCACATCTGCAACCCTTCTGACAACAAATTGTATCTCGGTGGGTATTGGTGGGTATAGTGGGTACAATGGGTACAATGGGTACAATGGGTACAATGGGTATAGTGGGTATAATGGGTATAATGGGTATAATGGGTACAATGGGTATAATGTGTATAATGGGTACTATATATATTATATAATGTATTTAGAGAACTTAGTGAATTTGCTTTTATCTCCCTAAACTCCATACCCACAATACCCACAATACCCATCATACCCACTCTACCCACCTCCCTCACAAAAAAAATCTCTTTGACACAACCTGTCAAAATAGGGTGGTTACTTTGCATCGTGAAACAAACGATAACAGAACCAAAACCCTACGATTATGAGTATAAATTTTGCAATAGAGTGTCGCCACTGCGGAGCACACAGCATCGTTGAGAGCTATGCCAGCTGCCATACTATGCGCAACATGAGCGCCGAGAATGCCATGCACATCGACACTGAGTGTGCCATACGTTGCCCAAACTGCCGCTCACGACTAAACACCACCGAGGCAGAGTTTCGTAGCCAGGTGAAGATGGTGCGTAAGTCATAGATTTTGCTTATAGCGCCATAGAGAAAAAGTGGGCGCAATATTCGTTGAATTATGAAAAAATGAGTAACTTTGAGACATAAATAATAAATAAAGGAGTTACAATTATGACTAATATAAAGATAGGGGAGCAGATACCCCAGTTTACATCAACCACAACCGAGGGCGCAGCTTTCACGCTCGACGACCTGAAGGGCTCGCCAACAGTCCTTTACTTCTACCCCAAGGACAACACCTCGGGATGTACGCTCGAGGCTAAGAGCCTTAGAGATGGCAAGGAGGAGCTTAAGCGCCGAGGATATAAGATTGTGGGTGTCAGCCCCGACTCGGTGAAGTCGCACCAGAACTTCTGCCAGAAGCACGAGCTAAACTTCACGCTGCTGTCAGATGCCGACCACTCTTTGTCGGAGGCGTTGGGCGTGTGGTGTCTTAAAAAAATGTGTGGCAGGGAGTATATGGGCATTGTGCGCACAACATTCTTGCTCGATGCTGATGCTCGAGTTACTGATATTATCACAAAGGTCGACACCAAAGATGCGTACGGCCAGATCGTTAAACTCTTGGATAACAAATAAAAAAAAGATATATTATGGCTGAAAAGGTTCAGGTAAATGCCGACAAGCTGAAGGTGCTATCGGCAGTTATGGATAAGATTGAGAAGGACTTTGGCAAGGGCTCAATCATGCGTATGTCGAGCGAGTCGGTAACAGATGTTCCTGTTATCCCCTCGGGCTCAATAACTCTCGATATGGCTCTCGGCGTGGGTGGCTACCCTAAGGGCCGAGTAATAGAGATCTTTGGTCCTGAGTCGTCAGGTAAGACCACGTTGGCGATACATGCTATTGCCGAGGCACAGAAGTCGGGCGGTATCGCAGCATTCATCGATGCTGAGCACGCCTTCGATAGCTACTATGCCCAGAAGCTCGGCGTGGATGTAGATAACCTCCTCGTGTCGCAGCCCGACAATGGCGAGCAGGCGTTGGAGATTGCCGATTCACTTATTCGCTCGAGCGCCATCGACATCATCGTCATCGACTCTGTTGCGGCACTTACGCCTAAGGCCGAGATCGAGGGCGAGATGGGTGACTCGAAGATGGGCCTCCAAGCACGCCTTATGTCGCAGGCATTGCGCAAGTTGACCGCCTCTATCTCAAAGACTAAGACTGTGTGTATCTTCATCAACCAGCTGCGTGATAAGATTGGCGTTGTGTATGGCAACCCTGAGACCACAACAGGTGGTAACGCTTTGAAGTTCTACGCATCGGTGCGTATTGACATTCGTCGTGCCTCGGTTATCAAGGATGGCGAGGAGCAGCTCGGCACACGCACCAAGGTTAAGGTTGTGAAGAACAAGGTGGCACCTCCATTCAAGAAGGCTGAGTTCGACATCATGTTTGGCGAGGGCATCTCAAAAATCGGTGAGATTATCGACCTCGGTGTCGACTTCGACATCATTCGTAAGTCGGGCTCATGGTTCTCGTATGGCGACCGCAAGATTGGCCAGGGCCGTGACTCTGTTAAGGAGCTATTGCGCAGCGACGCAGCACTCTGCGAGGAGATAGAGTTGCGTGTGCGTGAGGCCATGAGCGAGGCAAAGGAGAAGTAGCCCACATAAGTTGAGCACGATATTTGCCATTCACGACTACCTTTGATAGGGTAGTCGTGAATTGGCGTATTATTAAGTAAATATATGTTGTATGGAATATACACCCCATGATGAAGCGTTGATTGAGGCTAAGTGGCAGGAGCTCGTTGACGAGTGCCGCAAGCATAAGATATGCAAGCGTGATGACGACTGGCAGTTTGTGCGTCGTGCCTACTTCCTTGCTAAGGAGGCGCATAAGGGTGTGCGTCGCCGCTCGGGCGAGCCATACGTCATTCATCCTATCGAGGTGGCGTTGATCGCCGTCAGGGAGATTGGCCTCGGCAAAAAGTCGGTGGTGGCAGCTCTGCTCCACGATGTTGTCGAGGATACCGACTATACCGTTGAGGATATAGCTCGTATCTTCACGCCTAAGATAGCCTCGATGGTAGATGGCCTTACGAAGATTGCTGGGGTGTTCAACTCGCAGAACTCCGAGCAGGCCGAGTATTTCCGCAAGGTGCTACTTACGCTTTCGGACGATGTGCGTGTCATAATCATCAAGATTGCCGACCGTCTGCACAACATGCGCACGTTGGGAGCTATGCCCCTCGACAAGCAGATAAAGATTACGAGCGAGACGATATACCTCTTTGTGCCGCTGGCCTATCGCTTGGGCCTGCATGCCATAAAGACAGAGCTCGAAGACCTGTGCATGAAGTATCGCTTCCCAAAGGAGTATGAGGAGATACGCCAGAAGATTGAGGACACCGAGCCTCAGCGCCAAGAGTATATCGACCGCTTCATGGTGCCTATCAAGGAGGTGCTCGACAAGAATGGCTTTCAGTATGAGATGAAGGCTCGTGTCAAGAGCATATACTCCATCTGGAATAAGATGCGCCGCAAGGAGATACCTTTCGAGGAGGTGTACGACCTCTTTGCCATCCGCATTGTCTTTAAGACGCTTCCTTTCCCCTCGGAGAAGACGCAGTGCTGGCAGGTGTATTCGTGCGTTACGGACATATATACCCCTAAGCCCGACCGCCTCCGAGATTGGATATCTATACCCAAGAGCAACGGCTACGAGGCGCTACACTCAACGGTGATGGGCCCCGATGGTATATGGGTGGAGGTTCAGGTGCGCACCGAGCGTATGGACGACATTGCCGAGCGTGGTTTCGCAGCGCACTGGAAGTATAAGCATGCCTCGATAACGCAGGAGGAGGATGGACTGGATAAGTGGCTACGCAAGGTGCGTGAGGCACTGAATGGCAACACCGAGAATGCCCACGAGTTCTTGGACAACTTCAAGCTCTCGTTGTACAAGACCGACGTCGTGGTCTTCACGCCTAAGGGCGAGCCTCTGACCTTGCCCTACGGAGCTACGGTGCTCGACTTCGCCTACGAGATTCACACCAAGATTGGCAACCATGCCATAGGTGCTAAGATCAACCACCGCATAGCCCCTGTGTCCACACGCCTAAATAGTGGCGATCAGGTGGAAGTCATAACTGCCGAGAATGCTCACCCCAAGGCCGAGTGGCTCGACATGGTTGTCACGAGCAAGGCACGCCAGGCTATTCAGGACTTCCTCAAAGGCGAGCGACAGAACAACATTGAGTACGGCATGCAGCTGCTTAGCGACCGCCTTGCTGAGCACAATGTCATGCTTAGTGGCCGTGTGTTGCGCAAGCTCATGCCGGCGTACAACTGTCTGAACAAAGATGAGCTGTATAGCAAGATTGGCGCAGGAATCATCCAGCTTGACAACCTCGAGAAGCTGCTCAAGGAGAATACGTCGAGAAAGATTTTGAAGTTCTGGAAGCTCTTTATTCCGGGCGCTACGGGCGACGACCGCGACGACGATGTTGACCTCGACGACGAGGCTTCATCGCTCGAGGAGCAGGCTCTCGAGGAGTTGTCCGACCACCACTCCCACGAGTCGGAGTTTCTTATTGCCGAGTGTTGCGAGCCTATCCCTGGCGACAATGTTGTCGGCATCCGTGATCCTCGAACAGGGCGCATCGTCGTGCATAAGTCGACATGCGACACGCTCATCCGATTGGCTTCGCAGCATGGCGAAAATATCATTCGTGACGAGATCCGCTGGTCGCAGCATAAGGCTGTGTCCTACCTCGTGACGTTGGAACTTTATGGCATCGACCGCCCGGGAATACTTCTCGATTTGACAAAACTTATCACAACATACTTCAGCATAAATATGCGTGCTATATCGCTTCAGTCCCACGATGGCATATTCGAAGGCAAGCTGAGCTTGTATGTCACCGACATCGATAGCCTCAATCGCCTGTTGGAGGATATGCGCAAGATTAAGGGTGTGGAGCAGGTGCGCCGCATGCAGAATACTTAATGCTTGGGGTGGTGGACAAGAGGGCTAACACCGCAAATTTTGACGATACGTAAATAAGAAATATTTTAGTCTAAAACTCAAACGTAATTATGGCATCAATTTTTTCACGAATTGTAGCAGGTGAGATTCCCTGTTATAAGGTTGCTGAGAACGACAAGTTCTTCGCATTTCTCGACATCGCTCCATTGGCTAAGGGCCACACTCTGGTAATCCCTAAGCGTGAGGTCGACTATTTCTACGACCTCGACGACGAGGAGTTGCAGGGTATGATCGTTTTCGCTAAGGATATTGCGAAGAAAATCAAGGCAACTACACAATGTAAGAAGGTGGCAACAGTGGTTTTGGGCCTCGAAGTAGCCCATGCTCACATCCATTTGGTGCCAATGAACACTGAAAAGGACGTAGATTTCAGCCGTGAGAAGCTTCAGCTTACTCCAGAAGAGTTTTCAGAAATTGCAAATTCGTTGCAGTAGTCGGCAGTTGTTAACAACTATTTAACTCGCTGATACATATAGTGGTAGGATGTTTATATGTCCTACCACTATTGTTTTATTTAACATAATGTGTACGTTAAATTCTCTTTTCCTTCATCTTCCCGCTCAGTAATCTTTTTTCGCACATTTCTTAATTATTTTTCACATCTGTAATTACAAATGTAAAACGTTACAAATCTAAATAGAGGCTATGTTTTACAAAAGTAAATCAGTAGAATAGTGTTTACAACTGTTAATAGTTACATTTGTTAACGATATTCATACACATGTAAAGTCATGTTTTTGACACTTTTATATCACTGTTCAAATACTAAATAATAATTTTTACACGTCTATAAATCAAGCAATTATAATATTTATATAAATTAGAATATAGATATTTGAGCTATTAATACCCGTTTTTGCGTTATTTGGCATGGGATTATAGAAAATATTGTCTAAGTTGCATTGTGATAGCTAAATATATGTGTTACCTCTATTAAATTAGATGTTTGCCTAAATTCTCTATTTTACCATAATCTCAATATTTACAGATGTAATGGTTGTTAACATTTATCAACACTTTACTTTTGTATAAAAATTTGCATTACAAATTTAAAATGTTTATATTTGTAAAAAATATAGATTATGAAGGAAAAATTGGAGTATTTGCTTCGCGAGAAGCAGCTTTCTGCGACGTCGCTCGCTCGCCTACTCGAGATACAGCCCTCGGGAATTTCTCATATTATGTCGGGACGCAACAAGCCGAGCTTCGATTTCGTGGTTAAAATTCTCAGCGTTTTTCCTGACATTAATCCCGACTGGCTGCTGCTCGACTCCGACGAGGTATATCGTCGAGGTGTGCCACACCAGTCATCTCCCCTTCTCGATTTCGATGAACTCGACTCGTCGACAGATCTGTCGGCTGTGCGAACTGAAAATATCGCACTCTCGGAGAGCAAATCTCCGTTAGAAAATTTGCAGTCGTCAAATATTACTAATGCTAAAAATTCGGCTAAGCAGGTCGATAGAATTGTTGTCCTCTATGCTGATGGCACCTTCGAGAGTTTCAGCTCGAAGTGATGCTCAGAGAACACGGCCTTAGGTAGGTATATAAATATTAACCGTAGCTCTACGTTGTGATCCATCGTTCGAGCTACGGTTTTGCTTATTTTATTTGCTTAATAAATATGCGGTAAAAGCGCATATATATTACATATATTCTGCGAAGAATTTTCGATATTTTGGAGCGCTATTTTCTCGTTGATTGATTATCTGCGCATGCCTTCGAGCTCTCGCATGCGGTCACGATGACGTGTGGCTGCTGCAAAGTCCAGACGTTTTGCTGCCTCCTCCATGTCACGACGAGCGTTGGCTATAAGCTGCTCTAAGGTGTCCTGTGTGGTGTATGTCGACATGCTTTCGGCAGCTATCGATTGGCCGCCCACCTCGCCATTAAGAGGTAGCGAGTAGTGCTGCTCGGTGATGGGCGTCACCATCATATTTGTTGGCATCGCATCCTCACGCTCGCTAAGCAGCGCACTCTGGCCGCTTCCACTCTTCTGTGCCTGACGTGGGAGGATGCCGTGCTCGATGTTGTACATTATCTGCTTCTCACGCCTGCGGTTGCTCTCCTCCATAGCTGCCAACATCGAGTCGGTGATCTTGTCGGCATAGAGTATCACATGTCCGTTGGCATGGCGTGCGGCACGTCCAGCAATCTGCGTTATCGAGCGCACGTTGCGCAAGAATCCCTCCTTGTCGGCATCGAGAATTATGACGAGTCCCACCTCTGGGAGGTCTAAGCCCTCACGCAGCAGGTTCACGCCAACGAGCACATCTATGAGGTCGTCGTGCAGGTCTTCCAATATCTTTATGCGGTCGAGGGTGTCGATGTCGGAGTGTATGTAGTTGTTGCGTATGCCTATTCGGTCGAGGTATTTCGACATCTCCTCGGCCATGCGCTTCGTTATTGTCGTTATAAGCACCTTGTCGCCACGACGCACACGGGCATTTATCTCCTCTAAGAGATCGTCTATCTGCCCATCTGTTACGCGCACGTCGAGAGGTGGATCAATGAGGCCTGTGGGGCGTATTAGCTGCTCTACGATCTCGCCCTCGCTCTTTTTAAGCTCGTAGTCGGCGGGTGTGGCGCTCACGTATATCTTCGTTGGCGTGAGGCTCTCAAACTCGAAAAATTTGAGAGGTCTGTTATCCTTGGCTGCGGGCAGGCGGAAGCCATACTCCACGAGGTTCTCCTTGCGGGCACGGTCGCCACCATACATGCCATTGACCTGAGGTATTGTCACATGACTCTCGTCGATGACTGTTATGAAGTCCTTGGGGAAGAAGTCGATGAGGCAGAATGGGCGTGAGCCCTCGGCACGGCCGTCGAAGTAGCGAGAGTAGTTCTCTATGCCTGAGCAGTAGCCCAGCTCCTTAATCATCTCGAGGTCGTACTCCACACGCTGCTTTAGTCGTTGCGCCTCGAGCTCCTTGCCCTCACGCTCGAAGAATGCCAGCTGCTTGCCTAAGTCGAGATATATGTTCGATACTGCCGATGATATATGCTCGGGCGTTGTCACAAAGAGGTTTGTTGGGTAGAGCGTTATGCTTGATAGCGACGATAGCTTTTGGCCTGTCTGAGAGTCTATGCTGTGTATCGACTCTATCTCGTCGTCGAAGAACGATATGCGGAATGTCTGGTTGCCAAACTCGCCAAAGGCAGCCATGATGTCTATCGTCTCGCCTGTCACACGGAATGTCGCTGGGCGCAGCTCCATCTCGGTGCGGGTGTATAGTGCGTCTACGAGCTTGCGCAAGAAGGGCTTACGAGCTATTCGCTCACCCACCTTTATCTCGATGGCCATCTTGTGGAAATGCTCGGGGTTGCCACAGCCGTATATGCACGACACGCTGGCCACGACGATAACATCTCTGCGGCCCGACAGGAGTGTCGATACGGTCTTTAGTCGTAGGCGCTCTATCTCGTCGTTTATCGAGAGGTCTTTTTCTATGTATGTGTCTGTTGTTGGCAGGTAGGCCTCGGGCTGGTAGTAGTCGTAGTAGGACACAAAATACTCTACGGCATTTTCGGGGAAGAAGTTGCGAAACTCGTTGTATAGCTGTGCTGCGAGTGTCTTGTTGTGGCTTATTATCAGCGCTGGACGGTCGAGCTTTGCTATGACGTTGGCTATCGTAAATGTCTTTCCCGAGCCGGTCACACCAAGCAACACCGAGTCACTCTTGCCGGCATTTATCGTGCTGACAAGTTGTTCTATGGCCTCGGGCTGGTCGCCCGTTGGTTGGTATGCCGATACGAGTTTGAAGTCCATGATGCTATAAGGTAGATGTATAGAAGTGGCTAACAATATTAGCCACTTCTATATCATTCAGCCACTTATATTACTTTTCGATATTCTTGAAGTAGCGGTATGTTGCCACCTTGAGCTCCTCGACTGCCGAGTCGTCGCATACGATGATGCCAGCAGGGTGAATCTGCAATGCCGAGAGTGTCCACTGGTGGTTGTAGCTACCCTCGATGGCGTGGCGCAAGGCACGTGCCTTCTTAGGGCCTGTGGCAAGGATGAGCACCTTGCGGGCGTCGAGGATTGTGCCTACACCTACGGTGAGTGCCTGTGTAGGAACCTTCGAGATGTCGCCACCAAAGAAGCGAGAGTTCACAGCAATGGTGTCGGGCGTAAGTGTCTTGATGCGTGTGCGTGACTGCAACGACGAGAATGGCTCGTTGAAGGCGATATGTCCATCCTCGCCTACGCCACCCATGAATAGGTCGATGCCGCCAGCCTCGACGATAGCCGCCTCGTAGGCACGACACTCGGCCATGAGATCCTCGGCGTTGCCATTGAGAATATGCACGTTCTCAGCCTTGATGTCGATGTGTGAGAAGAAGTTGTTCCACATAAA
>JAEIGA010020747.1_pt1 | contig 10016 bp, 13 predicted proteins | sample 9270691 | NCBI WGS metagenome assembly JAEIGA01 (sample SAMN17057246, study PRJNA624740) | gut metagenome | biome: biome; isolation source: fecal sample | host: Bos grunniens | place: China: Xizang | collected 2019
CAATGCATTGATCCACAACGAATATCGGATCACCGCAGAACATGGACAATGGGTCGAACGAAATGGCGTGTTTATGACCGCGATCTACCATCCCTCGGCCTTGCTGCGCGATCCGCGCAAACGCCCGGAGACGTTCCGGGATCTGCTTGCCATCCGGGATAAGATCGAGCAGGTTTGTCCAGACTTTTATCCGGCACAATCACAGAACAACCACAGCGGCGTTTGAGCCTGCTGTGGTTGTATCGATTTATATCGGTCGGAATGTTCCCACTATATCTTTCCAGAAATGGGTGATTCAATGACGTCTGAACAAATCCACAAATATCTCTCTTTCTGCTGTGAAACCGGTCGGCATATGATACACAACGGCGCTGAAATGTACCGGGTGGAAGAATCCGTCACGCGAATCCTGCTCGCCTACGGTTTTACCACACCGGAAGTGTTTGCCATTCCGGCCAGCATTCTCATCGGCGTGGAGTACGACGGAATCAACTACACCAAATCGGTACGCATCCACGGTTCCGGTAACAATCTGGACAAGCTGGATAAGCTGAACGCCCTCTGCCGTCGGGTCTGCCGCGAAACACCGGAGATCGAGCAGGCCATTGCAGATATGCAGGACATCATGGCAGAACCCAGATATCCAACCTGGGTCAGTTATTCCGGATACGGCTGCGTTGCTGTATTCTTCACGCTCCTGTTCGGCGGCAGATTGCTCGACGCAATCGTCGCGGGACTCTGCGGCATGGCTCTGAAATCGGTTTCCGGTATCCTGACAGCCAGAAAAGTCAATATCTTTTTTACCAATATGCTCTCCAGTATGCTGCTGGTTTTGATTCCCATGTTTCTCTGCTACCTTGGCCTGTTCGTCCAGACAGATCGGGTCGTAATCGGGGCCATCATGCTGCTGGTTCCCGGTCTGGCCATCACCAATGTCATGCGCGATGTCATCGTCGGAGATTTTCTGACCGCAGTCAGCAAACTGGCTGAAGTTCTGATTGTAGCGACTGCATTGGCCATCGGTATTTCATTCGCTTACAGTGTCACCGCCTATGTATTGGGGGTTGTATGATTCTTTCCTGTCTGTACGCCTTTTTAGCCTGTATTGGCTTTTGTCTGATTTTCGAAATTAAGCGCATCCGTTATATGATCATCACCAGTCTGAGCGGTGCGCTTGGGTGGGCTGTCTTTCTGCTGTTGGAGCGTGCAGGTTATGATGTTGCCTGCTATCTGATCGCAACCATCGCGGTTGCATTACTTGCAGAAATCTTCGCCCGCATTTATAAATGCCCCGCAACGATATTTCTTCGAATCGGCATCATTCCGCTGGTGCCAGGCAGCGGCGTCTATTACGCCATGCACAATCTAATCAGCGGTGACTATGCCGGTTTTTCCCACACCGCCATCCAGACTGCGGTCTATGCCGGCGCGATTGCCGTCGGCGTTTCCGTTGTGACCGCAATCATGCGGCTGCTGTTCTGGCATCCGCCAAAACCAAATCACCACTAACTTGATTCAGGAGGACTTCTTATGAATATCGGCATGATTGTAGCCATTCCCGAAGAAATTGATGCCCTGTTCCGCAGCTGCGGTGAACCGCTCGGCACCGAACAGTGCGCCGGCTATACCGTCTATTGTTATGAGATCAACGGCAATCGGATTTTTGTTGCCGGAAGCGGAGCGGGTGAAATCGCAGCCGCGTCTACCACCCAGTATCTGATCACCAAGTACGGCATCGAACTGCTGGTAAACTTTGGCGTCTGCGGTGGTCTGACCACAGATATGGGGCTGCAGCGTACCATCATTGTGGAAAAAGCCGTCCACTATGACTTCGATGCCTCTCCGTTCTACAAAATCGAACCTGCCAGATATCCCGACTATCCTGACATCTATATCCCCGCCACAAAATCCCTTGTCGAGCTGGCTTGCGCAACCGAACCGACCCTGAAGCCGGTCATCTGTGCATCCGGCGATAAGTTCATCGAAGACCCGGCAGTCAAAGAAAAACTGCACCGTGATTACGGTGCAGAAATCTGTGAAATGGAAGCAGCCGGTATTCTGATTACCGCGAACCGCAATCAGGTACCTGTTCTTTTGATCAAGGGTGTCAGCGACAGCGTTTCCGGTGATGCCGCAGAATTTGCGGAAATGGTACACGAATCGGCTTCCGTCTGTGTCCGTGTCCTGCTCAAGGTGCTGAACAATCTGGGTTCACAGTCCTAAAATCGTCTCAATGCCGTAAGCAACGCCATCTTCCTCGTTGGATTTACTGACGTGGTCTGCCGCCGCCAGACAAGCCGGCGTGCTGTTTGCGACTGCAATGCCGCAGCCGACAAATTCCAGCATATCCGCATCGTTATCTCCGTCGCCAAAAGCTGCGATGGATTCCCGTTCAATGCCCAGATGCTCCATGATGAAGCAGAGTCCCTGATGCTTTCCCGCATCCCGGTGGGCAATTTCCAGCAGCTGTGGTGCGGCGGAGGTCAGATAGACATCCGAAATGTTGCTTCTTGCAAGTTCTGCCAGACGGTCCCGCTCTTCCATACTGCGGACAACCAGATCAATGCAATCCAGTTCTGTTTCATGTTCCAGAATAAAGGTATGTATGTCCTCGATCGGTTTTCTGGTACGCTTGATGTAATTGATCGCGCCCTGTGAATTCTGATAGGGCTCCGGTTCTGCGACATAAGCCGCATCGGCATAGGCCTGTCCGCGAATGAATGTCTCCAGCACAGCACCGGCTTCTTTCGCCAGACTGAGAATTTCCCGTACGGATTGTACCGTCAGACAATTATTGTGGATGCACGCACCAGTCGGCATATGGTAAATCGCCGCACCGTTGGAGGTGATGGCATACTCAATTCCCGGGAATTGCAGGATATCTTTGGGCAGTGAACCAAAGGAGCGGCCGCTGGCCACTACCACGTGGATGCCCTGTGCAATGACTTTCTGCAGCACGCGTCGCGTTTCATCCGACAGCTTCCCCGCATTATTCAGCGTTGTCCGATCCAAATCCAACGCAATACATTTGATATTCATATCTGCTCACCGTCCAGTCTGTTTTGCAATATCTTATCATAGATTCCGGGACGGCTCAACATTCTTTCCCAAATTTATCGATGGAGGTTTTATGCCGCGACATAACCAAATCACCGGCCATATCATGGCTCTGATCACCGTATTTATCTGGGGTGCGACCTTTGTCGCATCCGACTTTCTTCTGGACCACTATACATCCGCGCAGGTTCTCCTGCTTCGTTTCATACTCGGCTATCTGATGCTGTGGATCATCAAGCCAAAATTCTGGAAACCGGATAGTCTGCGAACCGAGCTGGAAATTCTGATGCTGTCTGTTTTTGGCGTTCTGGTCTATTATCTGCTGGAAACAAAATCCATTGAATACGGCGGTGCCACCGTTTCTTCGATTCTGATCAGTACCGCGCCGATGTGGACCCTCGTCGGATTGTGCATGACCGGTTCGCTGGCACTGCGGCTGCATCACTTCCTCGGCTTCCTGCTGGCAATCGGCGGCGTGGTTCTGGTCATCTTCAACGGTGCTGCGATCACATTTTCCGCCAGCATCGCCACGCTTCTCTATTGCGTCGGTTCCTGTATCTGCTGGGTCATCTATACCCTGCTGCTCTGCCGACTCGCAGACCTCGACAGCATTTTCCTGACCCGTCGGATGTTGTTCTATACCTTGATCATCATGCTCCCGATCATGGCATTTCAGGGTCAGATTCCGTCCTTTTCTTATCTTGCTGAACCGGAAAATTGGATTTCTCTGGGAATTCTCGGAATTTTGGGCAGCGGTTTCTGTTATATCTGGTGGAAAAACGCCGTCGCACAAATCGGCGCAGTCATCACGACCAACTATATTTATCTGATCCCGTTTATCACCATTCTGGTCGCCGTCCTGCTTGGTCGGGATGTATTCTCTCTTTCTGCCGTCATCGGTACCGTTCTGATTCTCGTCGGTATTTTAATTTCCAATCGCGACGCCGCATAAATCCGAAGCTGTCGGGTATGCTGTGTGCGAGGTGATTTTGATGAAACGAGAAGAAAAGACCGAGAAAAAGCACAAAAAGGAAGAAAAATTTCCGTATATTGCAGACCCGGACGTACAGCAGATCACATACCAGCCGGATCACGATTGTGCGATCGTAAGCCGCTGCAGCGCCTGCAATTGCGAGGCAACACAGGATGCCACGCATATCTTCCATGATGTTGCACCCAGTTATTCAGCCGCAATTCCAACCCATGGAACACACGATATGCAGCCGCCGGTTTCCTAACCGGCGGCTTTCTTTCACACAATTTGATGTGCAACACTTGCGATTCCTGTGCGAACTCCATATAATGACTATAAATATATCGATTTACAGAGAGGTAACCATGGATTCTATCATCATCGAACAATTGGCTCCCCAGGATCTCGAACAGGTTCTTGCACTCCACGAGACCATTCTGCCCTTTCCCGTATCCACAGAACACGCAAGAGAAATTCACAATCAGATTTTATCAGACGAAAACTATGCGATTCTGGTGGCAAAACGCGGTGCTGAAGTACTCGGAACCGTCACGGCCGTTTGCTGCAAAGCGCTGGCGACCAACTTCATGGTGCTGGAAGATTTCGTGGTCAAACCCGGCCATACCGGCAATGGTATCGGTGGTAAGCTGATGGATGCCGCCGACAATTTCGCAAGAAGCAGGCACTGCACCTACGCCATTCTGGTTTCCTCCGGTTTTCGGAAGGATGCCCACCGATTCTATGAGAAACACGGCTTTTTTGAAGATGTCCGCGGTTTCCGAAAGGGCTATTGAACACATTCCCATCGTGCAAATTCTTTATCTGCCTGCAGGCAGGAGGCGTTGCTATGATTCAGAAGTTCAAATCAATCATCCAACATTTTTCGTTCCACGATATATCCGTCTATGCCGGAAACGCGGCATTCTTTCTGGTGCTTTCCGCACTTCCGCTGCTTGGTCTGATTCTCGGTATCCTGCCATATTTGCCCATCAATCAGCAGGATCTGGTTGCCATGCTCAGCAGAATTTTACCGGAATCGCTGGTGCCCACGCTGTACTATATTCTCTCCGTGAAGTACCCGGCAACACTCATCTCCATCTCCGCTGTGACGGCAATCTGGTCGGCTTCCCGCGGGACATTCAGCATCCTGCGCGGTTTATATCAGGCCTATGAAGCACCGCAGCCTCACGGATTCATCCGAAATCGGTTGTACAGCATCATCGCAACCCTGTTTCTCACCATTGCCATTCTGATCTCGTTGTCGCTCTATGTATATGGGCGATCACTGATTTCTCTGCTTCCAAAGTTCCCGGAAATTCCTGTGATCCCGGCATTGTTTGCGCTGTTCAGTCCGCTGATGCGATTTTTTGTCACAACCACCTTGCTCGTTCTGGTTTTTTCCTTTTTGTATCACTATCTGCCGATCCAGAAACGGAAGTGGCGGTATGCGTTTCCCGGTGCCATTTTTTCCGGTGCGGGCTGGATGTTTTTTTCCTATTTCTACTCGATTTTTGTGACCAGGTTCGCCAACATGAGAGCAGTCTACGGCAGTCTGAGTACCATGGCGATTGCGATGTTATGGCTTTACTTCTGCATGGAAATCCTGTTTCTGGGCGGTGTGCTCAATCATTGTCTGGAACCTTAACTGTTACGATCAATTAGAAACCGCGAAGCAGTTCCGAACGATTGCCCGGGACCGCTTCGCGGCATTCTTTTTTACTTCAGACGGAAAGACTGACAGTCGGTGCACTGCTTCTTGGTCGGATCAACTTCATGGGTGCCGACCTGAATCTTGTCCAGAGAGCAGTAGTTTTCGGTACCGCAATGGTTGGTACACTGGGTTACGCTGCAAGCGATACACTTGTTTGCCTTATCACTGTTCATCATTTGAAATAACCTCCTTCGTCGTGATGGGAGTATTATTTCCAAAGAACAGATTCTTATTCAACCTGCGCGCTGATTTCTGCTCAACGACGTCCGGCACCGCCGCCGCGGCCGCTGCCGCCACCGAAGCCTCCTCCGCCGCGGCCTCCTCCAAAACCACCGCCGAATCCGCCGCCACCAAATCCACCCGGTCCGCGGGGGCCTCTCGGGCCATGATTCCATGGGTCATGGGGCGGTCTGTGGTGATGATGGTGGTGATGGTGATGATGTCTGCTGAACCAAAGCCACGGTAAGAACGAACCGCCGCCTCTTCTGCGTCCGTTGCCCAAAAGCAGATAAAACAGGATCGTCCAGAACAGGATTTGTCTCAGTCCCCGGAAAATCGACCGAATCGGACTGTACGACTGATATCCGTTTCCATAATAGACATATTCCGAATCATCGTAGTACGAGGAAGGCGTACTGCTTCCGTCTACGGTGATGCCGTAATAGCTCTCATACTGATCGACCAGCCGGACAAATGTGTTGGTCACAGCCCGGTCGTAATTCCCGGCATCAAAGTCATCCCACATCCAGTCGTTCAGGATCGAATCCAGCGTACCGGCGGAAATATAGTCCTCCAGACCGGTGCCGATTGTGATCCAGCCCTTGCCTTCGCCGGGAACCAGCAGGACAACTATACCATTGTTTTTCTTTTTGTCGCCAACGCCCCACCGGTTCAGCACCTCGTAGGCATATTCCTCTGAATCCAGATCATTGAGGAAATCGATGGTGACCACCGCAATTTCACCGCCGCAAGCGGCTTTCAGCTGTGTCACCTGATTCACGATCATGTTCTCTGTTTCAGGGGACAAAATATTCGCATAGTCCGCGACATAGAGCTGTTCCGTCGGTTTTACGATATCTGTATCCGCAAATACCGTGACAGACAGCAGCAATACAACTGCCAACAGCAGAACTGCATATCGAAATTTCTGTTTCATCGGTAAGCCTCCACATTCGGCATCGGAGATAGTAGACCGGCCAGACTGCCAAGCAGGCCATCCCGCACACGATTTTCATAGTCCGCTACAGCCGCGTTGTACCGCACCGCTTCTTTGTCGATTTTATAGCCATAGCTGTTGAAATCCGCGAGAATCGAACTGCGGTATGCCTCGTCTTTTTCGGAAAGGTTCCCATTCTCCATTGCCGCACTCAACGCCGTCACCGCGTCTGTCAGAACGTGTGCCGCATCATACAGCGCAGCAGGTGTACCGGCATCCATCATTGCCGCAATGGCATCATTGACGACCGCAATTTCTGCCTCTGTTCCGGTATATTTCTGTGCAACCTTGACCAGCTGTCCGGCATATTCCATTTGATCATCCAAATCACCGAATATACCATATCCGCTGCCGTCCACACCGGAATAAAACATCTCTGCAACCCGGTGCGCTTCCGCGCGGACGCCGCGGACCGTGCCAAGGAAGACAGACAGCACCACAATCAACGCGGTAATCGCGACCGCAATTCCCCGGTTTTGCAGTTTACTCAAAGTTTACCCCTCGTTTCCAGCAGCTTCTGCTTCAGTTCGCCTTCGATCTTCCGCAGTTCGACTTCTGCTTCGCGACGCTTCTGGGCGCCTTCGGTCTGAATCTGCAGAACTTCGTCCAAGGTAGAAATCAAGCTTTCGTTGGTGTGCTTCAGCGTTTCGATATCGACAACCGCCCGCTCGGATTCGCGTGCAGTATCCAGCGTTGCCATCTTCAGCATATCGGCGTTCTTCTTCAGCAGATTATTGGTCATATCTGTGACCTGTCGCTGTGCTTCCATCGCCTGCTGAGAATGGGAAATGCCCAGTGCCAGCACCATCTGGCTCTTCCACAGCGGAATCGTGTTGACCAGAGAGGTCTGGATTTTTTCTGTCATCAGCGTATCGTTGTTCTGAATCATGCGGATCTGCGGCGCCATCTGCATGGAAATCACCCGTGTCAATTCCAGATCATGGAGTTTCTTTTCAAAGCGCAGACACATATTGTCGTAATCATTGGCACGCTGGGCATCCTCTGCCAGTCCGCTCTGCTGTGCCTTCTGACGCAGTTCCACCAGTTTTACATTCCGGGCATCTGCCAGACACTGCTGACCGGCCAGAATGTACATGGTCAATTCTTTGTAGTATGCCAGATTCTTGTCATACATCTGATCCAGAATGGCGATATCCTTCATCAGGGTAATCTGATGGCCTTCCAGCTGGGTCGCGATCTTGTCCACATTGGCCTCTACCTTATTATATTTCGCTTTCATCATTTCCACAGACTTATTGCCCTTGCGGAACAGTCCGAGGAAGCCCTTCTTCTCTTCCTCTGCATCGAAACCCTTGAGTTCCACGACCAGAGAGGAAATCATGTTGCCGACCTCGCCCATATCCTTGGTGCGGACGGTACTCAGTGCGCTTTCCGAGAAGGATGCAATGTTTTTCTGTGCACCTGCGCCGTACTGCAGGACAACCTGCGAATTGTTCAGGTCAATGCTCTTTGCAAAGTCCTGCACCTGCTTCTGTTCTTCCGCGCTGAGCATACTCATATCAGGGCCGGCGGGCTGTGCAGGCTTTTTCTCTTCCGCAACAACCGGTGCCGGTGCGGCGGGTTCTTCATTCAGATTCGGTGTCAGCGTCAGCTGCGGCATCAGCTTATCATCCATGGTTATTTCTCCTTTCAGATTTCAAAATCCTTTCGATCGGTCAGGCCCTGAGCGGCAAGCATCTGCTCCATGACCTGAATATCAGCCGTAATATCGATCACATCGTGTTCATACAGGCTGTCCAGCTGTTTGCGGAATGCGACGTTTACTGTATTCAGCATCCCGGCAATCTCATCCAGCATTCGGTTGACACTGCTCAGATCCCGCTGTTCCTGCAGTTCTGCATATTTCCGAACCAGCTTTACAGTGGTAGGCAGGTAGTAGTTCATCATCTTCCGAATCTTCGGCAGTTTATTCTGTTCCCGCTCGACCTGACGGAAAATCTGCTGTACGAGCACTTCAATTTCATCCAATGTGGCAGACAATTTCTCGTCCGGAATCGCATCATTGAGCCGCTTGATCTCCGATACATAATATCTGCCCTGTTCGATTGCCTCATCCAATTCCGCATTTCCGGTATCCGGTTTGGGTTCCGGAATCTCCACTTCCACGATCCGATCCGGACAGAGTTTTCGAAGCAGAATATAGCTCACAACCGACAGTCCGGTACAAATCAGAAGATGTACCAGTTGATACATCGGAAAGAACAGATTATACAGCACAAATACCGCGGCGATGCTGTAAATCGGAATGACCGACGGTTTCTTAACTTTTTGAATCGTATCCATCACATCCTTACCATTCTGTCAATATCAACAATATTATATCTTTCAGGCGGTATGCAGTCAAGGAATTATCCCCATTGACAGCTCCAGCGTTTACCGATTATAATATGGTTGTTCGTTCTCAAGCAGGACGGCACTTTGACTGCATCCAAAACAGCCGCACAAAACATCGTGCGGTTCTTACTATTTTGAAAAGAGGATATCAACACATGATCAAACTTGCCCCTTCCATGTTATCTGCAGACTTCTCCCGTCTGGGCGAAGAAATGCGTGAACTTGAGAAAAACGGAATCGACTATGCCCATGTTGACATCATGGACGGTCATTTCGTTCCCAACCTCTCTATGGGCTTCCCCGTCGTCACCGCCCTGCGGAAATCTTCCTCCATGGTACTGGACGTACACCTGATGATCAGCGAACCGATCCGCTATGTCGAACGCTTCTGCAAGGCAGGCGCTGACATTCTGACCATCCACGTGGAAGCCGACACCGAAGAAAACAACAAGGAAGCTCTGCGTATGATTCGCGCCTGCGGTGTCAAGCCTGCAATCTCTGTCAAGCCCAAGACTCCGGCAGAAGCCGTTCTCCCCTATCTGGATCTGGTTGATCTGATTCTGGTCATGACCGTAGAACCCGGTTTTGGCGGTCAGTCTTTCATGGAAGATATGATGCCCAAGCTGAAGACCATCCGTGGCTATATTGATAAACAGAATCCTTCCTGTGAACTGGAAGTCGATGGCGGCGTCAATCTGGAAACC
>JAEIGA010020748.1_pt1 | contig 10016 bp, 8 predicted proteins | sample 9270691 | NCBI WGS metagenome assembly JAEIGA01 (sample SAMN17057246, study PRJNA624740) | gut metagenome | biome: biome; isolation source: fecal sample | host: Bos grunniens | place: China: Xizang | collected 2019
AATTAATGAGAATCATTTCGGGAATGTTTAGGGGGCGTCGTTTGATGCCCCCTAAAAATATCACAGCACGTCCTACTACGGATTTCGCCAAGGAGAGTTTGTTTAACCTCCTTATTAATCGCATGGATTTCGAGGGCGTGGATATGTTGGACTTGTTTGCCGGAACCGGAGGCATAGGACTGGAGTTCATCTCGCGTGGAGCCAGAGAAGTTACCGCCGTAGAGATGGCACACACACAGCAGAACTTCATCATCTCATGCTGCAAGCAATTGGGAGTAAGAAACTTACACCTCATTCGTTCCGACGTGTTCAAGTTCGTCAAAGCCTGCCATGTGCAGTACGACTTCATCTATGCCGACCCGCCATACGACCTAGAGTTATTGCCCACCCTCCCCGACTTGATCTTCGAGCAGGGCATCCTGAAGCAGGACGGCTATTTCGTGTTGGAGCACTCCAAGCAGAACGATTTCTCTGCACATCCACACTTCATCGAAACAAGAAGCTACGGAAGCGTACACTTCACTTTCTTCCAATAACGTACACTTCACTTTTTCCTATAACAAAAAATACTGCGGGCAATGCTCGCAGTATTTTATTATAGAAAATTAATTCTTAATTCAATATTATCTCCCCGAGGGGGTACGCCTCATCTCAAGCGGTCAGCTGCACGAACCAGTGCCTCGTCTTTCAATATGCGACGAGTAGCCATCATCGTCAGTACCACATTCACCAATGGGATAGCGGCCCACACGGTGAGAAACCAATCGGCATCGGCCAACACCTGTTCACCTATTGGCTCATAGCCTTTCACTACATACGCGATATACAGCGCCAACAGAGCGTAATAGCCCAAGCACAAGACCACATTCATGATATTCAAACGCGCTTGCAACAGACGACGTTTAAACAAGAAGATTGTCACCAATGCTAATGCTGGTATTGCCACAGAGATAGTGGCCAATGCCCATTTATCGAAAGTCATCAGCTTGATATAATCAATGCCTTCTGGCATAAGAAATTGCACAGGTGCAAAGCAGCACAACAATGTGCCTAATACAACCACTAAAAGGAGGTATAATGTTTGAATTCTTTGGATCATGGGAATTATGAATTTTGAATTATGAATTTTGAATTAACTGGCAGAGGTTATTGATTAACTGATACTTATCTCCAGTGGCAGGACAAGTGGCAAGGCCATCTTGGTCGAAGTGCAACTTCTCGCCATGGCGGCTTACCCAACCCACTCTACGTGCTGGATTGCCCACCATCAACGCATAGGCTGGCACGTCTTTGGTTACCACGGAGCCTGCCCCAATCAGACAGTACTCGCCTAGGGTATTGCCACATACGATGGTAGCATTTGCTCCTACGGAAGCGCCACGACGGATAAGAGTATCTTTGTATTCATCTTTTCTGACCACTGCCGAACGTGGATTGATCACATTGGTGAAGACCATGCTAGGGCCCAAGAACACATCGTCCTCGCAGCGAACGCCTGTGTAGATCGACACATTGTTCTGCACCTTGCAGTTGCGTCCTAACACCACTCCGGGAGAAACTACCACGTTCTGACCTATATTACATTGCTCACCTATCTGACAACCCGACATGATATGCGAGAAATGCCAAATCTTTGTGCCATTGCCTATTACGCATCCTTCGTCAATATACGAAGATTCGTGCTTGAAATAATTATCCATAGCTATCCTATTATTTTATGAGGGGATCAAAAGAATGCTTTAAAAACATCATTTCCATTGGCGAAGATGAGAAGGGCTAGGAGAATCCAGAACCCTATCGTATTGGCTACCTCCAGGAACTTATCGCTTGGTTTGCGGCGAGTGATAATCTCCCACAACAGGAACAAGATATAACCGCCATCCAACGCTGGAATAGGCAAGAAGTTCATAAACGCCAATATGATACTTATCACGGCTGTCATTTGCCAAAAAGCATGCCAGTTCCACGATTCGGGGAACATATTGCTGATCGCACCAAAGCCACCTACCGACTGTGCGCCCTCCTTCGTGAAGATCACGCGGAACTGCTTGACATACGACACCAAGAAATCACAACCATACTTAATACCCGCTGGGATTGCCTCCAGCAGCGTGTAATCCTTGTGCTCCAGGGTGTAGAACTCAAACTCACTCTTAGGATAAACACCTATCTTTGCTTGGTCGCCGATGAACAAACGCGCCTCCATCGGTTCACCACCACGGTAGAAGCTCAAACTCACGCTGTCGCATGGATACTTTGCCAACTCTTTAGTTATCTGCATATAGCACAAACCATCCAAGCCATTCACACCCACGATGCTATCGCCTTTTTGCATATCGGCAAACGAAGCGGCACCACCAGGCATCACCGAATCAATCACAAAAGGCACGAAGTAATACAGCAGTACATATTTCTGCTTGCGATACGACTTGTCGGCACGTTCTTTCTCGCGCTCTTCGGCGTCAAACTCATTGCTCTTAGCCATGATACGTTGTGCCAAATCCTCCGACATGGTCAAGCGCACCGTGTCCGCACCGCGCAGCACCACCACCTCGCACTCGCCATCGATAATCAGCGCTTGCGACACATCATTTATTGTCTCTGGCTTCACACCATTGATAGTCAGCACCTTATCTTGTTGCTCAAAGCCCTGCTCTAGGAGGATATCCGAGTAGTAGAGTCCCGTGTCAACGCGATCGAGTGGCAAGCTGTTCTGGCCCCAAGTGAAAAGCACCATTCCAAAGATCAGCAGCGCAGCCACAAAGTTCACCAATATACCACCAATGATGATACACAGACGTTGCCACACGTTCTTCGAGCGGAACTCCCAGGCTTGTGGTTCCGATGGCAAATCCGTAGCCGTCTTGGTCTCGTCTACCATACCGGCAATAGCACAATAACCGCCAAAAGGCACCCAACCGAGTCCCCACTCTGTGTTGTCGGGATAACGACGCCAGTCGTCCTCTGGGAGAGCTGCCAACTCATCCTCGGTCATCGGACGAAGGACTGGCTGACCTTTCTCATCCTTCTTCTCGTTGCCCATGGCGTCAAGCACTGGCACTGAAGCGTCCTCCACGTTAGGAGCGAAGAACTTCACCTGCCACTTGCCATTCACTTTCTTGGCGCGAACGATGGAGAATTTGGGGTTAAAGAACATGTAGAACTTCTCCACGCGCACCTTAAACAGTCGCGCGAAGAGGAAATGCCCCATCTCGTGAAGCACCACGAGAATACTAAGGGCGAGTATCAATTGAATCCATTGCATTCGTGTTCGGCAATCGAGCCTGCGGCTGTTTCCGCATAGTTAGCATTGGGTAGTGTTGGGTAGTATTGTTTTTTCTTGGATACAATTCTACACTATACTACACTATAAGCTCGCTATCCTCCTTGCCGTCGGAGGGGATTATTTCGTTATTTTTTATAGTTTCAACAGTTCCGAGGCTATCTTGCGGGCCATTTTGTCCGTTTGCACATAGTCCTCGTAGGTAGGTTCGGCGATGAAGTCTGTTCGTTCCATCGTCTTGGCTATCACGTCCGACATCTGCAAGAACCCACATCTACCCTCGCGGAAGGCCAGGTTTACCACCTCGTTAGCGGCATTCAGCACACATGGCACATTGCCGCCGCGGTTCATCGCTTCGTATGCCAAAGCCAGGTTTGGGAAACGCTGCAGATCAGGCTCTTCAAACGTCAGGCTCTGTGTAGCAAACAGGTCCAGACGTGGCACATCGCTCTGCCAACGTGCTGGGTAGGTCAGCGCATATTGGATAGGCATACGCATATCGGGCGTGCCCAACTGAGCCTTCACGCTGCCGTCGATAAACTGCACTGCGGAGTGCACCACCGACTGAGGATGAACCAGTACCTGAATCTTCTCCACGGGGATATCGAACAGCCAACGCGCTTCTATCACTTCAAAGCCTTTGTTCATCATGCTCGCGGAGTCGATGGTGATCTTCGCGCCCATCTCCCAATTAGGGTGTTGCAGCGCTTCTGCGGCCGTCACATCTTGCATCTGATCCAGCGTAAATCGGCGGAACGGACCACCGCTAGCGGTCAGCAGTAGCTTCTCCACGCTAGCCATATCTTCGCCCACAAGCGATTGGAAGATAGCCGAGTGTTCACTGTCCACCGGCAGGATATTCACTTTGTATCTCTTGGCCAGGCGGCAGATGATTTCGCCCGCCACCACCAGTGTCTCTTTGTTGGCAAGTGCGATGGTCTTCTTCGCTTTGATAGCGGCTATCGTAGGGGGCAACCCAGCATAGCCTACCATGGCGGCCACCACCACATCTATCGCTGGCATCATCACGATCTCCTCCAGCGCATTCTCGCCAGCCATCACCTTGATGGGTAAATCGCAGAGGGCATCGCGCAGACGAGGGTAGCAACTCTCATCGGCTATGCATACTACTGCTGGATTAAACTCCAGTGCCTGCTCTATCAGCATTTCTACGCTGCGATGAGCGGTCAGTGCATACACGGCAAACGCATCACGATGTTGGCGCACCACATCCAAGGTTTGGGTGCCTATGCTGCCTGTACTACCTAATATAGCTATTTGTTTCATATCTTATGGATATCTATCTTATTCGTGTTTTTTCTTCTGGCCTCGCGATCTTGCGAAGTAGCACAATGAATACCATCCTGCTTCATTCGTTTGTTTTCGGAGATATGTTGGCTACTAAACTTGCCATTTTTCTTTATCACCACACGCACACACAGCAGTAGCATAGCTGCTGCTATTATTCCTATTACGATTAGTATCTCCTTCATCCTGCTTATAAAATTCGCTGCAAAATTACAAAAAAAAATGCACATGTGCAAGTGAATAGTAAAAAAGCTACCGTAAAGTGACTTTTTTGTTTAGGAGTTTATTGCCGCAGCCACTAACGCAGTAGCACATAAGCTAGGGATGATAATAGGATAATCCAAAATGCGATAGTGCACCACTTTTAGAACAGCAATTGCTGTTCTAAAGGTTGAAGAGTTCTAGGCGCACCTGAAGGTGCTGTTCTAAAAGTTTTAAAGAATACCATATGAGATAGATATCTATCTTTTTTTACACATATTGCTCACTCCACTTGCACATGTGCATTTTTTTTTGTACCTTTGCAACGCAAATAAACAGACCAAATAAAATTATTATGAAAAAACTTTTAACACTCTTTTTTGCCTTCGCGGCCATTCTACCAATCTATGCAGATGATTTTGCTACTACCCTCGCTAAAGCCGAGCAAGGGGATGTCGAGGCACAAATGGAAGTAGGCTATGCTTATTGTTGCGGATGTAAAGGCGTAAAAAGAAACAACAAAAAGGCATTTGAATGGTATCTTAAGGCAGCAGAGCACGGCAATGCTATCGCACAAAATCGCTTAGGTGTTTTATATTCAGAAGGTAGAGGTGTCAAAAGAAACGCAGCAACTGGTGTAGCATGGTATCGCAAGGCAGCAGAACAAGGAAATATGCATGCACTGGGTAACTTAGGATTCTGTTATTATAATGGTCATGGTGTAGAAAAAGATTTGTTTCAAGCTGTTGCATGGTTTCGCAAGGCAGCAGAAGCGGGACATGCTAATGTACAAGCACAGTTAGGTCACATGTACTGGTATGGCATAGTAGTGGAGATTGATTGTTATCAAGCCATGTATTGGTTCCACAAAGCAGCAGAACAAGATGAAGGAGATGGATTCTGGGATTTAGCTTTTATATATCGAGATGGATATTATGAGAATAACTATGAGATAGAGATAGCCCCAGACAAAGCTATGTGGTGGTTCCAGAAATTAATTGATAAAGGAGCCAAGGCACAAAAATACTATAATTACCTTGCCAAAGAGGGCTACGAGCCTGTTGAGGATACTACTAAGGCAGAAGATTTTTTTAGAGAAGAAACGGACAAACACCTACTAACTATCGTTGAGGCATTGGTCACGAACGATCCAGAAATGCAATATCAGTTAGGGGAGTATTATCTCTACAATAGAGAACAATACTCAAAAGCATTGTATTGGTTTCATAAGGCAGCAGAGCAAGAGTATGCTAGGGCACAATATATGATAGGTGTGATATTCGAGGAATTTTATTACGCTAAGAATTGGCAAGGTAAAGCCATGTGGTGGTATAAAAAAGCAGCTGAGAATGGTCATAAAGATGCGAAGGAGATCTATGAGGAGTATCTGAAAGAACCATACTATAAGATTGTAGAAGATAAATCTAAAGCAGAAGACTATGCACGCTAATCTTTGCCTTCCGGTGTCATTACCGCCGGTTACCTAAACGAATTAAGAGAGAGATATAGGCAATCGTGAAGAGTGGAAGGAAATCAGTGAATGGCAAAGCCTCTTCCAGAAGCGTGATCACAGATCCAATAGCAGCCGTCTTTCCACCGAAAAGAAGGTAGAAAAGCAATGCAGCCACAGGAGCCCACAATAGGTCGATCCATTCTCCCCACGTGGGAATCAAGTAGGATATCATGCCTATGGCATCAAGCAGCAAACATAGCCAAAGAGGTGGTCGTTTGTTCATAAGGCTACAGTTCCACAATGGTTATTCCAGCTCCTCCTCGGTCAGGGTCGCCATCGTGGAAAGAGATGTCGCCCGACTTAAGTCGGCGCATGGATCTTTGGCGCTCCGCCAAGTAATCACGTACTACCTGCTTGAGCGCCCCAGTTCCCGTACCATGCAAGATAGACACCTGCTCGGCATTGACCATCAGCGCATCATCGATATAGGCTATAAGCGTCTCCAAAGCCTCATCCACACGCAATCCACGTATATCCAGTTCGCGCTTGAAAGAGAGCTTGCGTGCACGCAGTTCGTCAGCCACATTGCTTGAAACAAGGCGACGAGGCGATGAGGCGATCGGGCGAGAAGGTGAGGGCGCTTCTTGGATAAGTTTTGCAGGATTCTTCGTTAGAATCTTGAGGTCGCTGAGGTCGCGGAGAACTTTGTTTTGGCTAGTAGCACTAGTCTTACTAGATTTGCTAGATTTACTAGATTGATTCTCCACTTTATTTTTCAGGTTCTCCACCTTCTCGCGTGCTTGCTGTGTAGCTTTTTTCTCGGCTTTGGCCTCTTTGATCTCGCGAATGGTGCGTTCGATGGTAGCATTGCTCATGCGCAGCAGGTCGGCCGCCTGTTGGTTGGCCTCCTCGATGATGGCCCTTTTCTTGGCTTTGATGCCTGCCATCTGCTCCTCATAGTGGGCAATCTTCTCCTCGAGGTGCTTCTCGCGTTGACGGATATTCTGGCGTTTGTTCTCCCAATATCGTTTATCTCGTGCGATGTCTTGCAGGTGTTTGTCGTAGTCGATATGCTCCTCGCCCACGATCTCAGTGGCACGCTGTATGATGATCTCAGGCAAGCCAATCTGTCGTGCTATCTCCACGGCAAAACTACTTCCTGCTTGTCCGATGGATAGCTGGAAGAGGGGTTTGAGTTGTCCGCGGTCGTATAGCATCGCTCCGTTGATGATGCCTTGTGTTTGCTCGGCTAGATGCTTGAGATTGCCATAATGGGTAGTGACCACGCCATAGGCCTTCTGCATGTTGAGCTGCGAGAGTACAGCTTCTGCTATGGCTCCGCCAATAGCAGGTTCGGTACCAGTACCAAACTCATCGATGAGTAGCAGCGTATGTTCGTTGGCATATCGTACGAAATGCTTCATATTGCGCAGGTGAGATGAGTAGGTGGATAGATCATCCTCGATGGATTGTTCGTCGCCGATATCGATGAGCAGTTGCTTGAAGAATCCCATGGTGCTGGCCTCGTTCATAGGCACAGGTAATCCGCATTGCAGCATGTATTGCAATAGTGCTACCGTCTTGAGGCACACGGACTTACCTCCGGCATTTGGTCCGCTGATAACCAAGATTCGGTTGTCAGTGAGGCGTATGGTGAGCGGCACGACGGCCTTGCCTTGTCGGCGGAAATTGATCAGTAGCACAGGGTGGTATGCCTCGCGCCAATCGATCATAGGTCGCTTGCTGAGTTCAGGAACGATGGCATGTAGGTCGATGGCAAAAAGTGCTTTTGCACGGAGGAAATCCACCTCTCCCAAGTAGTTTTCGGTGTGCAAGATATGGGGTATGTTAGGTCGTATGAGTGCTGTGATCTCGAGCAAGATACGTATGCGTTCTCTTCGTTCTTCTCCCTCGAGTTCTCGTATACGGTTGTTGGCCTCTACGACCTGTTGTGGTTCGATGAAAACGGTTTTACCGGTAGCCGACTCGTCGTGTACGATACCTCCAATCTTACGTTTGTAGGCAGGTGGCACGGGTAGCACTAGCCTACCCTCGCGGAGCGTGGGTGTAGTGTCCTTGTCAAGTATGCCTTCGGCTTGGGCCTGTCGCAGTATGGCATTGAGTGCTCGGCTGACCGATCCCTGCGATGCGCTGATCTCCTTGCGGATACGCGCCAGCTCAGGAGATGCGTTGTCGCGCATCTTGCCATAGCGATCCAGGATACGGTCGATGGCATTGAGGGTGGCTACTTGCGACGTGAGCGCCGATTCAGCCGATAGTAGTGGGTATTTACTTTTGTCGAGCGTGGAGAAGAATCGATCCAGCATTACCGCATAATCGAGCAATTTTCTGAGGGAGAAGAGCTCCGCCTCGTCCATGTAGAGTCCTTCGATCCGGATGCGTGCGAGTGCTTCGCGCAGGTCGTAGATCTCCCCTTGTGGGAAGGTCAAAGCGGGGTCGGTGAGCAGGTTCATCATCTCTCGCACGCGAGCAAGCAAGTCGCGCACCGTAGGATAATGGGTGAGCCATTGCATATCGTCCACGCGCTCCTTACCCAAAGTGGACATACAGCAGCCCTTCAAGCCATCTCGAATGACTTGAAAATCAATCTTTTGCTCGATGTTCTGCGGGTAGATCATTACTTCTTGATTGGCTCTTGAGGCGTGGTAATCACAACATCAAACTCCATGGCAGGAGGATTGCCCTCGTAGGCAAAATCGCTAATGGTGTAGTAGATTCTCGCCCACTTGATACCATACTCGAAATCAATGGTTTCAGTGTAGAAAAACTCGCCATCGTCTTTGTGCAAGACATATGGCAACAGATTTTTCTGCGCGGTGGCATAGTCCATTCGATTGGATACAAGATATGCTTTCACCTCGCCGTAATCAAATATATCTTCGGTTATCTCGGGCATAGAGAACTCGGCATAGAAGAAATCTCCGTCCCATGTCCATTCGTAGGATTCCACTCGGAGAGAAACAGTTTGGATGGTAACTCCCTCCGTGTAATCATAGCAACCGATAAAACTCAATAGCACGATGGCTAAAATCATCATCTTTCTCATAATCGTAATGTATTTAAAAATCGCCGCAAAGGTACAAAAAAAATTGTGTATGTGCAAATTTTTTACTACCTAGCTCCTCTTTTCTTGATTTTCTTTCCCTCATCGTCCATTTATTCTCGCGGAGTGGCTTTTTGTTTATTTTCTCCTCACACTTGCATATGTCGAAAAAAAGTTGTAACTTTGCACCCGATTTAATCAAGAGAAAAAGAGTTGCAACAAATAGGGATTATACTAAGCATTATGATAACAATAGAACAACTGAAAGAAATTCAACAACGTGCCGATAAGCTGAAACAATACTTGGCTATCGACGAGAAACGCGTACAATTGGAAGAAGAAGAGCTCCGCACTCAAGACCCTGGTTTTTGGGAGGATGCCAAAGCAGCCGAGGCTCAGATGCGCAAAGTGAAAGGTATCAAAGCTTGGATAGAGGGTTATGAAGGCGTCCGCGCAGCGTGCGAGGAACTGCAACTGGCCTTCGACTACTGCAAAGAGGAGCGGGTGACGGAAGATGAAGTTGATACCGCTTACGCGCACGCGCAGAAGGAGGTGGAAGCACTGGAGATGAAGAACATGCTTTCGCATGAGGAAGATCAAATGCCCGCTGTGTTGAAAATGGTTTCTGGTGCTGGCGGTACGGAAGCTCAAGACTGGGCAGAACACCTCATGCGCCTCTACCAACGCTATTGCGAAAAGCATGATTA
>JAEIGA010020749.1_pt1 | contig 10016 bp, 7 predicted proteins | sample 9270691 | NCBI WGS metagenome assembly JAEIGA01 (sample SAMN17057246, study PRJNA624740) | gut metagenome | biome: biome; isolation source: fecal sample | host: Bos grunniens | place: China: Xizang | collected 2019
ATTCTGAAGTCCAGAAACACCAGAATAAAGTGATCTCATCATATACTATTTTCCTTCCTTCCACCTAAATTAATTGGCATAAATCGCCGCAATTTTGTCCATACTGTAATACATTCCATTAACAAGAACTTGAGGATTTTCTCCTCGTGTAGCACCTTCCACAATTCCAGTAACACTAGCATCACCAACATTTAATTCAACTGTTTTGCCTAATGTAGAAGCAGCTTCAGATGAATTAATAAAAGAAGCCATTTTGCTAAATGATGTACTCATATTTGTCATTTGTTCCAACGAAGAAAACTGTGCCATCTGGGAAATAAATTCAGTATTTTCCATTGGACTTGTTGGATCTTGATTAGAAAGCTGAGTAATCAAAAGCTTTAAAAAATCATCTTTACCAAGTTCATTAGAAACATGGCGACCATTTTGCACAATCGATTTATTAAAAGTACTTACTGCATTATCAACAGCTAACTTTTCGCTTGCGCTCATTTGTGTGTTAAGTTGTTCCATCATCACCTCACTCACAATTTTTAATATATTATGCAGAAATTACTCCACATAAAACTTCGTATAATTTGTATCGTCACATTAAGCAACGATGTTTACAGAATTATTTCCAAAAATATCATTTTTTTCTGAATCTAAATCACTTTCAACAGCAACAGCAGAACCATAACTTCTATTTGCAGCAATTCTTTGATGTTCTTTTTTAAATTCTTCAAAATTTTGAGTTTCATTTTCAAAATTTCCATTACCTGCAAAAGATATATCTATACTTGCATTTTCAAAACCACATTTAATAAAAGCTTCACGCAAAGTTTCGGCATTGTCCTTAAAAACTTCTAAAGCTTCTTTTGAAACTACAGTAATTTGGCCCGAAATTGACTTTCCATCCAAAGCTAAATTAATTTTTACATTTCCAAGTTCTTCTGGATTCAAAATTAAATTGATATTGCCCTGATTATTATCTTTTAAGATAATTGAACCGGTTTTTACAAATTCTGGAATATTTGCCTGAATTTGATTATTTAGCATTGCCTGGAAATTTGAACCATTACTACTTGCTGTTTGAGAATCTAAAGACAAAACATTATTTTGCACATTTTGAACTAATTCCATTGTTACAGAAGGATGATTATTTTCAACTTTTACATCTGTAACTTTTACTTCCGAATTTTCTGATAAATTTAACTCTTCAGAAATTTCTGTACGCAAATCTTTTACAGTAATTTTTGAATTAGATTCATTTTTTGATTTTTTTTCATTGTGATTTTCAAAACTAAAATTTGAATTTTCAAAAGATTTTTCACCAGATTCAAGGTTTTTCAAATCTTTTAATTCTTCTGGCAAAATTAAATCTGTAGATTTTTGATTATTATCCAAGTTGGCTTTTACTTTTACATCATTTTTTGAAAGTAACTGTGATTCATCAAAATCTTCAATTTCAATATTATTTGATTGAATATTGTTAGATACTTCGCCAAGTCCTTCAATTTTTGAAAAATCTTTTGAACTTATTTTCAATTTTTTAGAAGAATCCTCTGTTTTAATTTGATCTTTTGAAAAATTCATTAAGTTTGAATCAGCAACTTCATTTTTAGATTCATCTTTTTTATTTTCTTTTTCGACTTTTGTTTGTTTTGAATCCTTTGATTCAACTTTTTTTTCTTCATAAGTCTTTTCTGTTTGATTATTGTCTGATTGTTCAACCTTAGATTCACTTTTTACACTTTCTTTTGGTGTATTTACCTCAGAATGATCTGTAACAGCCGCAGAAGGTTCATTTTTTACAGAATAATCATTGGAAGAATATGAAGATAAAACTTCCGAAAAAGATTGTGATTTTGAAAGATTTGAAAGAGAATTATCAGAAAATTTTAAATTTGTTAAATCATTAGACTGAAGATCTAAAATATTATTTTGAAAATCTACATTATTTTGATTTAATAAAAAATTGTTAATTGCCTGAAAAGACACCTGGCAAATCTCCTTTTAAAATCTGTTGAAGATTTGCCATTTTGAATAATTATTCTAAGTTCTCTGGTTTGCTTATCATCTTGCGTTGTATTTCTGCAGCACGCGAAGGTTCCATTAAAGATAACCAGTAAGATCCCATAGAAGCAGAACCGGAAGCTTTTGCAAGTTCTTCAACTTTTCTAAGGACATCAATAACAGTTTGATCGTCCATAGCAGTTAAAATGTCAACTGCAGCTTCTGGTCTCATACCATTCAAATTGTTGGCAATCTGTTCAACGTTTACATTTTTATCATCGTATTTTTTTACGGTGAGGTTAAATGTTTTTTCACGTTCTTCTTGATTTTTTTCTCTTTCTGCTAATTCACTTGCAATTTGAGCATTTTGTTGTTCCAACAATTTTATATCTTCTTCGCGTTTATCTAATTCTTCTTTAAAAATGTCATTTGCTTCTTTTTGTTTTCTTAATCTGTCTTCGTCAAGGTTTGCAGATAAAGGCGCAGTTTGTGTTGCTGTAACAGAAGACTGTGGAGTTTTACCAAGTAACTTGTAAACAGGAGAAAACAAAGATTTTACTTGTACAACTCCCAAATAATCAAACCACAAAAGTCCACCAATTACTAAAATTAAAATAATTAATAAGAGAACAACTGATTTTCCTAAAGACTTCTTAAATGACATTTTTCTCCCGTCTCCCACATTCAAAAAAATGTTTATTCTTTATTATAACACAAAAATTCTAGTCAATCAAACCGGAAATTGCTGTACCAAGTGTAATATCGTTATCACACCAAATAATTTTCCAATAAACACCAAGTTTATTAGTTAAAATTTCATCCAAATAACCATGAACACGTTCTTTAATCATGTGAGTTTTATGGAATGTTGTTCCATCACACAAAATGCATACTGGTTTTGAAGCATTTTTACCTTGATTAGTTTTTAATACACAAGCAGTCAAAATTGCTGCAGAATATCTTGCAGAACGTTCAACAATTGCATCTAAAATTTGGAACACTTTATCATAATCACATTCTGTACCAGTTTCTTTTAACAATTTTCCAAGTACAGATTCTGTACCATAAGGATTTCCTAAGAACATATTCACTTCAATCAATGTCAAAATATCAATTTTTTGAATTGCACTTGCACATTTTTCTGTAAAAAGTCCATCTTTTGCGGCACTTTGCAAAGCGTAGTAAGAAACAGGTCCAAGATATGCCCCGGAACAAAGTTTTTCCAATAAGAACGAACCAGGTTTTACAGTTGTTTTATCAAATTCAATATCAAATGAAGATTGATTTACGCTTGTATATTTTCCAGATTCACAAACAATAATTTGTTCATTAATTCCGCAACATTCGCATTTAGGTTGAATATAAGCAGCATTCATTCCTGTCCCTAAAATGAATCCAACATAAGAAGAATAATCTGTTACATTATTTGCACAAGCAGCCCCAGCAAGCAATGCTGCAACTGTATCATTACACAAAGTAATACGTTTAATTGAATTCCATCCACGTTTTTCAAGTTCTTCTACAAGACATTTTCCAACTTCAGAACCTACAACTTCAGGAGCTTTTACTTCTTTTGAAAAACCAAGCAAAATTCCATCACCGTTTTCTTTAATTGTCATTGGATACGAAAAACAAAAACCAATTCTATCTGATTTATTTTTTAAGTGTTCAAGATTATCTGCAATTTGTTCAAAAAACTCTTTTTTAGAAAGTTCTTTTTCAACACCAGGCATCCGAGTTTTTTCCATTTCAGAGATTTGTGGAATGCCATCTTTATCAAAAGTTACAAGACAAGAACGAAAGTTTGTTCCACCTGCATCAATTACAATTACAGATTTATTTTTTGCAGATTCCTTTGGAGGATTACAAAAAGTTTTAATCATATCTTCATCAGATTTTTCACCTTTTAAGCCTTTTTTCATATCATCTAAAAGACCTTGTGCAACAGACAAAACGTCAATGTGATTTACAAAATTGTGACGCATTAAAAAAGATGCAACAGAATTATTCATAAATAAAAAATCTCCAAAATATAAGTAATTTTCCTTAATTATACATTTTTTTTTATTATTAGTCATTAAATAAAATTGTATAAAAGAACTATTTTTTATTGCTAGATATCAATTCATTTGGTATAGTGTTTTCACCTATGCTTGATTTAGAACAATTAAGAAACGAATTAAATCCAGAACAATTCAAAGCGGTAACTACAACAGAAGGTGCAATTTTAATTATTGCAGGAGCCGGAAGTGGTAAAACTCGTGTAATTACTTTTAGAATTGCTCACATGCTAGAAAAAGGAATTCCTCAAAGTCAAATTTTGGCATTAACTTTTACAAATAAAGCTGCAAAAGAAATGTCAGACAGAATTAAGGATTTAACTGAAAAAAAATTAAAAAATCTTACCGTTTCTACATTTCACGCATTTGGTGTAAAAGTTCTTAGAGCTGATATTGATAAACTTGGTTGGCGTGAAAATTTTAGCATTTACGACGAAACAGACCGAATTGCTTTAATAAAAGAATGTGGACGAGAATTAAAATATAGTCCAGAAGCAATGGACATTTATAAAATTGGTCAAATCATTTCAAACATAAAAACTGGCCGTAAAACATGGGAAACTCAAAATGATATGTATCGCCCACTCTACGAAAGTTACCAAGAAGGTTTAAAACTTTTTAATGCAGTTGATTTTGATGATTTAATTGTTTTGCCAATTAAATTATTTAAAGAGTTTCCAGAAGTTTTGGCAAAATACCGCGAACGTTACAAATACATAATGGTTGATGAATTTCAAGATACAAGTCATCAACAGTATGAATTTATGCATTTGATTGCAGACAAAAACATTGCAGTTGTAGGAGACGATGATCAGTCAATTTACAGTTGGCGTGGAGCGGATTATCAAAATATTGTAAATTTTGAAAGTGATTTTGATGTAACAGAAATCCGCCTTGAACAAAATTATCGTTCAACAGGAACAATTTTAGAAGCAGCAAACGGTGTAATTTCTCATAATACAAACCGCAAAGACAAAAAACTTTGGAGCGGAAAAGGAAACGGCAAACCTATAGAAATTTTTATGCCAGAAAATGAAACTGACGAAGCTGATTTTATTGCAGAATCAATTTTAAGAATTGCAGCAGAAGATCGCAAAAAGTACGACGATTTTGGCGTTTTAATGCGAGCAAATACACAAGGTCGTGCAATTGAAGAAGCCTTTTTACAAAATAATATTCCTTACACAATGAGCGGTGGAACAAGTTTTTTTGAGCGAAAAGAAATAAAAGATATTATTAGCTACCTTAGAGTTATTGCAAATCATGATGATGATATTAATTTACTTCGCATTATTAATACACCACGCAGAGGAATTGGACGTGCAACAATTCAAATGATAAATGATGAAGCAGATAAACACGGATGTACACTATGGAGCGCAATCAATTCATTAATAAAAGATCCAGAATCTGTGGCTAATGATGCAATAAAAGATGATTTACAAGAATTTGTTAATTTAATAGAAGCCCAAAGACAAAAACTTTTAAGTGGCCGTGGACTTGCAAACAAAGTAAGACAATTAGTGGAAGATATTAATTATAAAGACCATTTGATTACAGAATATTCAAAAAGCGAAAAAGCTGTACGATTCAAATTGATGAATATAGAAAGTTTAATAAACTCAATGGAAATTTGGGAAAAAGACCCAGAAAATGAAAATCCAAGTTTGTTCAATTATTTAAATAGAATTACATTAATTTCAAGAGATAACGGCGACGACCAAAATGATAAGGGAAAAGTAAACCTAATGACCATTCATGCGTCCAAAGGCCTTGAATTTCCTGTAACATTTATTGCCGGGGCGGAAGAAGGATTAATTCCACACGCTCGCTCAGTAGAAGAAAATGACGGAAACGTTGAAGAAGAACGACGATTATTTTACGTTGCCATTACTCGTGCCCGTGAAAAATTATTAATTTCTGCTTGCAGAAACAGAAGACACATGCAAATGACAAGAGAATGTGAACCAAGTAGATTTTTAGACGAAATTCCTGCTAACCTTGTTGAATACCACACACCTTCACAAGAATTAACAGCAGAAAAAACACATGAATTGTTATCTGATACATTAAAACTTTTTAAATCAAGATTAGTTTAACTACTTGACCAAAATAAACCAGTTTGCTATATTATTTAAGTCTTAAATTATGGTGCCTGTAGTTCAGGGGTAGAGCGCCAGATTGTGGATCTGGTTGTCGTGGGTTCAAATCCCATCAGGCACCCCTAAAGAGTGGTTTCCAAAACTACTCTTTTTTTTTTTAATATTTTTATCATATGCGCCTGTAGCTCATCTGGATAGAGCACCGGACTTCGAATCCGGTGGTAGGGGGTTCGAATCCCTCCAGACGCAATTTCCGTTTTACACCTATTTTGGTTCTTGTAAGAGACTGCCGAGCTAAAGCTCGTCAAGCCGTTTTGTCGATGAAGCTAAAACAATGCTGGTTGCATTGAATTTTTTAAGCTTTTTCATTTTTATGTATTTTTTTGTATTTTCTACTATAAAGCACTTGAAAAAGTTATACAAATCTGATATATTCTTATTCGTCGCAAAGATATTGCTATAGAGGGCCATTAGCTCAGCTGGTAGAGCAACAGACTCTTAATCTGTGGGTCGCAAGTTCGATCCTTGCATGGCTCATACTTTGTTGTAAAATAAAGTATGTATGCGAGAGTGGTGAAATTGGCATACACGCTAGACTTAGGATCTAGTGCTTCGGCTTGAGGGTTCAAGTCCCTCCTCTCGCAATTATCTTTTTTATGCGGGAATAGCTCAATGGTAGAGCGCCACCTTGCCAAGGTGGATGTTGCGGGTCCGATTCCCGTTTCCCGCTCTAAACTTAAAAGCGATTCAGATTTTAGTCTGAATCGCTTTTTTTTAACCATCATAATTTTAAGAGGTAAAGCTGTGAAACTTACTACAGAATTCACAAACTTAGAAAAATCAGCAGTAAAATTAACTGTTACAATTGCAAAAAAGGATGTTGAAGAATCTTACAAATCAACTCTTTCTAAGTATGTAAAAAATGCTCAGATTCCTGGTTTCAGAAAAGGTCACGTACCAGCATCTGTTCTTGAAAGAAAATATGGGGAATCTATTAAGGCAGATTCATTTGGCGAACTTATTGATAACGCTTTAAACGAAGTTTTTGAAAAAGAAACAGAAAATCGTCCACTTCCTTATGCACAACCAATGATGGAACAAGTTCCAGAATTAGATATGACAAAAGATTTAACTTTCTCTGTAACTTATGATGTATTCCCTAACGTAGAAATTAAAAGCTTTAGTGGCGTAACAGTAAAAGAACCACAAGTTACAATTACAGATGATGACATTGCAGAAGAATTAAAAGGAATGCAAGAAAGAAATGCAATGGTTATCGATAAAAAAGACAACACAGTTGAAAAAGATAACATTGTAACAATCAACTATGCAGAACTTGATGATGACGGAAAAGTTATTGACGGAACAACAAGAGAAGACTTTGTATTTACAGTAGGAACTGGTGAAAACATCTACAAAATCGATGATGAAATCATTGGTATGAAAAAAGATGAAACTAAAGAAATTACTAAAAAATACAAAAAAGATGATGCAGATCCAGAATTAGCTGGTAAAACTAAAAAAATTACAGTAACTGTAAAAGCTGTAAAAGTAAGAGATTTACCTGCATTAGACGATGACTTTGCTCAAGATGTAAGTGAAAAATATAAAACTCTTGCAGATATGAAAGCAGATATTGCTAAAAACATGGAACTTGCTAAAACTCGTAAAATTAAAGACATTAAAAACAATTCTTTGCTTGAACAATTAGTTGAAAAAAATCCATTTGAAATTCCTGCTTCTATGTTACAAGCAGAATTAGACGGCAGATGGAATATGATGGCACAACAATTCCAAACAACTCCAGAACAATTGGAAAAAATGATTTTAGCTTCTGGTCAGTCAAAAGAAACTATGCTTACACAATGGACTGGCGACAGTGAAAAAATGCTTAAATCAAGAATTATTGTTGATAGCCTTATTCGTGCAAGAAATATTTCTGTTACTCCAGAAGAAATTGAAGCACAATATGCTAAAATTGCAGAAGAAAGTGGAATGTCTGTAGAAGATGTTAAAAAACATTATGCAGACCCACGTTCTAAAGAATATTTAATTGATGACACTAAAGAAAATAAACTTTTTGATGAAATTTACAAAGAAGTAAAAGTTTCAAAAGGTGATAAAGTATCTTTCAAAGATTTATTTGCTGTAAACTAATAGCAGACATTTAAGTAATAATTGCCCCCGCTTTTTCGGGGGTAATTTTTTTTAAATTTTTATGTTTATATATTTGAATTAATTTAAAAAATTGGTATATTAATTGATACAAAAATAAAAGCGGTAGGGATTGGAACATCTGCGAAGCAGTTCCGAGTAAGCTTGCGAACGAGGAATGGAGCGTTAGCGGAAATGTGAAAAGCCCGACAAAAGTTTTTAATAAAAAACTTTTGGACCGCCCATAAAAAAAATCTAATTATAAGGACTTGTTTATGATGGATGTAAAGATGAATACTTTGGTACCAAATGTAATTGAGAGAACAGGAAATGGTGAGCGTTCTTATGATTTATTTTCTAGACTTTTAAAAGATAGAATTATTTTTATTGACGGTGAAATTAATGATGCTACTGCAGACTTGGCTGTTGCACAAATGCTATTTTTGGAATCTGAAAATCCTGAAAAAGATATTAGCATTTATATTAATTCTCCTGGTGGTTCTGTAACTGCAGGTCTTGCAATTTATGATACAATGAAATACGTAAAATGTGACATTCAGACAATTTGTATGGGACAGGCTGCAAGTATGGCTGCAATTTTACTTGCTGGTGGAACAAAAGGCAAACGTTATGCCCTTCCATCTTCAAGAGTTATGATTCACCAACCAAGAGGAGGCATTGGTGGACAAGAATCTGACGTTGCAATTATGGCAAAAGAAATTATTAGATTAAAAAAACTTTCTATTGAATATTTGGCAAAAGATACTGAAAAATCAATTGAAAGAATTTCTGAAGATATTGAAAGAGATTTCTTTATGCCAGCCCTTGAAGCAAAAGAATATGGTATTATTGACCATGTTATGACTTCAAGAAAATAGTTTTTTCTTAAATTCAAGGATAAAAAAATGAGAAGATTTTCATCAAATAATTATTGTTGTTTCTGTGGAGCTAGTGCTGAAACAGGAAGTAAACTTATAAAAGGTCCTTCGGGGCAATTCATTTGTACTGATTGTGTTAAAGCTTGTCAAAACTTTTTAGCAAATGATGCTGGTGAATTAGAACCTGTTGAACTATCAAAAGTTCCTACTCCAAAAGAATTTAAAGCTTATTTGGCTCAATATGTTGTTGGGCAAGATGACGCTAAAAAAGTATTGTCAGTTGCTGTTTACAATCACTATAAACGTATGTTTTCACAAAAAGCTGATAATGATGGCATTAAAATTGAAAAATCAAACGTTTTGTTAATTGGTCCAACTGGTAGTGGTAAAACTTTACTTGCAAAAACATTGGCACAAAGATTAAAAGTTCCTTTTGCCATTGCAGACGCTACAACTTTAACAGAAGCAGGTTATGTTGGTGAAGATGTTGAAAATGTTCTTTTAAAATTAATTAATGCTGCTGATGGTGATATTGATGCTGCTCAGCGTGGTATTATTTTTATTGATGAAATTGATAAAATTTCTAGAAAAAGTGAAAATATGTCAATTACAAGGGATGTAAGTGGCGAAGGTGTTCAACAAGCTTTATTAAAAATTATAGAAGGAACAGTTGCAAGTGTTCCACCTCAGGGTGGAAGAAAACATCCAAATCAGGAAATGCTTCAAATTGATACAACAAACATTTTATTTGTTATGGGTGGAGCTTTTGTTGGTTTGGACAAAATAATTGAACAAAGAGTTTCTGCTCACTCAATGGGATTTGGTTC
>JAEIGA010020750.1_pt1 | contig 10016 bp, 17 predicted proteins | sample 9270691 | NCBI WGS metagenome assembly JAEIGA01 (sample SAMN17057246, study PRJNA624740) | gut metagenome | biome: biome; isolation source: fecal sample | host: Bos grunniens | place: China: Xizang | collected 2019
AAGTAAGGCTCTGTAAACCGCTTTATCGTTTGTAAAAATGAGATTTTTAATACTTTCTTTATCCCATATTTTGCCGTTTACGGTTACTTCTAAAGACTTTTTCTTTGCTTTTGTAGTTCTGTCGTACATCTCGTATCTCCTTTATAAAATAAGTATAACATACATGCTATACTTATTTCAAGGTTACTTATTAATTTGTTTCCGGGAGTTGTTCCCGTTCCGTTTCTTTCAGGGATTTGTAGCCGTTTTCTTTGCGTTTCTCGAAATATCTTTTTAATGCGGCTTTCCCTTTTTCGGATTGTGCATATTTCTTTAAGGACAGTTTCCCTTTTTCGGATTGTGCGTATCGTTTCCGAACTTCTTTGTATGTCTCGGTCTGTCTGTACCTTTTACGATATGCTTTCCCGGCTTCTGTTTTAGCATACTCCTTTTGGTATTTCCTTTTGTATATTTCTCGGCATTCATCCGAACAACATTTTGAAAGACTGTTATGAGGAATAAAGGATTTCCCGCAAACCACACATGCAGCAGTAGCCTGTTTACTTTCTTTTTTAGCTTTAGCCTTAGCCTGTATCTGTGCCTTTCTCTTTTCCCGGTAATACTTTTTGTTATATTCTTTGTTATATTCCTTTATTTTTTTAATTTGTTCTTTTATTTTTCTTGCCTTTTCCGCATTACCTTTTTCAAGATTAGCAAGTTTTTCTTCAAGTTTTTTCAGTTGCTGAGTCATATGAGTACCCTTTCTGTTTATTCCTTTCCGGAAATTATTACCACGAACTTTGATAAGTATATTTTTTGTTTATGTCGATGTCAATAAGATTTTTTACGGTATCTTGTAATTGTTGAAAATAATGCTCGTTATAATCCGTGTTTCCGAAGAAAAAGCCGTCCGTTGTAGGCAGTATTTTTTCTGCTGATTCTTTGGTTTTTTTGTTAAGAACAGTTAAACAATCCTGTATTAAGTCAAAGAGTTGTTGTCCCGTTACTTCATAAGGGTTACAGTCATCCGTGCTATTTTGAATATGTGTTACAAACCAATTATGTACTTGATTTGCTTTTCTCCAATATGCATGAGTATAGAGAACGTGTGTTATTTTATTTTTCGGGATTATTTCCGTTTGAGGGCGCTCTGCACTTTCCGAAGGAAAATGACTTATAACAACGTAAGTAGCCGTTATTTCCGTGATTTCAAAAATATGGAAATTTTTTTCAGCCGTAAAAATATCAGACACTTCATATTCTTTAACTTTTTTTGTGCTTTCGTCCGGAAATATTATAATTACGTCACGATCATATCTGTTTTCTTTTTCTTTTTCTTTTTCCGTAGCCCACCGAATGTTTTTGATTTCTGCTTTTGATGTTAAGTATTGGTCCAAACCCATTTTTTTTGTTCTCCTCATTTTTTGTTTATTTATTCTCTTTACTTTCATATTGTACTACATGTATGTGATAAGTTTCAAGGTTACTTTTAAATTTTATTTGAGGTGGGTAGGAGGCTTTTCTTTGAACTTTTGATATGAGATATATAGGAAATTACATGTAAAATAAAAAGTTTGTTAAAAAAGCCTTCTATGTGTCTTAAAATGAATGTTTTATAATTCCCCGTATAAATTAAGGGTTTTTTCCACTTCTTTAAGAGAAGCTATCCTATCCTCTTTATTTTCGGCAGCGTCCCATGCAAGAACCCATAATGTACTTATTAAGAGACTGCTACGATTCTCCGTTTCTTCCGAAATTACTTCCATTCCTGTTTCGTTAAGGAAGTCGATAAGGACAGAGGAACTTATATAAGACATTTGTTTTAAGACTAAAGGATTTGAGAGGAGCTTTTTTACGGCTTCCTTGTTATCCCCTGATTGAGCAACAGCTTCTACTTCTTCTGCCGGGGCAAGTATTTCAATATTTCCGGAACCGGATAAGAGCCAAAGGTATTCTGTTTCTAAGGTATTCATAGTTTTCTCTCCTTTATTTAACTTTCACATTTTAATTATAGTACATACTTGCAGTAACTTCAAGGTTACTTTTAAAATTTTCCCGAAAGGGAAAAAATTACTTGAGTATAGGGTTTTTTCGTAAAATTTTCCCGTTCGGGTAAAAAGATGCTTATGCGTATATTTGTTCTTTGATTTTAAATTCCGGGGGTACTTCCAAAGTACCCGTAGGATTAGCTTTAGCCAAGCCTTCAATAACATTTCTTATATGTGCTTCTTTTCTGTTACGTTTTGCATTTCCTGTTTTATCGTAAATTTGTTGTACTCCGGCATAATTCAGGATACCTGTAACATATTTAATATATTGTTTTGTTTCTTTTTGGATTTCCGGGTTAGTGCTTCCTAAAGTACGCAAAGCATATTCTTCCATGCTTACGAGTCTTACAAATTCTGATTCAATTTCTATGCAAGAATCAAACCTGTTATGCCAGAAGTGTACTTCTTCATTTCCGAGAGCAAAGCCTACTTTAACTTCAAGTGTATTTCCGTAAGTTTTAGGTTTTCCGTCTTCATCGTATTTTTGGGTAACTTCAACCAGCATCATGCCGTTATTGTTATCAGTCATATTTCCATAGCGGACTCTTACGTCAGGCTTCCAGATGTCCTCATTAGGATCGTCAGTTTTAACCTTTCTGTTTGTGATATAGTTACTGTGTGAATTATTTAAAGGCTTGAAAGTATAAAAAAGATTTATGGGAAGCTCTTCAGAGCTTGTATAGAGGAGATTTCCGTCGAGAGGATAAAGTTCTTTTAAGACTTCCTGTAATAAGAGGGAAGGCATAACCTTACCTATACCCCATTGATGATGAATAAGAGTAATAGTACTTTCATTGTTGCCGAAATTCTTTTTTAATAAGATGCAGGTTCTTTGTCCCATGATTTTTCTCACTTTCTGTTTATTTAACTCTTTACATATATAAGTATAGCATATAAATAGGTATATATGCAAGGTTATTTACTTAATGAATTAATAGTTAAGTATTTCTGCAAATTTCCCATATTTCTTTTCTGCTTCTTTAATAAGGTTAGAAGTAACAGAAGAAGTTTTAGGAGTAATAGTATATTTATTTAAGATTTGGGCCACTTTGGATTCTTCTATATAAATTCCTTCCTTTTGGAATTCTTCAAAGGTTTTTTTAACAAGTTCTTTATTATTTTCCATACTCTTCTTATCAGAAAGATTAATAGGCTCTCCCTGTTTTTTCATAGCTTGCGATATAAATATTTTGTTGAGAATGTATATTATTTTGGATAATCCCATGTATAGGTTTAATAGAGGTATGAGAAAATTTTTGAATAGTGCATGTATAAGAAGATGCAAAAGTAAAAAGTCTCTGAAATTCTTCCTTACCAAGTAATATGAAGTCAGCCCCTTCTTCCCCTTCCTGAGATACATATAAATATAAGGTGCAGGAGGGTTCGTCAAAAGAATACACTTTCTTATTGTTAATAGTGAAATGGCACTTATTAAGCATAGCCTTTTCTATGTTGTAATTGTTGTTATGATGTTTTAATTCTTTAGTTAAGATAATATTCTTAATATCGTACATGGAGGTATCTCTGAATTCTTTGTTTGAATTAAGCCAACCTGATGAGGTTTGAGTAATAATTCCTTTGTTGTTATAGAATATTATGGAAGATACTTCTCTCCCTATAGAGGGGATAATATAGGTTCTATAGATAGAGCTTGTTCTTTTTCCTATAGTGTATTGAGTAGTAATATCAGGTTGCATAAGTAAGCCTTCTTTCTATTTTCTTTAACTTTTACATGTTAATTATAGTATATAAATAAATATGTATGCAAGGTTATCTTTTGAATTTTAACAAAAAGTGGATGATTTGGGGTTTTAGAGGGCATGGTAACTTAATTAGGTGTATATTTTGGAAGTACTTTAAACTAATTAGATGTATTATTTCATGATATTTAAACTAATTGGGTGTATTAATTATGTATTTTAAAACTAATTAGGTGTAAAAAGAATTTATATTTACAACTTTTTAGGTTAATTCCCCTGTATGAACAGGAGGTTTCTTGTATGTCTCTCTGTGTGTTCCCCATATGTTCCCTTAGGGTATTCCTCTATGTATTCCTTTAGGGTATTCCCTACATGTTTTTTAGAGTATCCCGAAATACATATACATGTATGTTCCCTTAGGGTATTCCTCTATGTATTCCTTTAGGGTATTCCCTGCGTATCCCGAAATACATATACATGTATGTTCCCCTTTATATTCCTTTAAGGTATCCCCCTATTTATTCCCTTTTATATTCCTCTAAGGTATCCCCCTGCGTATCCCGAAATACATATACATGTATGTTCCCCTGCGGCATCTGTCAAACATCCCTTGCAGGGAGCGGGTTTCAGCCATTTCCTGTCCTGTATTCCTTACCCCGTACCCGTTCCCTTCTTTTTCTACCCTGTATTCCTTATTCTGTACTTACGAAGGTCGTTGCACTCCGTACATATTACTTTCCCTTCACGGTTCTTCGGGTATTCTCTGTATGAGGTTCTTTCCGGTACAGATTTTCACCTTTTTTGGTGTATGCTTGTAACATTACTTGTAACAGGGGTAGCCTTATTAAGAACAACTTACATGATAATGTAACTTTTATATAGGATTCCCCATGGAGTTTCCTAACAAAACTTACATGATAATGTAACTTTTATATATATATATATAAAAGTTACATTATCACGTTACAGTTTCCGGGTTAATTCTTTCTCTCTACACTGTCTAATACAAGTGAAGGCTTTCCCGTTTTCCATATTTTTTCATCTGCATATATGTTGGGGTATAATTTTTCAAAAACAGGCTTATCAAGCGTTGTAGAGCCTTTGCGTTCATACAGAATGAACATATAATTAGAGGTCTCGAATTTTCCGACTCCGAGTTTCTTTATAGTCTCCTGTAATTCCTTTAGACGTGCGGTCTTTTCTTCGATTTCTGCTTTGAGAAGTTTATATTCCTGTGCAACTTTATCGAGTTCGGATGCGCCTTGGCTCTCCGTAATGATTTGGAACAGGTCTGAATAAGTCTGTTTGTCTTTCATAGTTTATTTCCCTTATTAAACTGTACATGATTATGATAGCATATTGCCGTGTCAGTTTTCAAGGTTACTGTTTAATATATTAAGAATATTTAATATAAATTTGTCAAGGTTACTAAAGGAACCTGTCGTATAGGGTTATATGAAAAGGGAATAATATATATATATATATTATTTTATGAGGTGTCTATATATTCTCATGACAGCCCTATTCGTATTTTTTACGTACTTATGGAGGTCTATATCGGTATAAGCATTTATAATTTCATTTACGGCTTTATTAAAAGTACAAGCATGATCCTGCATGTATTTCTCTATTATCTCTACACTTGCATGATTAAAGGATATTGTTCGATTCATAGATTTGTGTTCGTGGTTATTCATATTGTTTTCTCCAATTTATACCATGTTTATTGTACAACATGTTTATTGTACATTTTCATTTCATAGAAATATAATACCATAAAACAGGCTTAATTAAAATTAAGAAATCATGAAATCTTTAGTATGGGTTTAATCTTTGGGAAAGGAGAAGGAGAGAGGAAAGGAGACCTCCTATGAGGAGAGGTCTCCTTCCTATTTTCCTTCTCTGTTAATCCCGGGTTAATATATATATATAAGTATATTGCATGGGAAAGAGTTATTCTTCTCCATATTCTAAAAATTTTTTTACAATATTTTCCGTGTAGAGTTTATAAGCATCTTCATATCTTTCAAAGTAACCGTAAGCGAAAGCCCATTCGCATGTAAGGTCTTCTTTAATATTTAAACCGTCTGCTACAATGAAGGAGTTATCATTCTTTCTTGCTAAAAGAGCCTTATCCCCTATTGTGGAAATAATATTAATGCGCATCCCGCCATTGGTGAGTAATACTTCGTTGATTCTTGTCATTTCCTGCCTTCTTTCTATTTACTTAACTTTTATATATATATTATCATGTTCTTGGTGTAGCTGCAAGGTTATCTCTTACATGATATTGTAACAGGATCTTAGTATAAATTTGTCAAGGTTACTTTAGTAGCCTACTGTATAAGGTTCCTTTAGTAGCCTACTGTTATGTATATTCCAAAAGAATAAAACTCACTTGCTCTATTACGGGGGAAAATTAAGGGCCTTTAATTCTCCGCCGGGAACCGAAACAGGTTGGCAAGTGAGAGAGAATACGTATAATTAAAGGAGGGGAGAGGGAATAACCCTCCTCACCCTCATAATTTAATAAGCAAAATAAAAAGGAAAGCTGAGAAATACTTTCCTTTATAGAGACTTATATTTATGGGAGGGGATATAAGTCAATAATTATTAGGGTTTTGTGAGAGAGTTTAATTTGAATTAAACTACCCTAATATTATAGTTGTTCAAATAGATTCTGTCAAATTTTAGTACTTGTATTATAAAGAAATGTTAAGGAAATAGAGTGCGGGGGAAACAGAAAGAGGGATGTATGTAAGCTTTAGAAAGGAATTGCCCCCGCACTACAGGAATTTCTTTTATATCCCATATAAGGATTTTATATAAGGTCTTAAGGATTTTGTATAGCGTGTGATGTCTTTGCGTGTTGCTTCTCCGGCATAGAGTTTTTCCAGAAGAATATCAATATCTTTTTCTTCCTTTATTTCACGAAATATAACGGAATTGGAGCCGTCATGGTGATAGCCTTGCGCACAAACATCATAAGCATTACAATATACTTCTTTCTCATCACATCCTATGCCACAGGTTAAGACTTCCTTGAGGTTATTTCCAAGTACTTTGTAGCCCTGTCTTCTGCCGTTCCATAAGCCTAAGTCTGCTATACAAAGGATTCTGCCTGCTAATTGCCGGTCCAGGTTGCTTGTTTCATCTTCAAAGTTTATGTCTATGTGTTCATATATTTTTTGTTGTATGACTTCTTTCGTTTGCTCTGTTTCGGGATACCTTTCCGTTAGGAATTTTACGGCTGCTTGCTTTTCTTCTTGAAGTTCTTTTAAATTAAGCATTCCATAAGACTTCCAAATTGTAGAATGTTTAGACATTTATTGCCTTCTTTCTGTTTATTTAACTCTTTACATGTATAAGTATAACATGCTTCATTTTATAATTCAAGGTTAGTCTTCTTCACTATCCCTTTCATTCTCATTCATTATGCCATATACGGAAGAAAAAGATTCCGGGAGTCTCTCTGCTATTTGTTGCCAAGCGTCTTGATACATTTTCTCAAAAGTACCGTTACGAAGTGCTTGCTCCATAACAATATCCGAATACTTGTCTGCTTTCTCTCTTATAAGAAACTCCGGAATATTAATTCCTTCCCCTGTGTTTCTCTCTACATACTCGTCTATGAGAAAGCCCCTAAGTACTGCCGTTTTGTGTAGAAATATTCTTTCTTTTAATTCCTGCTCGAGTGTTACTGCCATTTCCTGTTTCCTTTATTTAACTTTCACTATACCTTTATTATAACAAATTTTTCATGATGCACGCAAGGTTATCTCTTGCATGATACTGTAACAGGATTTTAATATAAATTTGTCAAGGTTACTTTAGTAGCCTATTGTATAAGGTTACTAAAGATAAGCTTAAATAAGAAAAGACACTAAAAAACAGCAACTTATTTATTTTTAACTTGCTTCCGGAAACAGGTATTAAAAATTTAGCCTTTTAAGTTATATGCTTTTATAGGTACGAGGATTGTCTACTTAATGCACTTTACGGGACTTACTTTCATGCCCTGTGGTTCGACGTTCCTGCTTGTACTTATAAGATAGCCTTTTTATATATTTCGGGTTTTAGTTTACTTGTTTCAATTACTTTAACTTACTTGCTTTACGGGGGTCTCTGCCTTGTCCTGCGTTGGGTTGTTTCATTTACTTTAAATAAATTACTTGCCTTACTTTATACTACTTTCAAAAGCTTTACTTTTAATAAGTATTTATTATTCAATTTGTACTCCGTTTATTTTACACATGCCGGAGGCTCATGGAATCCTTTATATTAGGCTGCTCCGGATCAGAGCAGGTTCTTTACATATTTTCATACCGTGTAAAGACGGATATCTAAGGGCTCATACCTTGAGATATATTTAATTATTGTCTACCCGGTTTGTTTCCGGTCTCGGATTTACTAAGAATCCATTTACTTTATAATTTAATAATTTTTATATTTTATTCAATTCTCTTTATATTGTTCGGCATTTCATCTTTTTTCATTTCGCACAGCCTTTCTACAAGTTCTCTTTGTATTCCTTATAATAATCTTTTAAATCTTTATAAGATAAATTTTTTAAAACCTTTTTTAAATTTCCATAAAAAGGAGTAAATTTAAAAAATCCATTTTTTAATAAAATTTCTGCCATGTCATTTTTTGTCAATATGATCATTTTTTCCCGTCTTTCATCAATCTTCTTCAATACTTTTTGCAATTGTTTGAAATGCTTCTGAAATTTTTTCGTAATCTTGAATTGTTAAATTATTAGTGATTAATAAATCTTTTAAATTTCTTAACATTTTGATTTTTAAGTCTTTTTCATTTTTTGCATACATTAAATCGTTTATTATTGTTTTTAATTTAGAATCAATCATTTTTTCTCACTTTCAACACCGTCTTTACCCCGTAGGGCAACCCCCTACCGTCAGCGACTATTGCATCTTCAATGAATTCATCTATGTCATTAATAAGAGCATAAACAAGCCCGTTAAGGCTTTCACATTGGTCTTCTTTTGTTCCTTTTGTTTAGTTTCCTATTTCCGAGTATCTTTTTATAAGCGTTTCAACATCTGTAAAATTTTTTGCGTTAAGTTCTTTTATATCTTCAATATTTTTAACTTTTGCTTTTTTAATTGCTTGTTCTACAGTTTCAGCTTCTACAATTTTATTAGCGTAATTATTGGCCCGTTTATAGTATTCAACAAAATAAAGTTTTTTCATGCCTGTCGCCTCACTTTCGTTTTATCTTATAATCCTTCAACCATACCAATCAAAATAACTGATAATATAAACCACGCAGGCAAAGCCCATTCATGAGTGTTTATAAACTCTGTTAATTTGCTATCAAAATCTTGTTTCATTGTCTGTTTTCCTTTCTTAAATTCTTTTCGCTTAATGTATAAATGTTATTGTTATATATCATCGTTATAAATTCGCCCTTTTTCACTATTACTCGCCCTGTTATTAGTTCATTTTCCTTGAGGCTTACAATATCATTTACATTGATTTCATTCATTATTTTTATTCTTTTTCTTTCGTTTCTGTCGCCTATCCTTTACCCCAAAGGGGGCAGGGCATGAGGCGGACATGTCCTTTTATTTGTTAATTCAATCTATAAATATACAAATCGTTTAATTCATTTTCCCATCCGTTATAATGGCTTATAAAATGTCCTCTGCCGTCCGCAACAATTGCATCTTTAATGAATTCATCTATGTCATCAATAAGAGCATAAACAAGCCCATTTGCATCTTCGCAGCACTCTTTCTGTGCATATTCCAAAGATTTTTTTGCCGCTTCAAATTCGCAGCTACCCATTTCTTCGAAGTTTTTGCAATGTTGGATTATGAAGTCGGTCTTAAAAGCCCATAAGCTCTGTTTTATTTCTTCCGCTACTTTTTCGTTGGCTTCTTCGTCTGTTAAGACTAAATATTCTTGATCGTCGTAAGTTAATATATTTTCATCCCATGAGTCTGTTCCAATTTCGCTTGCTTCACATTCTAAAAATGTTGCTAATGTGTTGATTTTTTCGTTTGTCATATTATCCGCCTTTCGTTTTTCATTTCCTTAACTTTATATATACATGATAGCATACAATTTCTATAATTGCAAGGTTACGAAAGCCATATATTATATTAAAAATACTTAATATAAATTCGTCAAGGTTATTTTAATAACCTACTGTATAAGGTTATTTTAATAACCTACTGTATAAGGTTATTTTAATAACCTACTGTATAAGGTTATTTTAATAACCTACTGTATAAGGTTATTTTAATAACCTACTGTATAAGGT
>JAEIGA010020751.1_pt1 | contig 10016 bp, 2 predicted proteins | sample 9270691 | NCBI WGS metagenome assembly JAEIGA01 (sample SAMN17057246, study PRJNA624740) | gut metagenome | biome: biome; isolation source: fecal sample | host: Bos grunniens | place: China: Xizang | collected 2019
GAGCTTCATCTTGGTCAAACTATACGGCTGGAACAACAATACCGAAAACGGCAACAAACGGGTGGTATACGTTCCGAACGATAGATATGTTAGATAACGTTTCTGAGGAGGTTTCTATCTATCTAGACACGGTTGCGCCGACAGGCAAGGTTTATGCGGACTCAACGCTACTTAGCAGTGGTGGAAAAACAAAAGCCTCGTCATTGTATTATAGTGCAACTGATACTGGTGGAATTGCGGCTTGTTACGTAAAAGGTCCAGGCGCAAGCAGTTATGCGGAATATGCTAACGGTGCGACACTTACAACGAGTGGCTCATACTCATTTTATTGTGTTGACTTGGCTGGAAACGTTTCGTCCACATATACGGTTTTTATGGACCATGACGCACCAACATTAAGTTGTAACGCTTCGGAGTTTTCTGAAACGGTTAATAAGGCATTTACTGTAACTGCTAACGATGGGCACAGCACGTTTACTTTGTATTATCGTAAACCTGGAGATTCTTCATTTTCAGCAGTTTCAGGAGCTTCGGTAACAATCCCAGTTACAAGTGCGGATGGCAAGTATTACTTTTATGCTTCCGATGCGATGGGGAATACGTCATCCACGGTTTGGATTGAATTAAGTGTAGATGTTCCAGTTGCAACAATTATAAAATCCAGTACGGATAATAGAGTTTATGCGACGTGGGAGGCAGGTAATATTACAGCAACGTTAAACGGTAGTTCTTACACTAAAGAAACCTGGGTATCTCAAGAGGGTGATTATACCTTAAAGATAACTGATACTACAACTGGTCGAACGGGGACTTATACATTTACAATAAGTCACTATTATGTAAAAGGACAAACGATAGCCCCAACGTGTACAACTCAGGGCTATACAGTTTACGAATGTATATCTTGTGATGATTATTATCACTCCGATTACGTTCAAGCAAATGGACATAGCTATAAAACGACGGTATATCCGCCTACATGTTTGGCACAAGGGTATACCGTTTACGTTTGTGAGGTTTGTAATTATACCTATACAGGAGATTATAAACCAGCAAAAGGACACAGTTATGTGCGTGAAGTTGTAGAACCAACTTGTACAGAACGAGGTTATATAGTGTCCACTTGTACGGATTGTGGGTATAGTTATACCAGTGATTATGTGTCAGCATTAGGGCATAATTATGTTTCAACCAATTTTGACGCTACTTGCACGGAAAAGGGAGGAATCCATTACGTTTGCACAAGATGCGGAGATGAGTATACGATATTTACTTCAAGCGAACTTGGTCATTACTACTATACGGAACAGGCAGAGCCAACCTGTGAAACGGAGGGATATATAAGGCATATTTGCACGCAGTGTGGCTATGATTATAAAACTGATATTAAAAATCCGTTAGGGCATAGTTATGTTACATGGGTTGAGAAAACTTCTGGTTGTCATGAAGATGGATTGAGAGTTCATCAGTGTCAGGCTTGCGGAAATGAGTATCACAAAACAATTCCCTGTCAAGGACATAAGTACATAATTACTGAGACTGAAACAGATAATGGAACAAAAAGGTCCTATGCATGCGAAACCTGCGGTGACGAATATGTGCAGTATATGGGCGACCAATATTTAATGGTATCCAATTTCGTGGATGACCTAATAGAACAATATGCGCCGTATATGCTGATGGTGTTTTTGGCGACGGCGGGCGTATGGAGCATTGCGATGGGTGTCGCTATTATTCTTGCTTATAAGGCTGAGGATAGACAAAAGGCTAAACGGATGGTTAAGAATTATTGCATTGGCTTAATTGTAATATTTGCAATTTTGGTTGCTTGTCCGTATTTAGTAAAAGGAATAGCGTATTTAGTTGCGCATTAAGAATTGGGAACGGCGTCCGTTTTGCGGGCGCTGTTCTTATATAATTTAGAGGTGTAAAAATGACAAAAACAAAAAGATTAGCTTTTATTTTTTGCATGATAGCAATTGCTTTTTGCTCGATACTGTTTGGTATGTTTTCATCGGTTATCACAGCTAATGCTGCAGGGATAGATTATACGACAAAAACGTTTTCAAGCGCACCAAGTAGTATAGGAATAGAAGACGAAAAATACGTTTATAAAATTTCGTGTTTTAGTCCTAGAGGTCTTGTGGACGACGAGGAGGTTGAAGAGTATGTTACGGAGGTTTCTTTTAGAGCATCAATGGGATGTCAAATTTACTTCGTAGATGGAAAAGCTTGTAATAGTGAAGATTCATCATATGGTGATTATGAGTGGAATGAGTATGCGAATTACTATGATATTTTGTATTATGATGCAGTAAACCACTACGTTTATGTTAGGTTTAAGAACTTGGCGTATTTAAGTGATGACCCTGAGGTTAGTGCGGATTTGGAGGATATGTGTCTCTTGTATGATGAAACTACCTATAATCCAGCGCCAAAACGTATTCATTACGACATATTTGAACCGACTGGGAGTTTTTACAATTCAAGTGGCTCAAAAATAACCTCGTATTATTACAAGAATGCCTTTTATTATAAAGCTACTGACGAGGGAGAAGGAGTAAGTTATACTCAATATAAAAAACCTGGTAGTACTACTTGGTCAACGTATACAAACGGCTCGACAATTGCGAGAACTTCAACAAACGGGGTATATACCTTTAGAGCCGTAGATAAACAAGGAAATGTATCGAGTGAGTCATCTATTTATTTAGATTCAACGGCACCGACGGGCAAAGTTTATGCTAGTGGTTCTGTAGTGTCAAGTGGAGGGCAAACTTCGGCCGCGTCATTGTATTATTCTGCATCTGATGCTTGTGGGATATCCAAATGCTATGTGAAGAAACCTGGCTCTAGTAGTTATAGTGAGTATGCAAATGCTGCAACCCTTACAACGAGTGGAACTTATTCGTTTTATTGTATGGATTTAGCAGGAAATAGTTCACCAACTTATACGGTTTTTATGGACCACGATAAGCCAACTTTAACTTGTGATATTGCGGGTTTTTCTGAAACTGTAAATAAGAGTTTTAAGGTTACGGCAAGCGATACTTTAAGTTCGGTTACTCTGTATTATAAGAAACCTGGCGAAAGCACGTATACAGCATATTCAAATACCAGTATGATAATATCGGCATCTAGTCCAGATGGAAGGTATTATTTCTATGCAAAAGATGCTCTAGGGAATACTTCTTCAACGGTATATATTGATTTGAAGGTAGATATTCCAGTAGCAACTATTGTTAGCTCTAATACCGATAATAGAGTGTATGCAACTTGGACGGATTCCAAAGTGACAGCTACTCTCAACGGAAACTCATATACGAAAGGAACATGGATTTCAGCTGAGGGGAATTATACTTTGGTAATAAAACATTCTGAAACAGGACGAACAAATACATATACGTTTGAAATATCTCACTTTTACAAAAAGGGTGCTACTGTTGTACCGACGTGTACAGAACAGGGTTTTACCATATACGAATGTATATCGTGTAACGATTATTATTACTCAGATTATGTCTCTGCAAATGGACACTCATATAAAACCACTGTATATCCACCAAGTTGTACAAGTCAAGGATACACCGTTTACGTGTGTAGGGTTTGTAATTATACATACACAGGAGATTATAAGCAGGCCAAGGGTCATACTTACGATAGGGAAATCGTAGAACCGACGTGTACGGAACGCGGGTACACCGTATCTACTTGTGTAGATTGCGGATATAATTATATCAGTAATTACGTTTCACCGCTTGGGCATGACTATAATACAACCGACTTTGATGCGACGTGCACGGAAAAAGGAGGAACTTATTATTTGTGTGAGCGATGTGGAGATGAGTATACCACTTACACCATAAGTGAATTAGGGCACTCTTATTATGCCGAGCAAATAGATCCAACCTGCGAAGAGGATGGATATATTAGGCACGTGTGCACACGGTGTGGTTATGACTACGAAACAGACTTTAAAAGTGCATTTGGTCACACGTATGTTACATGGGTAGAAAGTTCGCCTGACTGTTATCACGACGGTTCAAGAATACATCAGTGTCAAACTTGCGGAAGTAATTATCGTAAGGTAATACCTTGTCAAGGGCATCAATATGAAATTACAGAAACTGAAACGGAAACAGGTATAAAACGAACGTGTACTTGCAAGGTGTGCGGCGACGAATATGTGGAATATCTAGGAAATCAATATGTTGAAGTATCGAATTTTGTAGATGATTTAATTGAACAGTATGCACCATATATGTTTATGGTGTTTTTAGCAACTGCTGGTGTGTGGAGTGCAGCGATGGGAATTGCTATAATACTCGCATATAAAACGGAAGATAAACAAAAAGCAAAGCGTATGGTTAAGAATTACTGTATCGGGCTTATTGTAATCTTTGCTATTTTAGTAGCGTGTCCTTATTTGGTTAAAGGGATAGCTTATTTGGTAGCACATTAATAACAAAAGAATAAATCTAACGTCGTACCGATTGGTATGACGTTATTTTTATAATAAAAATTTTTTATAAGGAGGTGTCAAAATGACAGCTAAGAACAACGCACTGCCGACTGAAGTCGGCGAAGCCAAGACTGATATTGTCTTGGAAAACAATGATTCTCATGTTCCTGAGGACGTAAGTCCTAACGCTGGAGTCTGTGAAACTGGTATGGTTAAGGAAACCCCTTCACCCGGATACGAAGAGTTCGGAGAACCACCTAAAACCGAAACAGAAACTCAGATGGAAGGTGCTGAGGAACCTAGGAATCAAGCAGAAATAAAGTCTGTTGCAGATATTAAGTCGGCAATAGACGAAGAAATGGTGGAACAGGTAACAGAAGGAGAGGAAAATACAGGTCAAGATGAAACCGATGTAGGACTCCCTGAAGAAAGTGTTCACCAGGGGAGGGAATTCTCAGAAAATGATCAACTTCCTGAAACCGATATGGAAATTGATGATGGGATATCCTCCGGAGCGATTGACTCGAAAGAAATCATAAAAACTGACTCGGAAATGTCAGAAAAGTTCTCGAATGCTGGTGAGAATTCTGATGAAAAAAACGAATCTGTAAAACCGAAAAAGAAACGTGGTTTATTAGGGTCGGGGAAGGCCAAAGAAGAAACTGTAGAAGAAAAGCCTAAAAAGGAAAGAAAGAAAAAGTCCACCAAATCAGAACTATCTGAAACTGAATCCATAGAAAATAAAAAGGATGAAGACACCGCTGCTACTACAAAAACAGTAGAAAAAAAACAACCGCTCATAAAACTGATGCGTGACGTTGTGACTATTGATAATGAGAGGAGAGTAGAGACGGATGAAGATAAGGCACAAAATGATTTGTTAGACCTTTTGGAGTCCTTAAAGGGTGGTAGATTCCTTACGGGTGTAATTCAAGGTGTAGAAAGTACGGAGAACGGAAACGAATCGTTTGCAGTCATTTATCGTGGAGTCTTTAAGATTATAATTCCTGCTATGGAATTGATTGAAGAGCCTAACGATTATAGAGGGCTTAATCCTAAAGACGTACAGAAATATTTGCTTGAAAAACGATTAGGAACTGAAATCGATTACATGATTAAAGGAATCGATAAGGAAAGCGGATTAGCTGTAGCTAGTCGTAAAGATGCAATGAAAGTAAAACGAAGAATGTATTACTTTGGTAGAGATAGAGACGGGAACAATTTATTGTATGCTGGCGTCTGTGCCGAAGCGCGCGTAGTATCGGTTATACGTGCGGGCGTTTTCGTGGAAGTGTTTGGGGTAGAAACGTACATTCCGCTTAAACAATTAAGCTATCAAAGATTAATGGATGCAAAACTTGATTATCAAACGGGTCAAAGAATTATTGTAAAGATTATTGATATTGATAAGACGGATTCGCAAAACATTAAGATTAAAGCTTCTGTAAAACAAGCGAGAGTGAATCCCTATGAAAAAGTGGCTCGGAAATATACAGTGAACAATTGTTATGTTGGAACTGTAAGCTTGGTTAATGAAAGTGGGGTATTTGTTGACCTAGGTGAAGGCATCGATTGTCTTTGTTATTATCCGAAACGTGGGCGCCCTCCAAGAGGAGCACGTGTGTCTGTGCGTATATTGGAGATTAATCCCACAACAAACCGACTTTGGGGTGTGATTGTGCATATAGCTATGCCTCGATAACGGTTTATAAGTATCAGATTTTATAAAGTATCAGATTTAAAAAGTTATAAGGAGTAAAAATCACATGAAAACTAATATCAAATCAAGAAAATTTTATATGATTTTACTTTGTGCAATTATGGCGATTGCAGCATTCTTTGGTATTGGATTAAACGTTCAAACAGCAAATGCTGCAACGTCTAGCTCCGCAAAGTATAAAACTTACGGAACTTATTCGACGGGTGGTGGATATTCAGATGGTTGCCCTAGCAACTTCGGCATCTACATGCATTCATCGTCCCAAAATGGTTCTACTGGAACGATTTACAATGATAAGGTTTTGAACTGGACTTACGTATATATTAAAGTTGAAGTTAGTGCAGTATCTAATCATCAATCGTTTAAACTCACAAAAGATGGCTACAGCTACACAAGTAAAACATTGTCGGGTAGTTCTAGTCAAACCCTTTATTCGGGTGCGCTTCCCGATGGCGAATACGAATTGACGTATGTTGCGGATTATAAGAAAAATATTTTTTATAGTAGGGTAACTTATACGTATAAATATAGATTCGTAATCGATAAAACAGCGCCTACCTATACCTTGAAAGAAGGCACCACAAGTGTTTCAAGTGGTAGTTATGTAAATGAACAAATTACATACGCGATTAGCGATTATAGCCCTTATAGAATTTACTATAAGAAACCTGGTTATAGTTCATACTATTCGACGTCTGCTACTTCTTATTCTGTTGCGGCAACTGAAGCTAACAACGGTTGGTGGTATTTCTATGCTCAGGATAATTATAGCAACTCAAACAGCACAGTAAGTGTTTACCTTGACACGGTTGCGCCCGAGGGTAAGGTAACGAACTCGAGTGGTACTACCATTGCAAATGGTGGATATACTAATAAACCTATCAAGTATACGGCAACTGATACGGGAGGGGTGTCTTACTATCAAGTAAAGAAACCTGGCTCTACTTCATGGACCAGTTATACGGCAGGGTCTGAACTTTCGAGTTCTTACGGTTGGTACACGTTTAGAGCTGTTGATAAAGCAGGTAATATTTCTCAAGAATATCAAGTATATTATGATGAAACGGCACCTGTTGGTACGCTTTACGCTGGTACAACCGCAAAGTCTAGCGGTGCTTACGTAAGCGCTGCGTATATTAAATACGTTGCAGGTGATGGTTCCTCAGGAATTTCAAACTGTTATGTAAGAATGCCAAATGCAACGTATTACACTAGTTATGCAAGTGGAACCCAACTTGCTACCGAGGGTACGTATTATTTCTATACAATTGATAAATCGGGAAACCAATCTTCGGTTGTAAATATTACATTAGATAATACCAAGCCTACGGGTACCTTGTATGGCGGAACGTCGTCTATCACTAGTGGACATTCAACCAATGCAAATTATATTAGATTTGTTCCATATGATAAATATGGCTTAGCTGGAACCTACGTAAAATTACCGGGTGCAACTTCGTACACCAGTTATACGTCGGGTGTTCAATACACAGCAGAGGGTCAATATTCTTTCTATACGGTTGATAAAGCAGGAAACCAATCTGCAACTTATACGATTACACTTAATAGACAGATTCCAGCGGCACAACTTTATGTTGACGATGTAAAAATTGGTAACAATAGCTATACCAATGGATGGCATATCCGTTTTGAGTGTGAAGAGGAGTGCTTTGTTAAATTACCTGGAAGCGATGAATTTGTTGAATATATGTCAGGCGTTGAATACTACAAGCTTGGTAAATATGTATTCTACGGAATTGACGCAGCGGGTAATAGTACCGGTTATTATACAATTGTAATCGACAAAACTCAAAAACCGTTAACGATTTCAAACGTTGAAAACAACGTTACTAATGGTGATGTTGTGATTGATTGGGTTGATGGTGATCCTGATGTATATGCGCCTGTAAAACGTGTAACGATTAACGGAAAACCATATACAAAAGGAAGCACGGTTCACACGATTGATACTGGTGTTTACAACGTAGAATGCACTGACGCTGCTGGAAACGTTTGGGAAACGTCTTTTGCTTCTCAAAAAGTAAACGTTCTTACACAAACGTTACAACAAAAGTATTACGAAGCGTATGACAAGGCGGGGGATTATTATGCATTTATGAACTATGAAAATGCATATGAGTTTGCCCTTGCTAGAGAAAATGGGTTTGTAAAAACAGGCACTTGGCACAATGAAGATTGGGATACAGGTATTGCAATGGATGCTAAAGATAGCGTTAATGCAGTAAATGGTACTTATTTCATTTACAAAAAAGAAGGCAATCCCGATGCTGAAGTTGCATACTTTACAGAAGAAAGGTTAAACGAAGTTATTGCTCAATATGCCAAAGTTGGTATTAACTCATATTTCTACTGGGAAAAAGAACCTGCAATGGCGGTAGAAGGTGAAAGACTTTACGAGTATTCTGATGCAAAACAAATTCTTGCATCTTCAATTGAATTCTGTGAAAATATCGGTACTGAAATTGATGGTGAAGTATTTGTAGGCAATGTATATAACGTAGAAGGCAAACATAACCTTAAAGTTTATGATGAATGGGGCAATTCTTGCGATTATAAACTTATCGTTGTAAGAAGCGCGGCGGACATTCACTACACTGTTGGCGAGGGTGAAAGCAATTTGGTTGTATATGATAGAGTGTACTATTTTAAGAACGGAATTACTGTAAGTATTTCGGATGAGTTAGACAACTTTGCAATGTTTATTGTTTATGACCAAAACGAAGAAGTGCTTGGTAAATTCCTTGCTACTGAAACCTACTCCATTGAAAAGAGCGGTCGTTATACGGTAGAAACAATTAACCATTTTGGTGTGTCTGAAAAATTCCAAATTGTTATTTCTAATGATGCTCCGTCCGCTACTTTAACGGAAAACGTGTTAGATAAGAAATTGGAAATCGACGTTACAGAAAGTGTTGACGCTGATTCGCATATTCAAACGTTAGAAATCTATAAGTCTTACGACAATGGTACAACGTGGACGCTTGTTTCTGAAGATGACTATGGTACTCCGATTTCGCTTGAAACTCTTAAGTATGCATTTAGAACAACTGCAACCTATAAGGTTGTTTTGACGGATGAATTTAGAACTGGTATTGACGCTATTGAAGCAACGCTTGGCTATGCTCAACCCGAACCTTACGGCGAACTTAAGGGTGTTGAAAATGGTGGACATACTAACGGTTCCGCATCTTTCACATGGACCGACGAAGCTATTGTAAGTCTAGAAATTGGTGATGGTCTTGGTAGACAAACCATCAAATATAAATCTGGCGACGAAATTACTCTTGACGGTCATTACATTCTTACCTTTGAAAACTACGATGGTTATAAAATGGTGTATACCTTTACGATTGATACCATTAAACCTTCTGTTGTGATTGAAGGGGGAGAATCTGGTGCAAGTACAAATAATGATGTCAGTCTTATGATTGAAGAAGAAGGGCTTGTTGCAGAACTCTTTAAGGATGGAGTATCTATGGGTGAATATGTTTCGGGCACTGTGATTACGGAAAGCGGTTCTTATAGATTGGTTGTAAGCGATGATGCGGATAACAGTATCGAAATTCTCTTCGTTATTGATAAATTTGTAGACATCAATATCAATGTAAACGATAAGGGCCTTGCAAACGATGTAACTATCGTGGCAAATGAGGATGTTAATTACACTTTGACCATGGGAGATGCTGCTATTGATTACGAAATGGGTACTACCATTACTAATCCAGGCACATATTCGCTTGTTGTTACAGATGCAATTGGTAATAAAACTGAAATGAGTTTGACAGTATTTAAAACTACTAATCAGTTTAAGCA
>JAEIGA010020752.1_pt1 | contig 10015 bp, 3 predicted proteins | sample 9270691 | NCBI WGS metagenome assembly JAEIGA01 (sample SAMN17057246, study PRJNA624740) | gut metagenome | biome: biome; isolation source: fecal sample | host: Bos grunniens | place: China: Xizang | collected 2019
CGTGAAGCGTACCGCGGTCATACTGCATATCCCAAATAACACCATCCACCACAATAAGGGGTTGTGCATTTGCATTCAATGAGTTCAAACCATTGATAAACATCGCAGCACCCTGTGCGGGGAGACCTCCACGAGAAATAGAGCGTACTGCGCCATTGAGATAAGCCTCAATATCATCTTCTACAGTCAACGCACTTGTTTCGTTAAGTGTATACTCGTGCTTGGGATTGATATTCGTACCATCTGTATAAAGGTTCTTAACCAAACCACTATAAAGATAAGCATTTTGACCAGCGTCACCCTTAATAGCTACCTGTGTCGCATTATATTCGTCAACACTCACATAAAGTGCAGTAACAAATGTGGGTACCTTAATCGTATAATTACCTGCTTCGTCAGTCATGGCTGTATATGCACGATTGTTCAAAGCTTGAACGCGTACACCCGCCATTGGTTCTTTCGTGGCAGCGTCGAAGACGGTACCCGAAATCTCCTTCATTTCATACTTAGGGGCTTCAACCTTTACCTTTTTAGGTTGTGCGGGAGCCTCCTGAGCTGAAAGTGCGCAAGCTCCTGACACCATCAAGAGACCGACAGATGCGCGGAGAACACCTTGCATGAAATTGATATTTGTCTGTTTCATTTCTTCAGCTTTTATTCGTTGGTACTGTCTTCTCTGTAAGGCTCAATAATAATCTTATAGATATTAATAGCCAAACACTTGTATGAACCTGTTAGACGGTCATATTGTTGCGGACTTTGAAGAGTGAATCTCAAGCGGGGGAATGAGTTGATACCACTGGGAAGACCATCGTAAGAATAAGGAAGGTCGAACTTTTCAAAGAGGACAATCTTTTCAACACGATCGCTAGGAGCTGCGACATCTGCCATTGTCTTACCGATCTGTGTTGCATTGTCATCGTAAGCAGCGACGTCGAAAGTGAGTTGTTCTACATAAGGCTCCTGAGTATCGGGATCCAACAATTCAATGTCGTCCATGTTGTAAACAGTAGGAACGAAGATTGCACTGATCTTGTAAGAACCGCTCATCAACGCGGGAAGTTGAACATCAAACTGCATTGCTTCACCCGGTTCTCTTGCTACTAAGCGAGTATAAGACTTTACACCGAAACGGTCAATGATTGAGTCATTCTTCAAGAAAGAACCAACATTTACAAGCGCGCCTCTGACGGGAGTTCCAAGTACTGTGACATTTGATTCACGACGCTTAATAAACGAATAGGCCAAATCTACATTGTAACTATCAACCGCAAAAATGTAACCGTTTGAGGCTTTAACAGGTTCCTTATACTCTTCGTTCAAACCTAAGAACAGGGGATTTATACCTTCACCGTTCTTGATCTTGTTCTTGTTATAGAATGTATTCCAGTTGGTTGAATTTACAGAGTCATTATACAAGCAGTAGTCAATGATAGATTCGGGGTCTGCAGGATTTACAGTTTCGCCCATTGTTGACGCAGTGAAGAACATTGATGACAAAAGCAACTTCTGTGCATTCACATTGGTCAATGAGTCCATTTCTTCCTGAGAAACAAACTTATGCGCTTGCTTATCTTTGAAGCCCCAATCAGAACCTGTCCAGTTATAATTGTAAGAACTCTTGTAAGTGTACAAAGTCTTCACCTTCTCAAGAGCTTCAGCATAAGCGGCATTCGTAGGGATAACTGCTACATAAACAGAGTCCTCGTTCTTAATCTGAGCACCAGCTTGATTCAAAAGGTAGTTCGTATTGGTGTAAATAGAGTCTACATACTCCATTTTACCTTCATTATTCATCGCACCTTCTGTTGACGCACCAGGTGAAAAACTTGTCACATCAAATTCACGACTACTAAACACAGAATATACATCTGAAAAATCTGTTGAAACAGATAAGTAGTCGAAAATATTGAACGCATAAATTGATTGCGCGGAAAGAACATGAAGTGTACCATTAGAAGAGGGCATAGAGGGTACATCAGTTGCAAACGCTACACCATCAAAAGTCCCCCCTAATGCATCATATTCTACATACTTAGCGTTGAGCATGCGTACGCGCTTGTCAGCACCTTGAGTTTCATGATTAAAACGAGCGATATGCTGACCAAGGAATTGAGCTGCAAAATTGTACTCAGCCTTTGTTGCAGCCTTACGATCTGTAGCATAAAGTTGCTTAATTTCGTCCAACTGCGCCAATTTCTGAGCCTTATCAAAACTACCATTAATAGGAGCCCATACAGTGAGAGACTGGGGAGAATTCAAAAAATCCGCATAAGTAATTTTAGGTTCCCCACTGGCAGAAGGATAGTCCATATCGTTCTTAAGGAAAGAAGTCGCACTCAATACTTCTGCGAAATCTGAAAGATTTTCATTCTCCTGAATATTCTGCCACAAGGTTTTTCCTTCTGTTTCACCCGCAACCACTACATCATAGTGATCGTCAGCACATGAAGCAAAACCCAAAGCAGCAACTGCACAGAGCAAACCTCCCTTGAACCAGTTTTTATATGAATTATTCATATGATTGTTCTTGTTAATTTCCAAAGTTTGTATGAAAGGAGTTGCGAATCCCCTACAAGGGTAAAGGAGTCGCACTCCTTCTTAACTATTTTTTACCAGATGTCTTCCACTTCAGCTCCATTGTAAACTTCCTTAGGTACAATTTCTATGAAGTCAACATACAATTGAGCGTCAAGTTTCTTAAGAGCTGACTTATAACGCAAGTAATAAGTCGTTCCAGGATCCATACGCTGGCGTGTAACAATACGACGAAGACCAGGAGTAGCTGGACTCGCATTTCGAATAGGTTCAAGTCCCTTAGAACCTGTAGTCGTAATAATGTTGGGCGCCTTCATGTATCCTTGGTTACGCAAGTTCTTGTCATTTTCGATATTAGTCTGGACATCATCCTCAACATCTGTAACCCAAGGAATAGCAGGGTTGTTTGAACAAGACTGACGCATATCATAGGGAAGACCTGCAGGCAACAAGCGATCGGGGTCTGTACCGAAATACAACTGAGCCATACCACGAAGTGTGTTATGAGATGCGTAAATACGCACTTCATATTCATTCGCAATGGGCACAGGAGGAAGCTTAATGGTGAAGTCATAAAGACCTGTAACCATGAACTCGTCACCCTGATAGTCCTTCCATGAACCACCCACCTTTGAATAAGCAACATGCAAGTAACTAATCTTTGTGTCGGTAGTTACACGCACCAAGTTATCAAAGTAAGTTTCGCGTTCTGAAAGCTGTGGGAAGTGCATATAGTCACCACCACGATAGTTGTTAGAGGTCAACTCGTGAAGGATTGTTGTAAAGTCAACACGGAGGCGTTCCTTACCCATTGTTTGGCGTTGTGTTGTACCAAAGACAAGAATGTCTGAAATGGGATAAACATAACCGTTACAAGGTGACAATGCTTGTGCTTCATATACCTCAACACCTTCATCAAGCACATTAGCAACATCATACTTATCATAGAAACCATCTTCATAAGTACAGAAGCGGTTCAAATAAACGGGATGATCGATACCTGGTTCACCACCATCACCCTTCTGAAGGACTTTTAAAAGGTGGCGTGTATCACCAATTGTTGTGTAGTAATCCCATACATCAAGAGGCATCAACGAAGTTTGAGGATTCTTTACATCTGCACCATAGTCATAACGATACTCATTGCAGTGCAAGACAAACTTACCAGGCGCCAACTTACCATGAATGAAGTGGTATTGCACAAACTTATAAAGCGCATTGTTGGGATTTGTAAGGTCATCACCAGCAACACCGTATGCAGTTACGATTTCAGGAATCTGCTTCACCGCTTCAATAACTTCATCAGCATTGAGGATGTTACCATCTTCATCAAGGTCAAGATTAGGAACTCCCTTGCTGTGGAAGATAGAGTCGGTTTCAACAAAACCAGTATAAGCGATATAGCGCTTCATAGGAATTGTAGCATCACCTACACCAGGAATATTGATTTTTTCCGCATGTTCAACTTCTTCGTAATGCGCATCGCGTTCCTTAACAAGATGATTTGAAAGACCTGTCATTTCAAGCAACAAGCCCATAATCTTCATGTTTGAGCTGTTCTTAAGAACCTGAGGGACATTATCAGTTGTAGGAGCGATTACTTCACTTACCACATGAAGCATACCATTGGAAGCCTCACGGTCAGAAATCATCACACAAGAGTTTGCATCAATCTTGTGATAAACGGGATAGTAGATGTAAACAGTATCACCGTTCTCATCAAAAACAGGCAATTCCGTAAATTCATCATACTTTACACGCTTCACTGTATCGTCAATTTCTTCACATGTGAGCAAACGGTCGTAGAAATTCGAGAGGTTGAAAGCAGAACGCACAGGGAATTCTGTAGATTCATAGGCACTCTGGTCAACATTATCAATAACGCAACTGTACGCAACCAATTCACGTTCAGCATTGGTCATTTCGTGAATGTCATTCTTTCGGATTTTTTGCAAATATGCTTTCATAGCAACATTATCAGGTACAAACACCGTATAGTTACCACGCGCCGAAAGTACACTGTAGATTGAAGAACCATCTGCACGACCAAGACGAACCGTCTTAAAAAGATCTCGCGCCATTGACAAACTCTTGTCATCATCAAGAATGTCTGCCAAAGTCTTCTCTGTCTTAATCGCAAAGTTAGAATCGTCAATCTCTTCCTTACAACTACTTACTGCAAAGGGTGCGATTACGCTACAAGCAACAAGCGCCACCTTAGCAATGTTCTTGCAAAAGATTTGAGATGTTTTCATAGTTATTTTCAAAGTATTTCAGGGCGACATTAGCGGACGCATATTCCGCTAATGCCATCCATATTCATTACTTACTATAACGCTCCCAAACGGGGTTCTGAACCAAAGCACCACCATTTTCTACACCTGCAATCTTCATTTCTTCTGAGTAAACAGGATTGTAGAAAGAAAGGAGTTTCTTTAAACGATTCTTAACAATAGTTGTTGCAGCCATGTAAGTAGACAAGACTTCTTCAGTTGAATTGTCATACTCAGCTTGACGCACAAGGTCATACCAACGCTTACCTTCAGCAACAAATTCACGCTGACGCTCGTTGTAAACAAGTGTAAGAAGATCAGCACCAGTCTTACCGAAAGGATAACTTACAGAAAGACGATCTGACTTATTGATAGCACTCGCATTTTCAGCATTGTCGGGATTAACCAATGTGGGGTTGCTACGCTTAAACAATGCATTTACGAGGTCAAAGCCTTGCATCACCAACTTCTGATTTTCATTAGTCATATTCTGACGATTCACAGCATCAGAAGCTTCTGCATCGGGGCGAGCTACTGTTACGCCAGAATGGAGACGCGCAATTGCTTCAGCCTTAATCAACATAACATCAGCAGCACGATAAACGGGCCAGTTTGCATCCATGCTTCCTGATTCACGATATTGATACTGTGCACCAGTTGTCATGTCTGTCTGATCGTTATAATTGACGCTACGCGCTACATTCTTAATAATAGCGTATGCACCTGTTGTGCTGTTAGGTTCAAACTTGATTGTAGAGAGGAAACGATTGTCGCTCATACCAAAACCCTTTTCAGGATCATAATTTGTACGACCAGAAATCAATGCGCTACCAGCTACGAGAGAAGAGGTTGACAAGTTGCTTGAATAAGAAGACAAATAATTTTGGTAAGTTGTATTCTTATTATTTGTTCCGTCAAACTGAAGTTCAAACACTGATTCATAGTGTGAATTCTTCTGACCAAAGATTTCCTGATATACATTATCAGTCATACTGTGTATAGCAGAAGTAGTCAACCAATCAATTGTGAGGTGATCCTTAACTACTGAAGACTGAGTGGGATTTTCCAAATTATCTTCATCGTAAGTCTTCTGGATGTCATTCAAGACATAGTCAGCATGTTCAATAGCCTTATTCAAACAGAGAGTAATCTGATTGCTTGCATCAGCGATGCTATCACCCTTTGCATTTGAAGAGCGAAGCATACAACTACGCCACAAATACATATCTGCCATAAGAGCATGGATACTACGCTTACCGAAGCGGCCCTTATTGTTATTTGTTGAGCCAAAGTTTTCTGCAGCTTTGTCCACAGTAGCTTCAAGATCAACGAGAAGTGAGTCAAGAATCATTACGCCCTTCGTCTGGGGAGTATTCGCACGCTTAGCTTCAGCATCTGTTGAGATTGATTCTACAACAAAGGGGACATCACGATAAGCACGAACCAAGTGGAAGTAATAGAGCGAACGGAGAGCAAGCATTTCAGCCTTAAGAGGGTTCCAGTCTGACTGTGAAAAACTGGGGTCACGACCATCCGCTACCATCTTTTCACCATATTCCAATACCTTATTACAGTAGTTAATACCTGTATAGTAACTTGACCAATCAAACATACCTTCTGTAGGTTGCAAAACACCCTCCATATAGTACATAAGACTTGTATTACTCAAGTTGTTGAGTTTGAAGTTGTCAGAACGAACTTCACCCCACAAGAACATGCGCTCAACCACGCCTCCTTCAATCATCTTGGCATACGCCGCTGCGCGGACATTATCCAAGTCGTTCTTGTCTTTCCAGAAGTCTTCTTCTGTAATCTGGTCTGTGGGCAATACTGTGAGATAATCATCACATGAAGTCATCCCAGCAGTCAACATCAAACCACCGACAAGAAAAAGTTTAGAGAAAATATTTGAAATTTTCATTGTTGTATAAGTTAATCGTGAAAGTTTTCGGAGGCAACCCCAACAAAGAAGGGTTGCACACCGGATTACTTTTAACTTTTTAGAAACCAAAGTTCAAACTAAATGTGAATGAGCGTGAACGAGGTGTAGAGTTACCGTCAACACAGGGATTGAAACCGCCTGCTGAATGTTCAGGGTCTGTACCAGAATACTTCGTCAAGAAGAAGATATTATCGGCAGATGCAGAAATATTCAACTGACTGAAGCCCCACTTCTTCAACTTAGCAGGATCCACACTGTATGAAAGCTGGACATTGTTAAGACGGAGGAAGTCACCGGGTTCTACATAACGGTCGCTGATCAAAGCGTTGTATGAAGTACCAGCATTTTGGTTCATTGCACGAGGAATGTCTGTAACATCGCCATTCTTACGCCAACGGTGAGCTACAGAAGCACACTGGTTCTTGTTGGTACGCATATCTTCAGCATAGAGGCGAGCCATATTCAAGATCTTGGTACCGAGACGGTAGCTAAATCTTGTCTTCAAACGCCAACGGCCATAGTTGAAGTCAATGTTGAAACCACCATTGATATCGGGGTTAGAACTACCGAGGTAAACGATATCCAATTCGTCGATGTTACCGTCGTGGTTGATATCTTCGTAGATTACATCACCACCCTGGAACTGATAGTTTCTACCACCATAGTTAAAGTACATGGGAAGAGGATTTCCGCGCTTGTCGTAAATCACATTACCTTCAGCGTCGCGAGCGATAGGAGCTGTCTTACCTGTAGCCGCTGCTGTATTGCGATTACCCTTTGCATCAATGTACTCATTCTTTGAATCATCAAGGAAGTAACCATTGTGGTCGTAGTCATAAGCATAAACACCCTTATAACGGAAACCATAGATACCACCAAGAGCATGACCAATCTGTACGCGCTTTACATAGCTGTGGTTGTTGTAAGAATAGTCAGCATTCGCAGCAGCCAATACATTTGCGTCCATTTCTGTAATGGTGTTGATGTTCTGCGCGAAGTTTACACGGAAGTTCATGCTGAACTTACCAATCTTGAAGACATCTCTTGTACTGATGTACAATTCCCAACCTTCATTTTCCATTGAACCTACATTAGCAGAGCTCAAAGTGTTGAAACCTGTAGATGAAGGAATACGAACACCACTGTTCATAAGGTCTGTTGTCTTTTTCTTATAAGCATTGAAGTCCAACTTGAAGAGACCATCAAAGAGATGCAAGTCTGCACCAATGTTCCAAGATTCTGTCTTTTCCCAACGGATTTCTGTCAAACGGAGGTTTTCAGGACGAATACCCTGAACACCATTATAAGAACCGTAAGAACCATACTTGTTGTAAATCAAGCCTTCACCGAAGCTAGCGTTACCAACGATACCCCAACCCGGACGAATTGAAAGCATGTTAACAACCTTGCGGATAGGTTCAAAGAAGCGTTCGTCTGATACATTCCAACGAGCAGATACACCGGGGAAGAAACCCCACTTGTTACCTGAACCGAACTTCGTAGAACCGTCGGCACGAAGTGTTGCACTCAAAGAATACTTTGATCCATAAGAGTAGTGCATACTTGCGATACCAGACATTGAGTGTCCCTTCCAAGTGCTTGAAGATGAGCCTGTAAGATAACCAGGAACTGTGGGGTCAGTAATACCACCGCTGATACCTGTAGAAGAAAGAGACTGGCTTGTACTTTCATTAGAACCCATTTCACCACGAATCATCAACTGGAATGAGTGATTGTCGTTGTAGAAGAAGGGCTTAAATACCAATGAGTGACGCGTTGTGAAACTAAAGTTCTTTGAGTCACCATTAGAAGTTGCGTCAATACCAGCACTCCACTTTTGAGAAGTCAAAGTGTGGGGATAGTAAGAATTGTTTGTCTGCGTATTCGCATTCATGTGTACTTCCCCAGTATAGTCCAACTGTGTAGACTCATCATCCTTACCCAAAAGCTTGTATTCAAGGGAGAATGAAGGAGTAATAGTGTAAGTAGAGGTTGATCTCCACGCTTCATGTGCAATAGCAACAGGGTTACCATTACCAACCATGTCGCTGAGGTAGTATGAAGAAAGGTTCGAACCATTGTCTACCAAACCTGTAGAACCGGCAGCAGGAGGCATGATATAGAAATCATTTGTCTGATAATAAGACTGAGTAATCTTATCATACTCATTGCGATAGATAGCCATATTTGGCATCGCATTGTAAGCTGCACTCAAGATATCGCTATAGTTCTGCTGGTTATTAGTGTATGACAACGAGAAGTTTGAAGAGAACTTGATGCGGTCAGACACCCAGTAGTCCAATGCCAAACGAGTTGTGAAACGGTCCAATTCCTGCTTAATAATAGTACCAGTTGCATGGTTGTATGAAGCAGAAACACGGAAAGTAGCCTTTTCACCACCACCAGAAATATTCATACCATAATCATGAGTCTGACCAAACTGTGTTACAGCGTCAACCCAATCGGTATTCTTATTATAGTTTGCGTAGTATGCGGGATGGCTCTGGAGGTAAGAAATTTCTACAATACCTGAAGCCACATCACTCTGCTTAGGATTAAAGTAAGCTTCCTTCAACATCATGGTGTAACCATCACCATTGAGCATCTTCATACCATCGGGCTGCCATGAACCCTTAAACTGATAGCTAAAGTTTACCTTTGTCTTACCACGAGAACCACGGCGAGTCTTAATTTCAATTACACCGTTAGAACCGCGAGAACCCCAAATAGCAGTTGCTGAAGCATCCTTCAATACATTAATGCTCTGGATATCTTGGGGGTTAATCTGAAGAAGAGTTGCAAACTTTTCTTCGTCCATGTTGTTGGCATCAAAGTCCTGACTGTTGTAATCTTCAAGGATGAAGCCGTCAACAACGATAAGGGGTTCAGATGAACCGTTGATTGAAGTCACACCACGGAGGCGCATTGAAGTACCTGCACCGAGGTTACCAGAGTTTGCTACGATATCAAGACCGGCAATTTCCCCCTGAAGAGCTTCACCTGCAGTTTCAAATGAGAGACCAGCCATTTCGTCCATGTTCAACGACTGTTGAGCCACAGAGATTTCGCGTTCGGGGATAGCCAAACCATTAGTCTTAATCTTACGCTTACCTACAACCTGAGCTTCACCTGTCATTGAGTTATCCTTCAACTCAACATTAAACTTAACAGTTTCACCAATGGGCAACTTCTTAGTAGCATAACCGATGTAAGAAACCTGCAAAGTATTCGCAGGGTTCTTAATCGCCAAACTAAAGTTACC
>JAEIGA010020753.1_pt1 | contig 10015 bp, 14 predicted proteins | sample 9270691 | NCBI WGS metagenome assembly JAEIGA01 (sample SAMN17057246, study PRJNA624740) | gut metagenome | biome: biome; isolation source: fecal sample | host: Bos grunniens | place: China: Xizang | collected 2019
TAAATATTCGGGGAGGATTATCATGAAAAGTTGCAGAATACTATGTGTGTGCAGTGTCGGACTTATCACTTCCAATATGATCGCAGCAAGACTTAAAGAGATGCTTGCGGAAAAAGGATGGGACGCCGTTACCAGAGTGACGACACCGGACGAAGTTGCCTCGGAGTTAAAGGAAGCAGACTATGACCTTATGGCATGCGTGACCCATGTTTACGGGGATTACGGCATCCCCAAGATCAATGCCCTCGGCCTGCTGGCCAATACGGATGTGGAAAAGGTTGTGGAGGATTGCATCAAAGCACTTGAGGCAGAATAAAGTACCGGTTTGTGATCGGGATAATTGCCCCCGGAGAGGAAGGATCATCTTTTCTCCGGGGTTTTTTGCATGATAAGGTCATAATATTTTTTGCCCGGAAATATTGATAGACCGGGATAAAAAGGCTATAATAAAACCATAATACCGGCAGGAAACAAGACAGCCCGTCCTGCCTGCAGATATGACCGTTTTACCGGGCTGACACCACAATTCCATGAGAGAAGGAGGTTACTTATGGCTTACCCAGGAAGACCTGTTGATCAGGTGATCACCAGCAAAAAGATTATCGCAAATATGAAGCAGGAGTTTCGGGAGATGTGCAATATTCCCGAGAACCATCAGAGTGTAGGCGTTATCACAACGGACCAGCCGGATATCCTGCGCTGCGCTGTGGATGATGCCACCAAGAAGACACGGGTTGAAGTGATCAGCTTCAGTCCTTATTACGGAGGCTCCGCAGTGAAGTGGAGTGCCAACAGCGGCTCCGCCTACGCACTGATCTCCGGAGAGAAGGTAGCTGATGTCAAGAGCGCCATGCAGAGTATTGAGGATTATGTGAGAAGATCCAGATTCCTTTTTGACCTTAAAGGTGACGGTTCCCTCAAATATTTCGTCGGCCTCATCTCACCCGCCGGAAAGTATTTCCAGAAAGAGCTGGGCGTTACCGCCGGCGATGCTCTTGCCTATGTGGCAGGACCTCCGGTGGAGGCAATGTACTCCATTGATCAGGCGCTCAAAGGCGGAGACGTAAAAGTGGCGCAGTTTATTGCTCCACCGGATAACGACAACTGTGCAAAAGCAATCCTTGTGGGAAATGAATCCGCATGTAAAAATGCCCTGAACGCATTTGCCCAGGCCATGGATCAGTGCGGCAAGGACCCCCTTACTACCTGAGATAAACTGCGGATGAATCCTGACCAGAGATAGTAATTCGGTGTGCATTCTTCCGGGATCCTCTGGATCCCGGTTTATGCGCACCGATTCTTCATGAATACCATATAATGATCATATTATATCGGGAGACGAGATAAGAAAGGATATTGACGGGATAATGGTTGACTATAAGAAAGAAATGACGATGAACCCCTCCGGCTTTGTTCTGCTGGCGGATTATGTACCGGGGATCGTACAGGAGATCCGTTATTACTCTACCTATAATTTTATCGGAGACCGGATCGACGGTTATGAAGAACCCTGCGCCATTGTTACCAAAGAGGCTGCCAGGGCTTTGAAATCGGTCAGCAACGAGCTTAATGTTCAGGGTTACCGGCTGAAGGTCTATGATGCCTACCGCCCGGTCAATGCAGTGAAACATTTTGTTCTGTGGGGGATCGAAGACCAGGATATCCGGATGAAACCCTATTTTTACCCGGACCTGCAGAAGCAGGAACTCTTTGCCAAGGGCTATATCGCCGCCCAGTCAAGCCACAGCAGGGGAAGTACCGTGGATGTCACCCTGCTGGACATGCAGACAGGCAAGGAAGTGGATATGGGCAGTCCCTTTGATTTCTTCAGCCGGGTTTCCCATCCCGATTACCGCGGAATCACGGAAGATCAGTATCAGAACAGGATGAGTCTTCAGAAGGCCATGATCAGGGGAGGTTTTGAACCTCTGGACTGTGAGTGGTGGCATTTTACGCTGAAGGATGAACCCTACCCCGGGATCTACTTTGAATTTCCGGTCTCAGCCCAGTATCTTAAACGCTGATGATCAGGGATAGTCATCGGTGCCGTAGATGAGGGTGAAGCTCTCATAGTGATCGTCCGTGTAATAGATCTGCCCGTCATTGGAATAGACGATCCGTTTCGACCCCCGCTTCCTGGCATTCATGGTATCGATGTCACATTCGTAATAGGTTCTTCCCTCCACCACGGGAAGAAGACCCTCATTGTTTCTGAAATAATCTCCGCCGATGGAGCAGTCCTCGGCGTAATCATCCAGTCCGCCTCCACTCCAGCCCAGTGAGCGGGCTTCTTTTTTTGTGATAAAATTGTCCGGCAGGGTCCCGTACTCTATGATATAGATGGCCACTTCCTCTTCTGAAGTGTAATATCCGTCTTCATCCAGACTGTCTTCTCCGGGATTATAATCGATCTCATTGGTGGTGACCTCATAATTCCCCCAATGGTTGTCGATATCTATACTGTAATAGGAAGTATCCTCCTCCCGATCTTTATCCTCAGACGATATGGCGGGATTCTGGTCAGGACTTGCAGCGGAGGAAGAAGAGGGACTATCCGCCGGTTTTTTCCCGCAGCCGGTAAACAGCAGGCTTACTGCCAGGAATACGGTAAACAGGGCGGCTGAAATGTAGGAATGCCGTTTCATGGATACTCCTTTCCGGGATCTTGACATGACCGTCAGGATCTCAGTGTTTTCTTCTGTCCAGTATAGCAAAAGGCTGAAAAGGGGTCAAGATTGGCAAATAGTATTGGTAAAATTTTCCATTTTGTGATATAGTGAGGATATCATTTAATCTGTCCCGGAAAGGAGTGTATGCAGGGAGTATTATCATTTACTGATTTTGTCGACTACATCAGAGAAAACATGGAGGCCGCATGGGAGGAAGGCCGGGAGATCGAGGTGAGGAGGATCCGTAAGAATAACGGAATGGAGCTCACAGCCCTGGTCCTTGTCCGTCAGGATTCTTCCGTCTCCCCCACGGTCTATCTGGAGGATTACTATCAGGATTACCGGAACAGCGGCGGAGAAGACCCCCATCCCTGGTTTGATCTGATCATGGATCGCTGCAGGAAAGCGGACCGGTCTGCCGGGGAGATGGATCTGCCCGATTTTTCTTCTTTTGATTCCCTGAAGGATCAGATTGTTTACCGGATCATTTCTTATGAAAGAAACAGGGAAATGCTGGAGAGAAGTCCCCATATCCGGATCCACGATCTTGCGGTTACCTTTCGATGTATGGTGAGTGTGGATGATATCGCCGTCGCTTCGGCGGGGATCACGGATGAACAGATAAGAGGCTGGGGGATCGGCATGCAGGATCTTCTCCTGGCTGCGGAGGAGAATACCAGAAGGATTTTTCCGGAGCAGATCATTCCCCTGGAGGATTATTTGTTTCCCAGGACCGGGGAGGCCTTCTGCGGTGAAGATATGATCTACATCGCGGGAAACAGGCAGATGGTATACGGGGCCGCAGTCATCCTTTACGAGGGCCTGCTGGATGAATTTGCCCGCAGGGTGGACAGTAATTTCTACCTTCTTCCCAGCAGTGTCCATGAGTTTCTTTTTGTACCGGATCATGGTCAGTTCCGGCTGGAAGAGCTGCTGGCCATGGTTGCGGAGGTAAATGAGACGGTGGTCTCCCCGCAGGAGTTCCTGTCTGATTCGGTATATTATTACTTCAAGGATCAGGGCAGACTGATCTGCCATGAGAGGGAATAGACCGGAGGATTTGGGAAACATACCCGCGCTGCGGGAACTCTTGCAGAGCCTGCCTTATCTTGTTATACTAATGGTTATGATGTAAATAGGCTTTTTGTTTGCCTTACCGATACACATTCATGGGCAGATTCCTCTGCCCGGAAGGAGAGATGAAATGCGGATTTATCTGATACGGCACGGAGAGACGGAGCTTAACCGGAGAAAATGTTATTACGGAGTTACCGACCCGGGACTCAGCCCGGAAGGGATCAGGCAGGCCAGGGCTTTCAGAGACTATTTCCGGGGGATGAGCTGGGACCGTGTGGTGGTCAGTCCGTTGGAACGGGCTCTCCAGACTGCCGGTATCCTGACCGGGGATATGGAATACCGCTTTGAGAAGGAAGAAAGACTGAAGGAACAGAATTTCGGCATATTCGAGGGCAGGACCTATGAGGAGCTGTCCCGGGAATATCCGGAGGAGCTGGCGGCCTGGAACGCCGATTTTTCTCATTATCGTATACCGGGAGGGGAAAGTTTTTCCGACGTCAGGGCCCGGGTGGAGGAATGGACAGCCTCCCTTACCCAGCAGGAAGGAAATATGCTGGTGGTGGCCCACAAAGGCACCCTGGGACATATGGTGGCCGCCATGCTGGGTCTGGATCTGGAGGGTTACTGGAATTTTGTTTTTGAGCAGGGATGCTACAGCCTCCTGGATCTGGAGGATGGTTATGCCATATTGAGAAAACTGAACCAGACCATAACTGCCGTTCCGGATTGATAGGGAGAAGATAAACATGGATTTATTCGAATATATGAGCAGAGAAAGAAAGAAGACGGAGTCTCCCCTGGCCATGCGCATGCGCCCCAAAACCCTGGAGGAGATGGTGGGGCAGAGGCACATCATAGGAAAAGAACGCCTTCTTTACCGGGCCATCAGGGCCGACCAGATCAGTTCCCTGATCTTTTACGGACCTCCGGGTACCGGAAAGACCACCCTGGCCAAGGTGATCGCCAATACCACCAGTGCTGATTTCGTCCAGATGAATGCCACCACCTCCGGCAAGAAGGATATGCAGGATGCGGTGGCCAAGGCACGGGAATCCCTGGGGATGTACGGCAGGAAGACCATCCTTTTCATCGACGAGATCCATCGTTTCAATAAAGCCCAGCAGGATTACCTTCTTCCTTTTGTGGAGGACGGGACGGTCATTCTCATCGGTGCTACCACGGAGAATCCCTATTTTGAGGTGAACCAGGCGCTCCTGTCCAGATCCAAGATCTTTAGGCTGGAGCCCCTGTCCAAGGAGGATATCCTTTCCCTGATCCATGTGGCGGTCTATGATGAAGTCCGGGGTATGGGAGCCTACGGAGCCATGATCACAGAAGAAGCGGCGGATTTTATCGCCGGGATGGCGGGAGGAGATGCCAGAAACGCACTGAATGCGGTTGAGCTGGGTATCCTGACCACAGAACCCGGGGAGGACGGGAAGATCCGGATCGATCTTGACGTGGCCCAGGAATGCATTCAGAGAAAGGCAGTCCGCTACGACAAAGGCGGGGATAACCATTACGATGTGATCTCCGCTTTCATCAAAAGCATGCGGGGAACGGATCCCGATGCGGCTGTGTTTTATCTTGCCAGAATGCTGGATGCCGGGGAGGACATCAAGTTCATTGCCCGGAGGATCATGATCTGTGCCGCGGAGGATGTGGGGAACGCGGATCCCATGGCTCTTACGGTTGCTGTATCCGCATCCCAGGCTGTGGAGAGGATCGGCATGCCCGAGGCCAGGATCATCCTTGCCCAGGCGGCTGCCTACGTTGCCTGCGCACCCAAGAGTAATTCTTCCGTGGCTGCCATCGACAAGGCCATGTCCCTGGTGAGAGAGAAGGAGACCGGCCAGGTACCGCCTTATCTGCGGGATGCCCATTACGGCGGGGCATCAAGTCTTGGCCATGGCATAGGCTATAAGTATGCCCATGACTACCCGGAACATTTCGTGAAACAGCAGTATATGCCTGACCAGATGGCCGGAGAGAAGTTTTATGAACCTTCAGACAACGGATATGAGAAGAAGATCAGGGAAAGGCTTGATCGTCTTTATCACAGGGAAGGGGAGGTCTGATCGATATGCTTAAGAGAATTTTGGCTTTACTGGGGGTGGCTGCCCTTTTGGGAATGGTCCTGCTGACCCTCTTTCTGGCAGTGACCGGAAGTCCTTATTTTATGGCATCCTTTTTCGCCATGATCGTGATTCCGGTGTTTATTTACGGCTACATGATCATTCTCCGCATCCTTTCCCGGGGGCAGAAGGACCGGATCAGGGATATTCTGGAACAGGGTGCTGCGGATGCCGGGGGCATGGAGGAGGAAGAGGAATAAATACATTTCAGAAAAGTTTCAAGGATTTTTACTTGACAAAGAAATCTGCATCATATATAATGACGTTCGGTAAAGCAAAATTACTTTACATGAGGTGATTAGGTGTGGACAGTATTGTAGAAAAGTCTTTGCTTTTCGACTTTTACGGAGAGTTGCTGACAGACCATCAGAAGAGGGTATACAGCGAGTATATCCAGAATGATCTGTCTGTGTCGGAGATGGCCGGTCTGCTGGGGATCAGCAGGCAGGGTGCTCATGATATGATTCGTCGCTGTGAAAAGATAATGAATGATTACGAGAAGAGGCTGTCTCTTGTCAGCCATTACCGTAAGGTGCGGAAGATGGTTGCGGAGATTCAGCAGTGTGCCCTGAGCCTGAAAGATGCCGGGAATCGGGACGATCTTCTCAGCGTGGCCCAACGGATCACGGAACTCTCCGGCAGCATACTGGAAGAATACTGACAAGGAGGCTTGTGTATGGCATTTGAGAGCCTTACCGATAAACTGCAGAGTATCTTTAAGAACCTGAGAAGCAAGGGACGGCTTACGGAGGCCGACGTCAAGGAGGCCATGAAGGAAGTGAAAAGAGCCCTTCTTGAGGCCGACGTCAACTTCCGGGTGGTCAAATCCTTCATCAAAACCGTCACGGAAAGAGCCGTGGGACAGGACGTTTTAAACGGACTGAATCCCGGCCAGATGGTGATCAAGATCGTGAAGGAAGAGATGGAAGCCCTGATGGGTTCGGAGACCACAGACCTGGTCATCAACCCGGGAAATGAGATCACCACCTTCATGATGGCGGGTCTCCAGGGTGCCGGTAAGACCACCACTGCGGCCAAGATCGCCGGCCAGCTTAAGAAAAAGGGAAAGAAACCTTTGCTGGTGGCCTGTGACGTGTATCGTCCCGCCGCCATTAAACAGCTGGAGGTCAACGGGGCCAAGCAGGGTGTTCCTGTTTTTTCCATGGGAGAGAAAAAGGATCCCGTGGACATAGCAAAAGCCTCGGTGGAATATGCCAGGGAGAATGGCTGTAATATTGTCATTCTGGATACTGCGGGACGTCTTCACATTGATGAATCCATGATGGAGGAGCTTCAGAGGATCAAGGAGAATCTGGACATCACCCAGACTATCCTCGTGGTGGATGCCATGACCGGCCAGGACGCGGTCAATGTGGCCAAGAGCTTTGAGGACAAGGTGGGCGTGGACGGCGTGATCCTGACCAAGCTGGACGGAGATACCCGGGGCGGTGCTGCCCTTTCCATCCGTGCGGTGACCGGAAAGCCTATTCTCTACATCGGTATGGGAGAGAAGCTTGAGGATCTGCAGCAGTTCTATCCGGACCGTATGACCAGCCGTATCCTGGGTATGGGGGATGTGCTGACCCTCATTGAGAAAGCCCAGAATGCGGTGGATGAAGAGTCCGCCAGAGAGATGGAGAAGAAGCTTCGCAAGGCGGAGTTTGGTTTTGACGATTTCCTTACCCAGATGCAGCAGATCAAGAATATGGGAGGAATCGCCGATCTTTTATCCATGATCCCCGGAGTCGGAAGCCAGATGAAGAATGTGGAGATCGACGAAGGAGCCATGGGTCATGTTGAGGCCATTATCTACTCCATGACGCCGGAGGAGAGATCCAATCCCAACCTGCTGAATCCTTCCCGCAAGAAACGTATCGCCATGGGCGCCGGCGTGACCATTCAGGAAGTCAACAAGCTGTGCAAACAGTTTGAACAGACAAGGAAGATGATGAAGCAGATGTCCGGTTCCATGGGCAAAAAGGGGAGAAGAGGCGGAGGAATGAACTTCGGCGGCATGAAGTTTCCCTTTTAGTTGATTCAAGACCCTAAGGGTTTGAAATACAAATGAATTATAATTTTTATGAAAGAGGTGCAAAAGTATTATGGCAGTAAAGATGAGATTAAAGAGAATGGGCAAAAAGAAAAATCCTATTTATAGAGTAGTCGTTGCCGATGCAAGATCTCCCAGAGACGGTAGAAATATCGATGAAATCGGATTTTATGATCCCAACCAGGAGCCCGCTGTGGTAAGGATTGACGAAGAGGCTGCAAAAGACTGGCTTGCAAAAGGCGCACAGCCCACAGATACCGTCGCCAGATTATTAAAGAACGCAGGGATCGAAAAATAGAAATATCCGGAGGTAAGCGATGAAAGATTTGGTAAAAGTAATTGCAATATCGCTGGTTGACCATCCGGAAGAAGTTGTTGTCACCGAAAAGGAAACAGATCATTCCCTTATCCTGGAACTCCATGTGGCTCCGGAAGATATGGGAAAAGTAATCGGGAAACAGGGACGTATCGCCAAGGCCATGCGTACTGTGGTTAAGGCAGCTGCTTCCAAAGATGAGAAAAAAGTGATCGTGGATATCGCTCAGTAATTATCGATTTTTTGACCGAAGATATGCCCGTGATGACCCTTCATCACGGGTATCGTTCTCTTAAATAAAAAGGAGCAGATCATGGAAGATTTACTTCAGGTTGGCGTCATCACCGGTACTCATGGACTTAAGGGGGAAGTAAAAGTATTTCCCACCACCGACGACAAGGCAAGGTTCACGGATCTGGAAGATGTCCTTTTGATCCGGGACGGCGAGGAAATTCCCCTCAAGGTGGAATACTGCAAGTTTTTTAAACAATTCGTTTTTGTAAAATTTGAGGGACTGGATGACATTAATCAGGTGGAGCAGTATAAGCGCTGTCCTCTTATGGTGACACGGGAAAACGCGGTTCCCCTGGAAGAAGATGAGTATTTTATCGCCGATCTCATCGGCATGACCATCGTGGATGACAGTGGTGTCACCATCGGCACCCTGGAAAACGTGATCGGGACGGGAGCCAATGATGTCTATGAGGTTCTTCTCCCGGACGGCGGAAGGATCCTCCTCCCGGCCATCAAGGAGTGTATCCTGGATGTGGATATGGAGGAAAAGATCATTCTGGTCCATTTACTTAAAGGTTTGACATAAAGAGGCTAAAGCATCATGAATTTTCATGTCCTGACACTTTTTCCGGAAATGATCACGGAAGGTCTCAATCACAGTATCACCGGAAGGGCGCTGAAAAATGAACAGATCACCCTGGAAGCGGTGGATATCCGGGCCTATTCCAACAACAGGTCCGCCCACGTGGACGACTATCCCTACGGGGGAGGAGCCGGCATGGTTATGCAGGCAGAGCCTATCTATCTGGCTTATGAAGACATGGTGAAGAGAATAGGCACAAGCCCCCGGGTCATTTACGTCACTCCCCAGGGATCGGTCTTTAACCAGACCATGGCGGAAGAGCTTGCCCGGGAGGAGGATCTGATCTTCCTCTGCGGTCACTATGAAGGAGTGGATGAGAGAGTCCTGGAGGATATCGTCACCGACCATATATCCATCGGCGACTATGTTCTGACCGGAGGTGAACTCCCGGCCATGGTCATGATCGACGCCATATCCAGGCTGGTACCCGGCGTGCTGAATAACCGGGAATCCGCGGAGTTTGATTCCTTTTATGACAATCTGCTGGAGTATCCCCAGTACACCAGGCCGGTGGAGTTCAGGGGCAAACCGGTTCCGGACATTCTCCTGTCCGGACATCATGCCAATATCGACCGCTGGCGCAGGGAACAGTCCCTGAAACGTACCTTGGAACGCAGGCCCGACCTGCTGAAGGATGCCTCTCTTTCCCGGGAGGACCTCAGGTATTTAAAGACTCTGGGCTATGAGCCGGAAGAAAGATAGGAAACAGTTTTAAATAAAAATGGCAAAAACTCTTGCATCATCCTGTGAGATATGCTATTATTCAATAGTTGTGTAAAAAAGGTGGTCCGCTGTTACGATGGATGGAAGATCCAGTTGAGATTATGTATTAAGAACACCGGTATTATATAGGAGGTAACACATGAAAGACATTATCAAAAGCATCGAGGA
>JAEIGA010020754.1_pt1 | contig 10015 bp, 9 predicted proteins | sample 9270691 | NCBI WGS metagenome assembly JAEIGA01 (sample SAMN17057246, study PRJNA624740) | gut metagenome | biome: biome; isolation source: fecal sample | host: Bos grunniens | place: China: Xizang | collected 2019
CAAGCTCAGTTCGCCGACAATCTTGAGGTTGTACGTGCCAGCGTGTCCCATATCATCTCGGGAAGAAACAATCCGGGATACGACTTCATCAAGGCGCTGATGTTAAAATATCCGAAGCTAAATATCGAGTGGCTGATCTTTGGCAAGGGAAAGATGTACAAGGAATCCCCTGCTGATGTTCTTCTGTCGTTTGACGAAGAACCTGTACAGATTTCTCAAGCACCAGTCGAGGTGAAGGAAGAAATCAAGGACTCAATTGAATTGGTTACTTCAGATGAACCAATACAAAAAGTTGTAACTCAGCGTAAAATCAAAAAAATTATTGTATTTTTTGACGATGACACATATCAAGAATTATAATTATGATGAAGTACTGTACGAGAACAGTACTTTTTTTTGTATTTTTGTATGATTTTAAACCTTCAGTTATGTACAAACACATTCTTAAACCGATATTGTTCAGATTCAATCCTGAAACTGCACACAACCTGACTTTCAAGGGCCTGTCATTACTAAGACACATACCATTCGCACGTTCATTGGTAAGAGCAATATATAAAAAAGAGTATCCAAGTCTCTCAAGAGAGGTTTTTGGCATCAACTTCCCTAACCCTGTAGGTCTGGCAGGCGGACTTGACAAAAACGGTGAGTACTACAACGATATGGCAAACTTCGGATTCGGCTTTGTCGAAATCGGTTCCCTGACACCTAAGCCACAGGACGGCAATGCCAAGCCGAGATGTTTCAGAGTTGTAGGTGACAAGGCCATCATCAACAGATTCGGAATCAATAACAAAGGTGTAAAGAATGCTGTTGAGCACCTTAAGAAGGAACGCCCGGATGTGATAGTTGCAGCGAATATATCCAAGAATACCACAAGCATCAATGAAGATGCAGCCAAAGACTACGAAAGCGCTTTTGCTCTTCTGTATGACTTTGTGGATATGTTTGTAGTAAACATCTCATGTCCTAATGTGGTAGGACTTACTGCACTCCAGGACATATCGTTCCTGTCAGAAATAGTTGACAGACTTCTCAATCTGAGAATGTACTACGATGAATATCGTCCTATACTTCTGAAGGTGTCACCGGATCTTTCTCACCAGCAGCTGGATGAGATAGTGGAATACTGTCTTCGCTCAGGAATCGACGGAATCGTAGCTGGTAACACAACCAGAAGCCGCGAAGGTCTGACCACTATTTCAGAAAAGAAGATTGAAGAAATAGGCAACGGCGGCTTGTCAGGAGCCCCTCTCCACAAGAAGAACCTTGCCCTTGTAAAGTACGTGCATGAGAAGTCCAAGGGAATGCTTCCGATCATAGGTGTGGGAGGAATCATGTCCGGCGAACAGGCTAAGGAAATGCTTGATGCAGGAGCTTCGCTTGTAGAGATCTATTCCGGATTCGTCTATGAAGGTCCAGCCTTGATAAAGAAGATCAACAGATATCTGGCAGAACAGGCTGCCTCTACAAAGGCATGATGACAAGAGCGTCCATATGTACGATAGGTGACGAGATCCTGATAGGTCAGATTGTCGATACCAACTCTTCCCATATATCACGTGCACTCAATTCAATCGGTGCAACTGTCACACATATGGTTTCCATCGGAGACGATTACGACACCATCATTTCATCTCTCAACGATGAATTATCACAAAATGAGGTCGTCATAGTCACTGGTGGCTTAGGACCTACAAAAGACGATATAACCAAATCTGCACTTGCTGAACTGTCCGATGCCAGATCATTCAAGACAGACGAAAGACAGCTTGAAATCATCCACAAGCTGCTTAGTGCACGCGGCCTTGATGTACTGGATATAAATATCGCTCAAGCCTCTGTCCCTGACACATGCGAAGTCATACCTAACAGGCTTGGCACGGCACCTGTCATGGTTTTCAGATTCCCGGAAGAACGATACGGACACAAAGCTGTACTTTACTCCCTTCCCGGTGTACCTTTTGAAGCACTTGGAGCTCTTGATGATGTCATGGCCAACATACGTAACATATTTGATTTTGCGGATATCTGTCACAAGACTGTCATGACATACGGAATTGCAGAATCCGCCCTGTCAAAGCTTATAGAAGACTGGGAAGACTCGCTCCCTTCAGACATTCATCTTGCATATCTTCCTAATGCCCTTACTGGTGTAAGGCTCAGATTATCTGTCTATGGAGGAATCAAGGCAGAGAGTGAGAAAAGAATTGAAGGAGAACTCACCAAACTCAAGGAGATATTGGGTGATCTCATATATTCCGAAATGGATGACACGCTTGAAGCATGCATAGGCAGAATGCTTTCAAAAGCAGGAAAGACACTAAGTGCAGCAGAATCTTGCACAGGAGGAACCATTTCTGCCATGTTCACATCTGTGCCAGGATCATCTGAATACTACCTTGGCTCGGTCACTTCGTATGCAAACAGCGTAAAGACAGGAGTACTCGGAGTCTCACCGGAAATAATAGCCGAACACGGTGCAGTCAGCAGCGAATGTGTGGCAGCCATGGCTGAAGGTGTAAGAAAGCTTACCGGAAGCGACTTCTCTGTGGCAACCTCCGGAATTGCTGGTCCTGGAGGCGGAACGAATGAAAAACCTGTAGGTCTTGTATGGATAGGAGTGTCATCAGAAAAGGGCACTGAAACCTATAATCTGGTTTTCAGAAGCGACAGAAAACGCAATATCGAGCGTTTTGCATCATCAGCAATCAATTTACTTCGTAAAAAGATAATTAAAGAGCTAAGTTATTAATAATCAACAAATGAAACATTTTTGTATGCACATATAACATTTTTGTTTCGTTAATTTTGTAAACATATAAGATATTATTATACAACGCTTATTTTATTGAATAACAACCAATTACTACAAGCATAGATAATGAACAGTTCTGAGCAGAGATATGAGAGAAAAAAGAAGAGACTTAACATAAACGGTGTCTTCTATGCATCCATTTCGTCCGCATCATTCGGGTTCTCCCCACTGTTCAGCATAGGCCTTCTCACAGCCGGACTGTCTGCTTTCGATATACTTTCATACAGATGGCTTGTGGCAGGAATGGTACTTCTTGTCTATGCGATATGTAAAAAGAAGAGTCTTCGCCTTAACTCTTGGGATGAGGCCTGGAAGGTTATACTTCTTAGTATTTTACGCTCCGTTACATCTGTCACACTGCTCATAGGATACGCCAACATTTCCAGTGGAATCTCGACCACCATCAATTTCATGTATCCGATAATAGTGAGTTTATGCATGATGATATTTTTCGGAGAAAGAAGATCCAGGACAGATATGGGGGCGATACTTGTATCCATATTCGGAGTATATCTTCTTGCTTCAGGAGACAGTATAATCATTGAAGGAGGAAACACCATACTCGGACTCACCTGCTCCATCATATCAGCATTTTCATTTGCAGCATACTATATAGTGATGAAGCAGGTGAAAGCTGACAAGATTGAAGTAGTCAAGTTCACGACATGGATCATGATGTTGAGTGCATTTTATTTCATCGCATGCGCACTCATATTCGAAGGAGGACTTACAATCACTTGCAATGGTAAAGTCTGGCTCAACATCCTTGGTCTCGGACTATGGGCGACGATGGTATCAAATATAACTGGAGTGAAGGCCATCAGACGCATCGGCCCAACCAGAACATCCATACTTGGAGCTCTCCAGCCTGTTACAGCAGTAATTCTCGGAGTCCTTTTCCTCGGCGAGCATCTCTACTTCAGATCGGTAATCGGAATAGCACTCATACTTGCCGCCGTATCTGTAATAGTCATGCACCAGAAAAAATAAGGGCTAACCTTTCATACAACGGAAGAAATTGTCAGATGCAATCTTGGACAGATCAGATTCCGTGTATCCCCTTCTACGAAGCTCATCAAATATCTTAGGAACCATAGAGACATCTTCCAAACCTTTCGGAGTGACTGCGATCCCATCAAAGTCTGAGCCGATTCCTACATGGTCTATGCCTGCAATTTCAACCACATGGTCTATATGGTCTGCAATCAAGGTATAATCCGGCCGTTTCAATGCGGAAAGAGAATCCATTACGGAATACCACGCCTTGCGCTTAGACAAATCAGCAGGATCGGCAATGAATTCAGTCTCTATCCGCTCTCCCATGTCGGACAATCCAGAATCTGCAAGAACATCTGAGAAACGGGCATCGAGAAACAACGGATAGAAATTCACCTGTATCACACCACCAGATTCTGCAAGAGACTTTATCATCTGGTCAGTCATGTTCCTCGGATGATCGGAGAGAGCCCTGCAGCAGGAGTGAGTCGCAACAACAGGAGCTTCAGAACACTCGAGAACATCGTAAAAGGCATCATCAGAAATATGGGATACATCTACAAGCATCCCCATGCGGTTCATTCTGACAACCAGTTCCTTTCCAAAAGGACTCAGGCCACCCCAACGCTTTACTGCAGTAGCACAGGAATCGCAGATCTGATTATTTGCAGAATGACATAAGGTGATATATCGTATTCCTTTGCTATAGAAATAGTTCAATCTCTCAAAAGAATCACCTATTGCAGATCCGTTCTCGAGACCCAGGAACACCGAAAACAATCCTGCTGCCTTATTTTCCAATGCCTGTTCACGAGAGACTGCCAAACGAGCCTTGTCTTGATTGGCCTCCAGACATCTCATGGTATCTGAATATAGACACGACGCATATTCAAAGGCTTTTTCCGGATCGGAATCCAACGATGCAGGTACATAAAGAGCAAAAAAAGATCCATCGACTCCCCCGCGCTTCAGTTTGGGGAAATCGATGTGGGCATGATCATTATCAAGTGCAAGATTCCTCAGACGGTGAATCTGAGAAGGTGTATCACAATGAGAATCAAGCACAAACATGACATTCTATTATTTAGATGCAGCAATTCTCTGTCTTACAGCCTCATACATAAGGACAGCAGAAGCAACAGATACATTAAGCGAGGTAATTTCACCCGACATTGGAATCGCAGCTTTCTCGTCAGCAAGATCAAGCATGCTCTGAGATATTCCTTTGCCTTCTGAACCCATTATGATCGCTACCGGACCTGTCATATCAACATCATATATGAGATTGTCGGTCTTCTCAGTTGCAGCAATCAGCTTGAATCCGCTCTGCTGCAGATAATAAGCAGCAACACGAAGGTTAGAAACCTTGCAGGTATCGATCCTCATAAGTGCACCGGCTGAAGCCTTGACAGCATCAGCGTTGATGGCTGCACCTCCTTTGGCAGGTACAATAACCCCATGTCCGCCAGCACATTCGAGGCTACGTGCAATGGCTCCAAGATTTCTTACGTCACTCACACCATCAAGAATCACAAGCAAAGGATTCTCGCTACGACCAAGAGCATTATTCACAAGCTGCTCTATATCAACATATTCAATCTGTGAAATGTAGGCAAGAACTCCCTGATGTGAACCACGTACGGCCCTATTGAGTCTCTCACCAGGCACGAACTGAAAAGGAATCTCATTTACCTTCAGCAACTCCATCAGCTCCCTGAACTGAGTTCCCTCAAGTCCCTGCTTGAGCAAGACCTTGTCAAACTTCTTTCCAGATCTGACAGCTTCCAGTACCGGATGCATGCCGAACAGATATTGCATCTTCTTATCTTCCATATATTTTATGCGTTAAATATCAATCCTATTCCAATGATTCATTAAGTTTCTCCCATTCCTCCATCTTGAAATCCAGTTCCCTCTTATTCTCAAGATAAGCTCTTGTCAACTCCATCACATCATCCCCCGGGCCCGGATTACAAAGCACAGCCTCGATCTCCTTCATTTTAGATTCTATCTGCTCTATCCCCTTCTCCAAGAATGAGATACGATTTCTTATCTTCTTCTCTTCTTTAGATACATATTTCTTTGCCTGATACTCCTGCTTGGCCTCTTCCTTCTTCTGTACAACCTCGACAGGCTTCTCTTCCGCAACCTTATAATGTCTCTCAAGTTCATTCAGATTCTCGAGCTTGCGTCTTTCAAGGAAATCCTGTACTCCGCCAAGATGTTCCTTGACCTTACCATCACGGAATTCATAAAGCTTATCCACCAGTCCATCAAGGAAATCACGGTCATGAGATACAATTATCAGAGTTCCGTCATACGCCTTCAGAGCCTGCTTGAGTATATCCTTTGAACGGATATCCATGTGGTTGGTAGGCTCGTCAAGCGCCAGAAGATTATATGGCTTAAGTATGAGCTTTGCCATTGCAAGTCTTGCTCTCTCTCCACCACTGAGCACTGCAACCTTCTTGTCGATATCTTCTCCCTTGAAAAGGAATGCACCAAGTATATCACGCAGCTTTGTCCGGACATCACCTACAGCAATCCTGTCCAAAGTGCCGAATACCGTATCTTCTTTATCAAGTATATCTTCCTGATTCTGAGCATAGTAACCTATGCTTACATTATGTCCTACTTTAGATTCGCCAGCCATTGGATCAAGCTCTCTCATTATGACACGCATAAGAGTTGTCTTACCCTCACCATTGCGTCCTACGAGAGCAACCTTCTCACCTCTTCTGACCTCTATGCATGCATCACCAAAGACAACCTTGGCTCCATATCCGACCTTGAGATCTGTTCCTTTGTATGCAATATCTCCCGAACGAGGAGCAGGAGGGAACTTTACAGAAAGTGCAGACCTGTCCTCGATTTCGACCTCGATACGCTCAAGCTTCTCAAGCTGCTTTACTCGCGACTGCACCTGATTGGACTTGGTTGGCTTGTATCTGAACTTCTCGATAAACTCCTCGGTCTTCTCTATCATCCTCTGCTGATTCTCATACGCAGCTCTCTGCTGTTCAAGACGTTCCTTGCGGAGCTCAAGATATTTGCTGTAAGGTACCTTATAATCATGGATTCTTCCGACCATGATCTCCACAGTCCTGTTCGTGACATTATCCAGGAACTTTCTATCATGGGAGATCAGCACAAGTGAACCCTTATATTCCTTAAGATAACCTTCAAGCCATTCGATGGATTCTATATCAAGATGGTTTGTCGGCTCATCAAGCAGAAGCACATCCGGTTTTGAAAGGAGAATCTTTGCAAGTTCGATTCGCATGTTCCAACCCTGGCTGAAAGTCTCTGTAGGACGGGAAAGTTCGTCATACCTGAAACCAAGACCTATCAGAGTCTTCTCTGCAAGAACCTGTGGATTGTCATCTCGCGTATATTCCAGACGGTCATTCACCTCATTCATCCTGATTATGAGATTCTGATATGCAACAGACTCATAATCTTGTCTTTCAGACAGTTCTATAGTGATCCTTTCAAGTTCTGCTTCAAGATCGAACATCTCGGCAAAAGCAGTCATAGCCTCATCTATGACACTACGTCCACGATGATGTTCCATTATCTGAGGAAGATAACCTATCTTTATCCCTGCAGGAACCGCAACCTTTCCGCTTGTCGGACTTTGAAGACCGCATATAAGTTTAAGGATAGTAGACTTTCCTGCACCATTCTTGCCCACAAGACCTATTTTATCACTCTCGCTGACATGAAAATTAATCTCATTCAGCAAGGTGAACCCACCATAAGCAACAGTCAGATTATTAATTGAAATCATAGATCATTTTCTTAGTACTCTTCCTCGTACTCTTCTTCATATTCATAATCATCATTCTTCGCATCTACCTTCATATCATCTCCATCCGCAACTTCGTCGTCATCACCTTTCCTGCACAAAAGAATGCTGAACTCATACAGGAGATAAATAGGCACCGAGCATACCAGAAGAGAGAAAGGATCACCTGTAGGAGTAATGATAGCAGCAAGAATCGCTATCAGACAGATTGCATGCCTACGATACTGTTTCAACGTATTTCGTGTAATCACTCCAAGAGCAGACAATGCAACGATGACCGTAGGAAACTCAAACACAATTCCGAACGTCAGCACTGTGGATGTAAACAAAGACATATATGAGCTGAGTGAGAATGTATTGGGAATTGCCGAACTGACCTGATAATCAGCAAAGAATGTAAGCATTATCGGTAAAACTATAAGATAGCCTACCGCTACACCCACATAAAAAAGCATGGATGCAAAAGAGAAGGCTCCTCTTACCGCCTTCTTCTCATTTTCATACAAGGCCGGGACTATAAACCGCCAGACTTCATATATAAGGAAAGGGAAGGTTACTATAAGTGCACAGAGGAAGGTAACCTTCATATGGATCATAAACTGGGCAGCAACTTCTATGTTTACAAGCTGCAACGAAAAATCCAGGCCCAACAGCCTGTACAAGGGAAAACCCTCAGCTGTAGGAGCCAGGACAATATCATCAAACAGGAACTTCTTGAAAAAGAAGAGACCAATCGTAGCGGCAATTAGAACCCCGGCAATTCGAAATATACTCTTTCTCAAGACTTCCAGATGATCCCAGAAAGTCATTTCATGATCCTTCACCTTTATCAGTTCTTAGAAGAGTCTGAGTTGATATCCTTCTTGATTTCGTTAATCTCTCCCTCAACATCCTTCATACCTTCCTTGAAACTCTTGATTCCTTTACCAAGTCCCTTCATAAGTTCAGGAATCTTCTTTCCACCGAACAGAAGCAGGATAAGGAGAGCTACAACAAGAACCTCCCAACCACCAAGAAAAGCCAAAGGATAAATTGTCAATGCATTCATAATTTTATTTATTTATATGGTCTTCAAAAATTGTTACAAACTGTTTTGGACAACGTATCGGGCGACGGGTTGTCGAATCGATGAATCCCAAGACGACGTTACCCTCAGCCAACAGGATTCCATCCTGATTATACACTTCACTTCTGACAGTAAGCTTTGCACGAGGTATATCATCCACGCATGTAACCACACGTAACACGTCTCCCAATTTTGCCGGAACCTTGTACCGGCACTCGACCGACACCACCGGAGTCATCACTCCATCAGCCTCTATCCGCTCCATCGGAAGCCCGAGTTCCTTAAGCATCTGAGAGCGCCCACACTCGAAATATCTGATGTAGTTCGAGTGATGGACTATACCCATTTGATCAGTTTCATAGTATCTGACCTCAAGATTTAACTCAGATTTCAACATAACAAAAATGTTATTATAGTTAACTATTTTGTTTTATCAGTTATTTTTCAAAGCATTAAGTGACGCTGTAATACTTTCTATCTTAGAAAGGGAATCTGCCTCCTTTTTACGCTCGACTGCTACAACAGCTTCCGGCGCATTAGCCACAAAACGCTCGTTTGAGAGCTTTTTGCGCACACTGTCGAGGAATTTCTGCTGATATGCAAGCTCTGCTTCAAGCTTGGCCACTTCCTCCTCGACATTGATCAGACCTGTCATAGGAACGAACATTTCAACAGTCCTTACCATGAAACGCTGAGCTGTTGACATATCACCTTCAGCCTCACTGACAGTTACATTTCCGAGTTTTACTACAACCGGAAGAACCTCAGCAGGGAAAGCGCCCTTGATCTTAAGTTCGAGAGATTCTCTTGGAGAAAGTCCCTTGCTCTGACGGATGTTACGTACGCCGGCAACAGCTTCGCATGCCATCTCAAAAGCAGTTATGAATTCTGCATCGTATGGCTTAGCCTGGGGATAACGCTGGTTCATGATAGTCTCCCCTGCCTTGCGCTCCGACATATTCTGCCAGAGTTCCTCAGTGATGAATGGCATGATAGGATGAATCATCTTGAGAAGAGCATCGAAATATCCGATAGTCGCCTCATATGTAGCCTTGTCGATTCCAGCGCCATAAGCCGGCTTGACAGCCTCAAGATACCATGCACAGAAATCATCCCAGAAGAATTTGTAGATTGCCATCAAGGCATCGGAGATACGGAATTTAGCGAAATGATCCTCCACAATCTCCACAACCTGGCTGAGCTTGTTGTCAAACCACTTCACTGCCACTGCAGAAGCCTCCGGCTGCTGTGCTGTCTCGTCGACATTCCATCCGGTTACAAGACGGAAGGCATTCCATACCTTATTATTGAAGTTACGTCCCTGCTC
>JAEIGA010020755.1_pt1 | contig 10015 bp, 21 predicted proteins | sample 9270691 | NCBI WGS metagenome assembly JAEIGA01 (sample SAMN17057246, study PRJNA624740) | gut metagenome | biome: biome; isolation source: fecal sample | host: Bos grunniens | place: China: Xizang | collected 2019
CGTATTTCACCCCGTAAGGTGAAAATTGTTATGGATTTAATCCGTAATCAAGATGCTGACAAGGCTATGGCTATTCTCAAATTTACTCCCAAGTCCGCTTGCGAGTATTTGGAAAAGCTTTTAGCATCAGCTATCGCTAATGCAGAAAACAATCACAATATGGATGTATCTCGTCTTTATGTTGCTGAGTGCTTTGTTTGCCCCGGACCTACTCTTAAGAGAATTCGTCCGAAGGACCACGGCAGAGCTCACCGCATTTTAAAGAGAACAAGCCATATGACTATCGTTCTTAAAGAACGCGAAATCTAAAAGGAGGTTAAGTTATGGGCCAGAAGGTTAATCCCCACGGTATGCGTGTGGGCGTAATTAAAAACTGGGACTCACGTTGGTTTGCCAATAAGGGCACCTTTGGTGACACATTGGTTGAGGACTACAACCTCCGCAAATACCTCAAGAAAGCACTTTTCACTGCAGGTATTGCAAAAATCGAAATCGAACGTGATGAAAAGCGTGTAAGATTACACATTCACTGTGCAAAACCCGGTATGGTAATCGGTCGTAACGGCAGCGAGATTGAGAAGCTCCGTGCAACCTGCCAGAACAAGCTCGGCAAGCCCGTTGTTATCAACATTGTTGAAATCAAGAGCCCCGATGCTAATGCACAGCTCGTTGCTGAAAACATTGCTATTCAGCTCGAGAAGCGTATCTCTTTCCGCCGTGCTATGAAGCTTGCCATCGGCAGAGCTATGCGTCTTGGCGTTAAGGGTATCAAAACTCAGGTTTCAGGCCGTCTTGGCGGTGCTGAAATCGCAAGAAGCGAACAGTATCATGAAGGAACCATTCCGCTTCAGACTCTCAGAGCAGACATTGACTATGGCTTTGCTGAGGCTGATACAACCTACGGCAAGCTTGGCGTTAAGGTTTGGATTTACAAAGGCGAGGTTCTTTCCGATAACCGTAAGCCTAAGAAGGAAGGAGGCGCCCGCTAATGTTAATGCCGAAACGTGTTAAATACCGCAGAGTTCATCGCGGTCGTATGACTGGTAAAGCCCTCAGAGGCAACACCGTAACTCACGGCGATTTCGGTCTTCAGGCTTTGGAGCCGGCGTGGATTACCTCTAACCAGATAGAAGCTGCCCGTATTGCTATGACTCGTTATATCAAACGTGGTGGTAAGGTTTGGATTAAGATTTTCCCCGATAAGCCAATCACTGAGAAACCTGCTGAAACCCGAATGGGTTCAGGTAAAGGTTCACCTGAGTATTGGGTATCTGTTGTTAAACCCGGCAGAGTTATGTTTGAAATCGGTGGAGTTAGCGAGGAGTTAGCCCGTGAGGCTATGCGTCTCGCAGCTAACAAGCTTCCTATTAAGTGTAAGTTTGTAAACAAGCAGGAAATGGGTGGTGAGCAGTAATGAAAGCAAAGGAAATCAGAGAAAATACTTTACCCGAGCTCAATGAGCAGTTGGCAAAGTTAAAGGAAGAATTATTCAACCTTCGTTTCCAACTCGCCATTAATCAGCTCGAAAACCCCATGCGTATCGTTGCTGTTAAGAAAGATATCGCTCGCATTAAGACAATTATTCGCGAGAACGAAATCAAAAACAGCACTAACGCTTGAAAGGGAGGTAAGCTGAGATGAGCGAAAGAAACCTTCGTAAAACAAGAGTGGGCAAGGTTGTAAGCGATAAGATGGATAAGACCATCGTTGTTGCTATTGAGGACAACGTTAAGCATCCGCTCTATAAGAAGATTATTAAGAACACTATCAGACTTAAGGCTCACGATGAGAACAATACCTGTGGCATTGGCGACAGAGTTCTTATTATGGAAACCAGACCGCTCTCTAAAGATAAGAGATGGCGTTTGGTTGAAATAATCGAGAAGGCTAAGTAGTCTAACAAGGAGGAAAACACTGTGATACAACAACAGAGTTACCTCAAGGTTGCCGACAATACCGGTGCTAAAGAAATTATGTGCATCCGTGTTCTTGGAGGCTCCAGAAGGAGGTATGCCAACATTGGCGACGTAATCGTTGCTTCTGTTAAAAAGGCCGCTCCCGGCGGCACTGTCAAGAAGGGCGATGTTGTTAAGGCCGTTGTAGTTCGTTCTGCTAAGGGTCTTCGTCGTAATGACGGCACATACATCAGATTTGACGAAAATGCGGCTGTTATTATCCGTGAGGATAAGAACCCCCGTGGCACCCGTATTTTTGGACCGGTAGCCCGTGAGCTTCGTGAGAAGGATTACACTAAGATTCTTTCTCTTGCTCCGGAAGTACTTTAATGGGAGGTAAAGAATAATGAGTAAGCTTCACATTAAGACTGGCGATACCGTAATGCTCCTCACAGGAGACAAGAAGGACCGCAATAAGACCGGTAAGGTTCTTGAGGTTAGCCCCAAAGAGGGTAAAGTTATAGTTGAGGGATTAAACAAGGTTAAGAAGCACGTTAAGCCTCGCAAGGCAGGCGACCCCTCGGGCATCATTGAGACCGAGAGTGCTATCTATGCTTCTAAAGTTCAGCTTGTTTGCCCCAAATGCAACAAGGCCACCAGAGTAGGCGTTAAGGTTTATGAGGATGGCAAAAAAGACCGTGTTTGCAAAAAATGCGGAGAGACTTTTTAAGAGTAGGAGGAACTGACAATGTCAAATTTAGCTAAAGAATATAAAGCTTCAGTTGCACCCGCATTGATGAAGAAGTTCGGCTATAAGAGTGTTATGCAGATTCCGAAACTCGATAAAGTCGTTATCAATGTAGGCGCAGGCGAGGCAAAGGATAATGCCAAGGTTATTGACGCTATCGTTACCGACCTCGGCAAAATCACAGGTCAGAAAGCCGTTGCTTGCCGTGCTAAGAAATCCGTTGCGAACTTCAAGCTTCGTGAGGGAATGCCTATCGGCGTAAAGGTTACACTCAGAGGCGAGCGTATGTATGAATTTGTTGAGAGACTTTTCAACGCAGCTCTCCCCAGAGTTAGAGACTTCAGAGGTATCAACCCCAACGCTTTTGACGGTCGTGGCAACTATGCTATGGGCGTTAAAGAGCAGTTGATTTTCCCTGAAATCGAATACGAAAAAATCGATAAGGTTCGCGGTATGGATATTATTTTCGTTACCACAGCCAATACGGACGAAGAAGCTCGTGAGTTATTAACACTTATGGGCGCACCGTTTGCGAAGTAAGGAGAGGTATTATGGCTAAGACTGCTATGAAAGTTAAGCAGGCAAGACCTGCAAAGTTTTCAACAAGAGAGTATAACAGATGTAAAATCTGCGGCCGCCCGCACGCTTATCTTCGCAAATACGGTATCTGCCGTATATGCTTCAGAGAACTCGCTTATAAGGGCGAGATTCCCGGAGTAAAGAAGGCTAGCTGGTAATCGCAGAGCTATAAGGAGGTTGACGGCATGCAAATCACCGATACAATTGCTGATATGCTTACGAGAATTCGTAATGCTTCTTCAGCAAAGCATGATTCGGTAGATATTCCTGCGTCAAAGGTAAAGAAAGCTATTGCTCAGATTTTACTTGACGAAGGATATATACAAAGCTTCACCGTTATAGAAGACGGTAAGCAGGGCGTAATTCATATCACTTTGAAATACGGCCAAAATAAATCGCAAATCATCAGCGGTATTCGTAGAGTTTCGAAGCCCGGCTTGCGTATTTATACCAATGTAGAGGATATGCCTAAGGTTATGAAAGGCCTTGGTATTGCAATCCTCTCCACCTCTAAGGGAATAATGACAGACAAAGACGCTCGCAAGGCCAACGTAGGCGGCGAAGTGCTCGCATATGTTTGGTAAGGAGGTGCTTTAGGATGTCAAGAATAGGAAAGAAACCTATCACAATTCCTGCAGGTGTTGAAGTTAAAATCAACGGTTCTGAGGTTACCGTTAAGGGACCTAAGGGCGAGCTTAAGAACACTTTCAATTCTGAAATTTCTATAGCTATGGAGGGCAACGAGATTATCGTAACCCGTCCGTCCGACAATAAGAACCACCGTTCTCTTCACGGTTTAACCCGCACTCTTATCGCTAATATGGTTGAGGGTGTTTCCAAGGGCTATTCTAAAGAGCTCGAGGTAAACGGTGTTGGTTACCGTGTTCAGAAGCAGGGAAAAGATCTTGTAATGAATCTCGGCTATTCTCATCAGGTTATTATGCCTGAGATTGCCGGCATTTCCATCGAGGTGCCCGCTCCTAATAAAATTATTATCAGCGGTGCCGATAAGCAAATGGTAGGCCAGTTTGCCGCAGAGGTTCGCGAGAAGCGTCCTCCGGAGCCTTACAAGGGCAAGGGTATCAAGTATGTTGACGAGTATATCCGCCGCAAAGAAGGTAAGGCCGCCAAGGGTGGAAAGAAATAATAAAGGAGTGTATGTAAAGTGGTTACAAAACCAAACAGCAATAAGGCTAGAATTAAGCGCCATGCCAGAGTTCGTTCGAAAATCAATGGCACAGCTGCTTGTCCCCGCCTTGATGTATTCCGCTCCAACAGCAACATTTACGCCCAGCTTATCGATGATGTAAACGGAGTTACTCTCGCAGCTGCTGCATCTAACGAAAAAGATTTCGATATTTCCGGTGGCAACAAAGAGGGAGCTCGTAAGGTTGGACAGTTAATTGCTAAGCGTGCCGCTGAAAAGGGCATCACCGAGGTTGTATTTGACCGCGGCGGATACATTTATCACGGCCGTGTCAAGGAGCTTGCCGAAGGTGCCCGTGAGGGCGGCCTTAAGTTCTAATAAGGAGGAATACTTTTGGCTACAAATATTGACGCATCAACATTAGATTTAAAAGAAAAGGTAGTCGCTATTAACCGTGTTTCCAAGACTGTTAAGGGCGGTAGAATTATGAAATTCTCAGCTTTAGTTGTAGTTGGAGACGGCAACGGCATCGTTGGTTACGGTATGGGCAAAGCCGGCGAAGTTCCGGATGCTATCCGTAAGGGTATTGAGGACGCCAAGAAAAATCTTATTAAGGTTTCTTTAAAGGGAACCACCATTCCGCATGAAGTTATAGGCGAGTTCGGCGCAGGCCGAGTTCTCTTAAAGCCTGCAGCACCCGGTACCGGAGTTATCGCAGGCGGTGCGGTTCGTGCCGTTGTTGAGACTGTTGGTATTTCCGACATTCGTACAAAGGCTTTACGTTCAAATAATCCTTGCAACGTAGTTCGTGCAACCGTAGCAGGTCTTGCATCATTACGTAGCGCTGAGGAAGTTGCGGCTATCCGTGGCAAATCAGTTAAGGAAATCGTAGGTTAAGGAGGAGCAGAATTATGGCAACTAAAAAGTCTGCTTGTCTTAAAGTAAAGCTTGTTAAAAGCGTTATTTGTTCTAAGAAGGACCAAATAGCAACTGTTAAGGCACTCGGTCTCCATAAAATCGGCGATGAAAACATTCAGCCCGATAATGCTCAGACCAGAGGCAAAATCAACAAGGTAAGCCACCTCGTTGAGGTTACTGAGGTTAAGGCATAAGCTAAAACCTTATAGGCCGCAAATGCGGCAATGCAGTGTAACTGCGAAATAAGCAAGGAGGTGCGAACAATGAAAATGCATGAATTAGCTCCGGCTTTAGGCTCCAAAAAGGAGGCTAAGCGCATAGGCAGAGGCCATGGTTCAGGTAACGGCAAAACAGCCGGTAAGGGCCATAAGGGTCAAAAAGCCCGTGCAGGTTACAGTCAGAGATTCGGATTTGAAGGCGGTCAGATGCCTCTTCAAAGACGAGTTCCGAAGCGTGGCTTCAATAATATTTTCGCTGAAGAATGGGTAGCTATCAATGTTTCCGCTTTGGAAGTGTTCGAGGACGGTAGCGTTGTAGATGCTAATGCTTTGGCAAGCAAAGGAATAATCAAAAAAGCAAACCTTCCTGTTAAGGTTTTAGGCAATGGCAAGCTTACTAAGAAGCTTGAGGTTAAACTCAATGCTTATTCAGCTTCAGCTGCCGAGAAAATTGCTAATGCCGGCGGAAAGGCCGAGGTGATCTAATGTTAGAGACACTAAAGAATGCTTGGAGAGTTAAAGAAATCCGTAATAAGATTATCTTCACTATCTTCATCATAATAGTTTTCCGCATTGGTTCAGTTATTCCTGTTCCGTTTGTTAATCCTGAGGCTCTTGCAACAGCAACAGCATCGGGTGCCACAAATGACTTTTTCAGCTATCTTTCAATTTTGACCGGCGGCGGTCTCGAGTATGGCGCAATCTTCGCTATGTCGGTTACCCCGTATATTAACTCTTCGATTATTATTCAGCTTCTCTGTGTTGCAATTCCTGCACTTGAGAGATTGCAGAAGGAAGGCGAAGAGGGTCAAAAGAAGTTGGCTCAAATCACCCGTTATGCAACCGTTATCTTAGCGTTAATTCAAGGTATCGCTTACTTCGTTTATTTGAAGAATGGCGGCGGCGACCGTTCAACCTACTTGAGCGTAACAGGCGGCGCAACAGTATTTGCAGGAATTGTTATAGTTCTCGCATTTACAGCAGGCTCAGCTCTTGTAATGTGGCTCGGTGAGCAGATTGATGTTAAAGGTATCGGAAACGGTATTTCTATCTTACTTTTCGCAGGTATTCTTTCTCGTGGACCTCAGGCTTTCCGCGCATTGTTAGGATACTTGGAGTTAAAGAGATATGCTGCAGTAATCGGTATTGTATTAGCTTTCTTGGTTGTTATCGCTTTCGTAGTTTGGATGACAGCTGCCGAGCGTAGAATTCCGGTTCAGTATGCTAAGAGGGTTGTTGGAAACAAGATGTATGGCGGTCAAAACACCCATATTCCGATTAAGGTTAATATGTCCGGTGTTATGCCTATAATCTTCGCTTCTTCAATTCTTATGTTGCCGACTATGATTCTCGGCTTCATGAAAAACACTGATAGTTCTTTTGCTAAGCTTTTAGGATTGTTCAGTGTTCAGGGTCTTTTCTATGCAGTTATTTATTTCCTCATGATTATCGGATTTGCATATTTCTATGCAACCATTCAGTTTAATCCTGTTGAGATGGCAAATAATTTGCGTAAAAACGGCGGTGCCATTCCCGGCATTCGTCCCGGAAAGCCCACATCTGATTTTATTTCAAAGATTTTATCAAGAATAACCTTGATGGGCGCTATTTTCCTTAGTGCTATCGCCATTTTACCGATTGTAATCGGTAACGTTGGAGGAATTAACATTTCTCTCGGCGGAACTTCGGTTCTTATTATGGTTGGTGTTGCTCTTGATGTTGTTCGTAATCTTGAATCCCAGATGATGATGCGTCATTATAAAGGATTCCTTGATTAAGTTTAAAGGAGATAGAGTATGAAACTCATTCTTTTAGGAGCTCCCGGTGCCGGCAAAGGCACTCAGGCTGAAATAATTTCAGAAAAATACAACATTCCCACCATTTCAACCGGCAACATCATTCGTGCTGCACTTAAAAACGGAACTGAAATGGGACTTAAAGCAAAATCATATATTGATGCAGGAAACCTTGTTCCTGATGATGTTGTTATCGGCATCATCAAGGAGCGCTTAGCCGAGGATGACTGTGAAAACGGTTATATTCTCGATGGTTTCCCCCGCACCATTCCGCAAGCGGAAGCACTTGACAATATGGGCTTCGGTATTGATGCTGCTCTTTCTATTGAAGTTGCAGATGAAGAAATCGTTAAGCGTATGTCGGGTAGAAGAGTTTGTGAAAAGTGCGGTGCCAGCTACCACACTGAGTATAAGAAACCTGCCAAAGAGGGTGTATGTAACCTTTGCGGAGCAGCTTTAGTTATTCGTAAGGATGATGAGCCTGAAACTGTTAAGAACAGACTCAACATTTACCACGAACAAACCGAGCCTCTCAAGGATTACTATAAATCCTGCGGCAAGCTTCTTATGGTAGAAGGTCAGGATAAGGTTGAGGATACAACCCGCCTTGTTCTTACCGCATTGGAGAAACAAGTATGATAGTGCTTAAAACCGGCCGCGAGCTTAAAATAATGCGTGAAGCTTGCAGAATATCGGCCGGAGCATTACAAATAGCAGGTAAGGCGGTTGAGCCGGGCGTTAGCACGGCAGAAATTGATAAATTGGCTGAAGATTATATCAGAAGCCAGGGCGCAAAGCCTAACTTTAAAAATTATCAAGGTTATCCCGCAACCGCCTGTATATCTATTAACAACGAGGTTATTCACGGCATTCCAACTGCAAAGCGTATACTCAAAGCGGGCGATATAGTTAGTATCGACCTCGGCGCTGAGTTTCAGGGATACCACGGCGACAATGCCGCCACTTTCGCCTGCGGAGATGTTTCACCCGCAGCGAAGCGGCTGATGGATACAACCAAGGAGAGCCTTTACGAAGGCATCAAAAAGGCTGTATCGGGCGGTAGAATCGGTGATATCAGTAACGCTGTGCAGTCGTATGTCGAGGCTCGTGGGTATTCGGTGGTCCGCAAGTTTGTGGGACACGGAATTGGAACCCACCTGCACGAAGCACCGGAGGTTCCGAATTTCGGAACAGCCGGCAGGGGAATCCGATTGCTTCCCGGAATGACTCTAGCCATCGAGCCGATGATAAATGAAGGCTCTAGTGATGTTAAGATTCTTCCGGATGGATGGACTGTTCTGACAACGGATGGTTCGCTCTCGGCTCATTTTGAGCACACCATCGTCATCACGACTGACGGTCCTAAGATTATGACAACAGTTTGAGGTGTTATATGATAGGGCAGATTGTGTGTTCTAAATCGGGAAGAGATAAGGGATATTTTTTGGTTATTATAGGCGAGGATGATAAATTCCTTTACGTTGCTGATGGAAAGGAACGCCCGCTTGAAAAACCGAAAAGAAAAAATCCTAAGCATTTAGTGTTTACGAATACCGTTTTAGAAGAGAACAGTTTTAAAACCAACAAATCACTTAGAAAAACACTTGCAGTTTTTAGGGACTGCCGAGTGAAAGAGGAGGACCAAAATGTCTAAGTCAGATATGATTGAGCTTGAAGGCGTCGTTGTTGAGGCTATGCCAAACGCAATGTTTAAGGTAGAAATTCAGGGTGGTCATCAAATTCTTGCCCATATCTCAGGAAAACTTCGTATGAACTTCATAAGAATTTTGCCCGGAGATAAGGTAACTGTTGAGATGTCTCCCTATGACCTATCTAAAGGACGCATTACCTGGCGTTCAAAATAATGTAAGTTAAATTTACATTCAAAATTTCAAGGAGGTATAATCCGAATGAAAGTCAGACCTTCTGTTAAAAAGATTTGCGAAAAATGCAAAATTATCAAGCGCAAAGGCAAAATAATGGTTATTTGTGAGAACCCGAAGCATAAACAGCGTCAGGGTTAATTGCGCGAGTTAAAAAAATGGAGGTGCTTTGATAAATGGCACGTATTGCTGGTGTTGACCTTCCGAACGAGAAGAGAGTTGAAATAGGACTCACCTATATTTTCGGAATTGGTCTTACTACATCGAAAAAAATCCTTGCTGATACCGGTATCGACCCCGATGTCAGAGTTAAGGACCTTACTGAAGATGATATTTCAAAGCTTCGTGAGTATATCGACCATAACCTTCAGGTTGAAGGTGACCGTCGCCGTACAATCGCATTTGATATTAAGAGACTTATCGAAATCGGCAGCTATCGCGGCTTGCGTCATCGCAAGAACCTGCCCGTAAGAGGTCAGCGTTCCAAGACTAACGCTCGTACACGTAAAGGTCCCAAGAAGACCATAGCTAACAAGAAGAAATAAGTAGGAGGAAGATAATATGGCTACTGCTAAAAAGGCGACTGCTACACGCCGCCGCCGTGAAAAGAAAAATATTGAACGTGGTGCAGCTCATATCCAGTCTACCTTCAACAATACCATCGTAACCATCACCGATACTCAGGGAAATGCTCTTTCCTGGGCAAGTGCCGGTGAGTTAGGATTTAGAGGTTCAAGAAAGTCTACTCCTTTCGCAGCTCAGAGTGCTGCTGAAACTGCAGCTAAGGCTGCTATGGAGCACGGTCTTAAGACTGTTGAAGTATTCGTTAAG
>JAEIGA010020756.1_pt1 | contig 10014 bp, 8 predicted proteins | sample 9270691 | NCBI WGS metagenome assembly JAEIGA01 (sample SAMN17057246, study PRJNA624740) | gut metagenome | biome: biome; isolation source: fecal sample | host: Bos grunniens | place: China: Xizang | collected 2019
ATAAAATGAACCGAACCTATGCGATAGTCGAGAGGAAGACTTTGAAAATATTCGTGTGAGGGTCCCCATTCTTTGTCGAGGTAATCGATTTCCATTGAGGCATAGAATTTTGCTTTGTCTCCATATAGTTTTTTGATGCGATTGACCTCTTCGAGATAAACTGGCACATCAATTTGGAGCATGTTGCATGATGACTCAATGGGAATGGACGAATGAGGAGAAAAACCATAATGGGTAAATCCTTGTGCTACAACTTCGCGGGCGAACATCTCCATCGATGCCCGTCCGTCGCAAAATTGTGTGTGCGAGTGAAAGTTATATAACTCGCTATCGCCTATTGTAGCAAGAAAATCCATTAGTAATCAAATTCGCGTTTTAATTTGCCGTTGTTGATGCGATTAATGTAGTTGAAGAATAGTCCAAGTAGTACTATTGCAACAGTTATGCCTGAACCTACGGCAATAGGATAACTTAATCCGAAGCCTTCGGGAGTAGGGGCAAATAAGATATATGACACACTCACCACAGTCATAAACAATGCTGGAATGAGGGTGATGATGTAGGCTTTTTTGTGTCGAGCAAGATATACGGTTATTGCCCAAAGGGTAAACACAGCAAGTGTTTGGTTGCACCATGCAAAATAACGCCACAGTACAGAGAAGTCTATCATCATTATACCAAATGCCGCAGCAAAAATAGGAATTGAAATGATGAGACGTTTTGATGTTTTAGATTGGTCATAATGAAGGAAGTCGGCAGCAATGAGTCGGGCACTACGCAGAGCTGTGTCGCCCGAAGTGATAGGTGCTGCAACAACCCCAAATAAAGCCAAAATACCACCAAAAGTGCCTAACCATGACATTGAAATGTCGTTAACCAAAACACCAGCACTATTGTTGTGCTCGGCCATGTATGAAGCTAATTGTTCATACCCACCAGTAAATGCAATAGCCGCCGCTGCCCAGATTAATGCAACAATACCTTCGGCTACCATCGCTCCGTAGAATATAGGGCGAGCCAATTTTTCATTTTTAAGGCATCGTGCCATCATAGGTGATTGTGTGGCATGGAATCCTGATATTGCACCACATGCAATTGATACAAACATCATTGGGAAAATAGGGAGTCCTTTGGGATGATGACTTTGCAATCCTTGAGTAAAATCAATATTCAAAGTATAGTCTCCAAAAATTATTACACCAAGAATGCCGACAGCCATAAATAGCAAAGCAAACCCAAATATTGGGTAGAAATTGCCAATGAGTTTGTCGATAGGTAGTACAGTGGCAAGCATGTAGTAAACAAAAATGACTACAACCCAGAAGATACGGTCGAGCGACTCGGGTGTCATGCTAGCAATGAGGTCGGCTGGTTGGCTAACGAAAACAGCTCCCACTAAAATCATTAATAAGAGTGAGAACACACGCATTACTTGTTTGATTCCTGAGCCTAACTCATTACCTACAATCTCAGGCAATGACATGCCACGTGCGCGAAGTGAAATAGCTCCTGAAATGAAATCGTGAACAGCTCCTGCAAAGATAGTTCCAACAACAATCCATATAAAAGCAGCAGGACCAAACATTACGCCCATAATTGCGCCAAAAATAGGACCCAGGCCAGCAATGTTGAGGAATTGAATTAGGAATACTTTCCATGTGGGTAATGGCATATAATCCACATCATCACGCATTGTATAAGCTGGTGTTTTGCGAGTGGAATCGGTGCCAAAAATTTTCTCAACAATTGCACCATATATGAAATATCCACCAATTAATACTATAAGAGCTATTATAAACGATGTCATTTCTAAAAGATTGGAGTATATTAGTATAAAAAGATGTCCCTCTCTCCATAGATAGAAGACGAGGGACAATATTGTTATTTATTTTGAGTAGAATTTGATGCTACTGGGCGAGCGATTGTTTCACGCATAGTAGTGTCGGCTTCCATGTTTTTCATGCGATAGTAATCCATGATGCCGAGGTTGCCATTGATAAATGCTTCGGCCATAGCGCGTGGAAGTTCGGCTTCTGCTTCAATAACGTGAGCGCGGGCTTCTTGAGCTTTTGCTTTCATCTCTTGCTCGAGAGCAATAGCCATTGCACGGCGTTCTTCAGCTTTGGCTTGAGCAATGTTTTTGTCGGCTTGAGCTTGGTCGATTTGTAGAGCAGCACCAATGTTTTTACCTATATCAATATCGGCAATGTCAATAGATAGGATTTCAAATGCAGTGCCCGAGTCAAGACCTTTGCGCAATACAACTTTAGAGATAGAATCGGGATTTTCGAGTACCTCTTTGTGGCTTACTGAAGAGCCGATAGATGAAACGATGCCTTCACCTACACGAGCAAGTACTGTATCTTCACCAGCACCACCCACGAGTTGGCGAATGTTGGCACGCACTGTTACACGAGCCTTAGCAATGAGTTGAATACCATCTTTTGCTACTGCTGTAACAGGAGGAGTGTCAATGACTTTAGGATTAACCGACATTTGTACGGCTTGGAATACATCGCGACCAGCAAGGTCGATAGCTGTGGCCATTTTGAATCCGAGGTCGATATTGGCTTTAGATGCCGAAACGAGAGCGTGAACAACCATTTCTACATTACCTCCAGCAAGGAAGTGTGCTTCGAGGTCGTCGCGAGTAACGTCCTGCAAACCTGCTTTGTGAGCTTCAATCATAGCACGTACAATAACCGATGCGGGTACTTGACGAATGCGCATCAAAAACAATTGAATCAATGAAATGCGCACACCACTCACTTGTGCCGAAATCCAAAGGAAGAATGGCACATAGTAGAAAAAGATGCATAGGAATACAAATGCTGCACCTAAAAGTAATAAGATTGTAATTTCCATAATAAATATGATTTTATTGGTTAAGATTCAGTGTTATTTGCATTCAAGACTCACAACCATATTTCTCAATCGAATAAGCGATGAGCGTTGTGTGAGTATTTTTTGTTCCAAGACTTTAATTTCGGGGGCAATTTCTTTAAGTCCATTTGAATAGTCAATGCGTAATTGAGACACTTGTTGAATGAGATTGTTGAGTGTGTCTAATTCATCAAGGTACTCTTGCATTGCTTGAACAGCCTCTTCATTTTTGAAATCGGATATAGATGTATAAACTTTCCCGTTAGGGAGAGTTAATGAAAATTGATTTGCATGATTCTGAGTCTCAAAATTTTCTATATCATTGAGTTTGTCCAAAATTTTGGTATAGTCTCGGTCTTCAACCCATGTGTCGCTAATAGCATTTACTTTTGCCAAATTAATGAGATTAGGAGTTTCGGTAGGGTAGTTTACACGAATCTCGTTAGGAATGAAGGTGTAGATAGTTACTTGCTCATCAATTTGATTGCGGTCGGTAGCCCACCACCCGAGTCCAGTCATTTCGTCGATAACGAGCATATAGTCATTGTGGAGAGAATTATAGGGCATACCCATGTTTTGAGGTTGTAGGAATCCATCTTCGTCTTTGCGCGAGAAGAATATATCATATCCACCAATTGAATTTTCCCCATCATTTGCAAAATATAGTGTGATACCGTCGGGCATCATATAAGGATAGTTTGAGTTGCCAGTATTGATTGCCCCATCGAGTTCTTGTGGCTGTTCCCATGTGTCATCTGACAATATTGATGATGCTACGAGCGTTTCTACACTATCGGCATTAAAAGTAGCCCATAACATTTGAGCTTTGCTCTCGGGCTGATAAACAACACTATATGGAGCTGCTTCAAATTCTTTGGGAAGAATGTCGGATGAATTTAGCGAACCACATTCACGAGAAAATTTGTAGAATTTGAAGAATGTTTCGGCATCAACATTAATGCTATCAATGATTTGAATATTTTCCACTCGGTCGAGCATGTTTTGTGCATTAACAGCACGACTAATGAATGATTCAAATTCTTGTGGCATCTCTTTTTTTGCCTTGGCAAGTGATTCTTGATAAGTTTCAATATAATCAAGAGCATCTTCAAATTCGTAGTTGTTAAAGGCTATCATTGCCAAATGCTTAGATGCGTCGGGGATTGATTTAGATTCGGCAATAGTGAAATAGGGGATTGATTGGTCGTATTCGCCTAAGTTGTAAAGACACAATCCTGCATAGTTGTTGAGATTTGCATCTTTTGCCGACTTAGAGTTCTTGGCAAGTAACTCTTTGAATGCTTGTAGCGCTTTCTCATATTCTCCGCTATTATACAACGCCTTAGCATCGTTAAGGGTGATTGAAAAGGCACTTATCGCAATCGATAAGGTCAAAGCAAAAATATATGTTCGTTTCATATTAATCATAGCCATGTAATATAAAACTCAAATTTACTAACAATTCCGATTTCAACCAAATAAAAAACAAAAAACCTACTGCATTTTTGCAATAGGTTTTGTTTATATTGTGTATAAACGTAGGATTATTCTTTTGGTTCTAACCCCATCTCTTTGGCTGTGGTGAGCATATAGTTGTATGCTGCTTCACGCTCGTTGGGAATGATGCCATCGAGAATTGCATCTTTGATTTTGGCTTTTAATTCGCCAACTTCACGACATGGTGGAAGTTGGAACAGTTTCATTATCTCATCGCCGTCAACTGGGGGTTGGAAGTTGCGAATACGGTCACGTTCTTCAAGTTCTTTCATTTTTTGGCGAACGAGGATGAAATTGTCGAGGAATCGTTTTACCTTCTCTTCGTTTTTAGATGTAATATCTGCCTCACATAGAGTCATTAAATCTTCAATGTCATCGCCAGCGTCAAAGAGTAGGCGTCGCACAGCCGAGTCGGTAACAATGTCTTCAACCAAGGCGATAGGACGCATGTGTAACTCCACTAATTTTTGCACATATTTCATCTTCTCATTTAGAGGGAGTTTCATATCGCGAAATATGCGAGGAATCATCTTTGCTCCAATGAAATTGTGGTTGTGGAATGTCCACCCTATTTTGTCGTCCCATTGCTTGGTGCGTGGCTTGCCAATATCATGCATCAAGGCTCCCCAACGCAACCACACATTGTCGCTTTTCTGTGCCACTTTGTCGAGCACCTCCATTGTGTGGAAAAAGTTGTCTTTATGCCCACGACCATTTACAACATCCACACCTACCATAGCAGCAAGTTGTGGGAAAATCAGTTTCAAAAGCCCGGTCTTTTTTAGTAGATGCCAGCCAATCGATGGGCGAGGCGATGCCATGATCTTCATTAGTTCATCGGCTACACGCTCTTTTGAAATTATAGAAATGCGACTTGCATTGCGAGTAATGGCATCAAGAGTTTCGGGATATATTGTAAAATTGAGTTGAGTAGCAAAACGAATTGCGCGCATCATTCGCAAAGGGTCATCGCTAAATGTTATATCGGGGTCGAGTGGTGTGCGAATGAGTTTGCGTTCAAGATCGCCCACACCATCATAAAAGTCAATCAACTCGCCAAAACGATTAGCATTGACGCACAATGCCATTGCGTTGATAGTGAAGTCGCGCCGCGAAATATCATCTTCTAATGTGCCGTCTTCTACGATTGGCTTGCGAGAGTCGCGACGATATGATTCGCGACGTGCACCCACAAATTCTAATTCCATATCACGGCATTTTACCTGTGCAGTGCCAAAGTTTTGAAATACGTTGAGATGAGCCTTTTTGCCCAGTGCTTTGGCAGTGCCTTGTGCTACCTCTATACCACTGCCTACGGTTACAAAGTCGATATCTTTAGAGGGACGATTGAGAAATAAATCGCGCACATATCCTCCCACGGTGTAACAATCGCGGTTGAGACTATCAGCAACTTCACCTACAAGGTGAAATATAGGTTTGTCAATTTTTGTGGCTATTGGGTGCATATATTGATAATTAATCAAGACTAATGATTTCTTCGGGGGCAAGAGTAATTGACACCATGCCTTGTTCTGTAACTACATAGGTGTTTTCAATGCCAACTGCTCCTATCCCAGGAATAACAAATTTAGGTTCAAGTGCAATGACATTGCCCACAGCAAGAATATCGCGACTACGTGGAGCAATAACAGGTGATTCGTTGATTTCAATCCCCACGCCATGGCCTATAAACCCTGCTTTTTGACGATGTCCCATAAATAAATCTGCAAGTCCTTCTTCATTGACTATTTCAATTGCTCTATTGTATAATGCTTTTGCTTCTACTCCAGGTGTGCCCATTAATGAAAGTTCTCGACAGATGCGTCGTGAACATTCGTGAGCCTTTGTTGAGAGCCCGTCAAGAGTACCTACTGAAAAAACTCGCGACATATCGGTGGTGTAACCAGTGTAGTTGCCATTAAGGTCAACCATAATGGCCATGCCTGGGGTGATTGTAGTTCCGTTACAACCAACGGGTAGCGATGGATGCATACCAGCTCCACCCATCGCAAAATCGTAAGGTGAGGGAGCATCGGCATTTTCACCACATATCAAGTTGCCCATATAAATCTCCATAGAGTCGCCACTGATACGAAACTGGCCGAGACATCCTTCAAGGCGAGATGTGCGTTCAATCTCTACTTGGAATTCAAGGTCGGTCATATTGGGGCGATAAAGATTAGGAATTTGACTATATGTAGCAGCATGTTTTTTGCCCGAAAGTTTTAGCAGTTCAATCTCATATTCACTTTTTACCGATCTCACTTGACGCATTATGCTCGAAAGGTTAGAGATGTTGGCATTAGGAAATATTTTGCAAATTCGTTGTACCATAGCATAAGGCATAAGGTCGAGTTCCATGCCTAATGACAGAGGAAAGTTAATACCTTTTTGTATAAGTGTGTCTGCTATATTCTCTGGTTTGTTTATATAAACAATATTGTCGCCCGAGAGCTCGACTGGACGGCGAACAAAGAAAATAGCATCACCTTGAGCAGGAATGAAAACGTATCCGTTAAACACTCGCCCTGAGAGATAGAATTTGTTGGCGTTGTCACTAACAAGCGCAGCATCAATGCTTTGATTGATGAGTAACTGCTGTATGTTGCTAATTCTATTTTTAGATTCAATTGATGGAATTTGCAAAAATTGTTCCATATACAATGTGTTCTTTGAGTTAGTTTTGATTATATAAGACATCAAAAAGTTGGGGGAATGAGTCTATTTTATACTCAGCATCTTCGCATTTGCCAAATCCATATTGTGCAAAAATCATAGGCACACCTGCTGCATGAGCCGCGTTACAATCTCCTTGAGTGTCGCCAACGTATGCTGAATTGGAGAGGTTATTGCGCGATATTATCAATTTGATATTTTCTGCTTTTGGGAGGTTGTTTTCTCCGTAAGCAAGTGTATCGATGAAATATGGTTCTAACTTGGTAAATTTGAGGAAATTTTTAAGGCCATCAGCGCCACAGTTGCTAACCATAAACAATTTGTAGCGAGATGATAGTAGTTTAATCCCTTCGGCAACGCCATTGTAAAGAACGCCTCCGAGTTTAGGCATTAATTCGCTTTCGTTTCTATCAAGAAGTGCCAAATATTTATTTTCGTCAATATCCTCAATGACGATTTTTTTGAATATTTCGTTGATTGGTTTACCCATACACTCCAATAACTCTTGACGTGATACGGTTTGCGATAAACCCATTTGCTCAAAAGTTACATTCCAAATTTTGCAATATGAATCTACAGCATCCCATAGAGTGCCGTCCATATCAAAGATGAGGCTGTCAAACTTTTGTGTCATTTCTTTTCGGTAAAAAGTAGTCCTATCTGTTCAATCCCTTCAAGACGGTCAACTCGCATAATGTGGTTGATTGAAATAGGTTTGTCTTTATATAAAGAGATTTTGTGTGAAACGGGTAACTCGTATTGGAAACTTGTGCCAAGACCATTGCCATGCCAGCGACCATAAATGTCAGACATTTCAATGTTGACAGTGTCAATGCGAGTAGTGTCGCCATTAAAGTGTCGAATCTCGAGCCATAGATTGCTATAAGCATAAGCATTTGAGTGGCGAATAGCGATATCTAAACGACCAGTTGCTACAGAGTCTTGAATCTCTGGATCAAAATTTAGAGTGTCGCCATAGGTCCAACCTTCGGGTTCGATGTTAAAAAAGTGGCTATAATCATTGTGCCCAGGTGCACAAGCACCCAAGCACAATAATATGATTGTGATGTAGCAAAACCTAATTATTGGGTTTCTCTTCATTGTTTCTCTCTTTACGTTCTCCGTTGCGATTGCGATTATTTTTTCGTCGTTGGTCGCTATTGTTGTGGTTGTTTCGAGTACCTTCAGGACGACCTTGTGCATTGGGTTGTCCTTCATTATGATGTTCACGATTGCCACCTTTGCGTTTCTTCTTTTTCTTGTTGTCGAAACGTGTAAGACTATCTTGGCCAACGATGTCGCCAAATTCTTTTACTTGAGCCTTTGGCTCTTCATCGCCTTCGCGTTGCAATTTTAATGGTTTTTCGCCATTTTTGTTCATTGCGATAATCTCAAACGCGCGTTGTGCGTCAATTGTAACCAAGTTGGCTGGGATTGACTTGTCGGTAGAGTATGTAATAGTACGTTTGAAAATATCTGTTTTGAAATGGAAATAAGTAGCATCGGCTGTTTCGAGACGTACATCTTTGCCAGGCAAGTGCTTAACTGCTTCGGCATAAGCGTCAACCTCAAAGTTTAGACAGCATTTGAGCTTTGCACATTGTCCAGCAAGTTTTTGTGGATTCATTGAGATATCTTGATATCGAGCAGCACTTGTAGCTACCGATACGAAGTTTGTCATCCAACTTGAACAGCATAATGGGCGACCACATGGACCAATCCCACCAATGCGACCTGCTTCTTGACGTGCCCCGATTTGTTTCATCTCAATTCTCACGCGAAATGCTTCGGCGAGATCTTTGATGAGTTGTCGGAAGTCAACGCGTTCGTCGGCGATGTAGTAGAATATCGCTTTGTTGCCATCGCCTTGATACTCAACGTCACCAATTTTCATGTTGAGATTGAGGGCTTCGGCAATTTTGCGTGAGCGTATCATTGTGTCATTTTCTTTGGCTTTTGCTTCCTCATATTTTTCAAGGTCGCTTTGCTTTGCCTTACGGAAAATGCGTTTAATTTCAGTATCAGGCTTGATATTGGCTTTTTTCATTTGGAGTTTTACGAGTTCTCCAATGAGTGTTACTTGACCAATATCATGACCTGGGCTCGCTTCAACAGCCACCATGTCGCCAATTTCGAGAGGTATATTGGTGCTATTTTTATAGAAACCCTTGCGAGTGTTTTTGAATTGCACCTCTACGATATCAAAGTCGGCAAACCCACCAGGCACATCTTCAAGCCAGTTGTAGCAATGAAGTTTACCACGAGGACATTTGCGCTCTTGCGTTACTTTGTTCTCGTCGGCAGTTGGTGTGGCATTGTTATCGTTAATAATGTCGTTTGCCATAATTTAGCGTGATATTATTTTGCAAAACTTACGGCACGAGTTTCACGAATAACAGTGATTTTTACTTGTCCAGGATATACCAATTCGTCTTGAATGCGTTTAGCGATTTCAGCCGATAGTTTTTCTGTTTCAACATCGTCAATCTTGTCGGCACCTACGATTACGCGCAATTCACGACCTGCTTGAATTGCATAAGTTTTGATAACGCCAGGATATGAAAGCGCAAGTTGTTCGAGGTCATTGAGGCGTTTGATGTATGCTTCAACGATTTCGCGACGAGCACCAGGACGAGCACCAGAGATAGCGTCACACACTTGTACGATAGGCGCAAGGAGTGTAGTTTGCTCAATCTCATCGTGGTGAGCACCAATTGCATTGCAGATTTCGGGTTTTTCTTTATATTTTTCTGCAAGCTTCATACCTAAAATTGCGTGTGGCAATTCTGGATCTTCATCGGGCACTTTACCTATATCGTGGAGAAGTCCGGCACGACGAGCTTTCTTAGGATTAAGACCAAGCTCAGAGGCCATAATTGCACACAAGTTGGCTGTTTCGCGTGCGTGTTGCAATAGATTTTGTCCGTAGCTTGAACGATATTTCATTTTACCTACAAG
>JAEIGA010020757.1_pt1 | contig 10014 bp, 8 predicted proteins | sample 9270691 | NCBI WGS metagenome assembly JAEIGA01 (sample SAMN17057246, study PRJNA624740) | gut metagenome | biome: biome; isolation source: fecal sample | host: Bos grunniens | place: China: Xizang | collected 2019
ATGCCATATTTCGTCACATTCCTGAAAGTACTTTTCGAAACGAGAATCCCAGTACCCGTGTGTGTCAGAAAGTAAACCAATTCGTTTCATTTTTTTATTTTTATGTACGCTTAATAATAATCTTTTTGTACTATTTTTATTGTAAATCAGTTTGTTGAGGATAGGTTTAAGACCATTTCCCTATATGCTTTATAGAAAATCCCCTCTTGATTGGGGATTTTCATCTTTTATCTCATGTGGAGAGTCTGTAACTTTGCCACCGTAATCAAAAAAATATTTTATAAACAATAATTAAATACTGAAAAATATGAAAAAGTTTTTTATTCTTGCTCTTGTAGCAGTCATCGCCATCAGCGCAAACGCACAGAAGTCTACAACACCTGAGTTCACATCTGTTAAAGTACACGTTCCTGTACATCTTGTCATTGTGCCAGGAAGGGAGTTTAGCGTCAATATGGTGTCAAAGAATCAGGAATTGGCGTCTGCCGTATCTTGGACCATTAAGGATGGAGTTCTGAATCTTTCTACACGCGACATGGACTCATTCGATGCTTCAAGCGCTCCTGTGTATGCTATCGTAACATCTCCAAATGCGGTAGAACATTCCGTGGGAAAGGATATGAAGCAAGTGTCTGTTCGTAAGCATAAGTATGGAAGAAGGCGATAATATTTTGTATTTCATAAATTAAGATAGAGGGAACTGTATTAGATAAAGATGCAGTTCTTCTTTTTTTATGTGTTCTGGTATCCCTCTGGAAGCACCTGTAGCAGCTGTTTAAGTTACAAAGTTATATAAAAGTTTAAATTCATACAACTAACTCTGTTAAAATATGGGAGATGGAAGTTTGGCAGCAAGGACTACTGACAATATTGACATGACAGAATTGAAAAGGAAAGTTTAATGGAGTTTAAATGAAATGCCTTCAGGTTTAATAGAGTTTAAATAGCATACTTGATGTTTTAATGGAGTTTAAAAATGCTTGACAAACTGACTGCTAGGCATTTGTTTTGTTCTTTTGACAAGGTGAACGGCAATTGAAGTCATGGCTTGTGAAAGAGCTTGATGGATGCAACGGAACAATATTTATTTTATTTAATTGTATCACTTTAAAAACAGAAACGTTATGATGCTTAGCACTTATTCACCACGCCATCAAGGATGGCTACCTGCGTTGCTCAGCGACTACATTAATGAAGGATGGATGCCATCTTGCAAATGCAACAATACTACCCCAGCCGTGAATGTATCGGAAGAGGAGAAAGGCTACAAGGTTGAAGTTGCAGCTCCAGGCATGAGTAAAAAAGACTTCAAAGTTGTAGTTACCAGTGATGGAAACCTTGTCATCAGCATGGAGAAGAAAACAGAGAAAAAGAATGAAAATGAGCAGACGAAATATCTGCGCCACGAATTCAATTACAGCAAGTTCGAGCAGCGACTCTCCTTGCCTGATAATGTGGAAACTCTGAAAATATCAGCCTGTATGAATGACGGAGTTCTGACAATCAACCTTCCCAAGAAGTTGGAACAGGGGAAGGTGAAAGAAAACCAGAACATTGAAATTGAATAGTAAGAATTGAAAGATTGAAGGACTTGAAAATGAACTGTTTTCAGTCCTTCAATCTTTTTTCAGCCTTCTTTTTCGTTGTTATTAAGTGTGCTTAAAGTTGCTCATGATAGGAAAAAGTTAAATATATTTGTTTTTTCTCTTACTTAATTGTAACTTTGTACCCACATTTTGAAAAAGGAATAGTTCAAACATTATGGAATTCAAGAAAAACATCGTCATCACAGGTGGCGCTGGTTTTATCGGCAGCCACGTTGTTCGCCTTTTCGTGAACAAGTATCCAGAGTACAAAATCATCAATCTTGACAAGCTGACTTATGCAGGCAACCTTGCTAACCTCAAGGATATAGAGGATAAGCCTAATTATAAGTTTGTTAAAATGGACATCTGTGATTTTGATGCTTTCTATCAATTGATGCAAGATGAAAAAATTGATGGTATTATTCATTTGGCAGCTGAAAGCCACGTGGACCGTTCCATCAAAGACCCTTTCACTTTTGCTCGCACCAACGTGATGGGTACACTTGCATTGCTTCAGGCTGCTAAACTTTACTGGGAGAGCCTGCCAGAGAAATATGAAGGAAAACGTTTCTATCACATCTCTACAGATGAGGTGTATGGAGCACTCGAACTGACACATCCAGAAGGTGTTGAGTCTCCATTCACGACCACTGCATCAAGTTCTGAGCATCATGCTGCTTATGGAACAGACTTCTTCTTGGAAACAACAAAGTATAATCCACATTCTCCATACAGTGCCTCAAAGGCAAGCAGTGACCACTTCGTTCGTGCATTCCATGATACTTATGGCATGCCCACCATTGTGACCAACTGCTCAAACAACTATGGTCCTTATCAATTCCCTGAGAAATTGATTCCGTTGTTTATCAATAATATACGTCATCGTAAGCCACTTCCTGTGTATGGTAAGGGTGAGAATGTGCGTGACTGGCTTTATGTGGTTGACCACGCACGTGCTATCGATACCATTTACCATAATGGGAAAATAGCTGAGACTTACAACATTGGCGGATTCAACGAGTGGAAAAATATCGATATCATCAAAGTGGTGATTAATACTGTTGATCGTCTGCTTGGTCGCCCAGAAGGTGCTGACTTAGACCTTATTACCTATGTCACAGACCGCCTTGGACATGATGCTCGATATGCCATTGACTCACGTAAACTTCAGGCAGAGCTTGGCTGGGAGCCATCACTCCAGTTTGAAGAAGGTATTGAAAAGACCGTCAAGTGGTATCTTGAAAACGAAGCATGGATGGACAACATTACCAGCGGCGAGTACGAGAAGTACTATGACGACATGTATAAGAACAGATGACCCCCCAGGAGACAGAAGATAGAGTAGAGAAAGCCATTGGCTACTTTAAGCAAGGCTATAATTGTGCACAATCCGTAGTTCTCGCATTTGCAGATAGATACGGAATGGACGAGTCCTTTGCTGCCCACATATCGGGGTCTTTCGGGGGAGGTATAGGCCGTATGAGAGAGACCTGCGGAAGTGCTTGCGGAATATTTATGTTGGCAGGTCTGGAGGTGAAGGGTGATTATCCAGACCAAGAACTTAAAAAGAGGAATTATGAAGTGGTGCAGCGCTTAGCCGAGGATTTTCGAGCACAGACGGGATCTATCATTTGCAAAGAACTCTTAGGACTTAACCAGAAGCGTGCTGATGGTACGATTCCTGAAATTAAGATAGTAGCAACTCCTGAGGCTCGCACAGACGAATATTATAGGAAGCGTCCTTGTGTCCGTATGGTGGAAACGGCTATAAGAGTGTATTGCAACTACCTCGAAGAAGAAGGGTTGTGAAAAACATCCAAAAGATAATCAACAATAATGGGCTAACATGAAGTTAGCCCATTATTGTTGCTACCACTTTTCGAGCACCGCCATAGTCGCGGAACTCACATAGGTATATGCCTTGCCATGTACCAAGATTTAGTCGGCCGCGCGTGATAGGAATTGTCAAGTCTGAGCCTATGAGGCTGCACTTGGCGTGTGCAGGCATATCGTCACTTCCTTCCAGCGTGTGCAAGTAATAAGGCTCGTTTTCTTTTACTAGCCTGCTCATGATTTGTTCCATGTCTCGGCGTACATCGGAATCTGCATTTTCGTTGATGGAAAGTGCACATGATGTATGTTTGATGAAAAGGTGTAGCATTCCAGTGTCTGGCAGAGGTTGGGGAAGACGACGTAGTACTTCGCCTGTAATGAGGTGAAAGCCACGGCTTCTTGCTTCAAGTGTGAATTCTGTTTGCTGTATCATTGTCGCATTTTTTTTGAGTACAAAGATAAAAATAAAAAGCGAGACATTCAAATGGGTCTCGCTTTTTTAGTATATGTAGAGATTACTTGGAGTTTACTTTACTTCCCAAATATCATTTGTTTCGAGAAGTTCTGCGAAATTATGATATTTCTTTGTGGTTTTAACTTCCTCAATCTGAGCAGTTACACTATCGTCATAGGTTGGTGCGTCAACATCGCGGATGACGCCAAGAGCCACAGGGAAACCGTCTCCATTGCCCATAAGCGCAAGCTTAAGCTGAAGTGTGTTGTCTTCGCAATGAGCATCGTGAACAAGAATGTCTGCTTCGGTTACCCCATTCTCGCCAATCTTGACAACCTTCAGGCCAAATCCTTCTTGTACAAGTCCAAACTCGTTGTTTTCGCCAAAGATAAGCGGCTTCCCATGTTCAACATAGATAGCGTTTTTTGCGCGACCTTCTTTAGAATAAACATCGTCGTGAGTGCCATTGTTGAAGATGACGCAATTCTGCAAGATTTCGCACACGGCTGCGCCTTTGTGGTTGTAGGCGGCTTTCAGAATATCCACGGTTCCAGGAGCGTCTGTAGCTACGGCGCGTGCAAAGAAGTGTCCACGTGCGCCAAAGCAAAGTTCTGCAGGACGGAAAGGGTCTTCTACTGTTCCATAAGGTGATGATTTAGAAACAAATCCGCGAGGAGATGTTGGAGAGTATTGTCCCTTTGTCAATCCGTAGATGCGGTTGTTAAGCAGAATCATGTTCAGATTGATGTTGCGGCGGTTTGCATGGATGAAGTGATTTCCTCCGATAGCGAGTCCGTCGCCGTCACCGCTTACTTGCCAGACAGCGAGGTTGGGATTAGTTACTTTGCAACCTGTTGCAATAGCAGCTGCGCGTCCATGAATGGTATTCATGCCATAAGTTGCCATATAGTGAGGCAGGCGGCTGGAGCAGCCAATACCTGAGATAACGGCTGTATTCCAAGGATCCACGCCAATTTCGGCCATTGCCTTGTGCAGCGAAGCAAGGAAAAAGTGGTCGCCACATCCAGGACACCATCTTGGCTGTCCCTTCTTAAAGTCTTGAGCTGTATATGCCATAGTGAATGTCCTTTCTATTTACTTGTTGATGATTTCGTTAAATGCTTCGACGAGTTCGGCTACCACGAAAGGCTGTCCTTTTACTTGGTTGAACTGGTAAGGCGTGAAGTTGTCTATCTTCATACGAAGCCAACCTGCCAACTGGCCCATGTTTTGTTCTGCCACAACAACCTTTTTGTATTTGCTAAGCACGGCTGCTGTATTCTTGGGCAGCGGATTGATACACTTGAAGTGGGCTAGTGCCACTTTCTTGCCAGCTGCACGCATCTCATCCATAGCTGCATGGAGATGTCCGTAAGTACCGCCAAATCCAACGATGAGGAGGTCTGCATCGTCCTTGTCGCCAAGCACTTCGAGATCAGGTACTGGAATCTTGTTTATCTTTTCCTGACGTAAACGGGTCATGAGATCATGGTTTTCTGGGTCAGTAGAGATTGCACCAGTCTTGTTGTCCTTTTCCAATCCGCCAAGAATATGCTGGAAACCTTCACGACCAGGCACAGCCCAGTAGCGTACACCAGTTTCTGCATCACGGAGATATGGGGTCCATGAGCCCTTAAGTTCTTCTGGAACGTATGGTGGGTTGATAGCAGGGTAGTCTGCAAGATTAGGAAGTTTGAATGCAGCAGAACCATTTGCCACGTATGCATCAGTCATAAGAATGACTGGAGTCATGTGCTCAAGTGCCATCTTTGATGCTGCATAAGCAGCTTCGAAACAGTCCGTAGGAGATGTTGCAGCAATGACAGGCATTGGGCTTTCACCATTGCGTCCGAAGAGTGCCTGCAAAAGGTCGGTCTGTTCTGATTTGGTAGGAAGTCCTGTTGCGGGACCGCCGCGCTGCACGTCAAGCACGACAAGCGGAAGTTCCATGATGACAGCAAGGTTCATGGCCTCTGACTTCAGACAGATGCCAGGTCCAGAAGTTGATGTCACTGCAAGTGCGCCAGCAAACGATGCTCCTACAGAAGAAGCGCAGCCTGCAATTTCATCTTCACACTGTACTGTCGTTACGCCAAGTGACTTATGTTTAGAAAGTTCGTGTAGAACGTCTGTTGCAGGTGTGATGGGGTACGAGCCGAGGAATAGCTTCAATCCAGCCTTCTCTGCCGCTGCTATAAATCCGTATGCTGTAGCTTTGTTGCCAGTGATGTCCATATAACGTCCTGGCACCTTGTTCTTGGTTTCTATTCTATATACATTTGCCACAGAACTGTGGGTGTTGTGTCCGTAGTCGTAGCCAGCCTGAATCACTTTGATGTTTGCCTCTGCCACTCCCGCTTTCTTTGCAAACTTTTCTTTAAGGTAGTTGAACGCAATGTCGAGATCGCGGTCGAACAGCCAGCACACGAGACCGAGGGCAAACATGTTACGGCACTTCAGCATTGCTTTCACATCCATGCCGGAATCGGCAAGACAGTCTTTCACCATTTGAGTGATAGGGCAAGCGATTACACGGTCGGGATCGATGCCCATTTCGCCCAGATAGTCTTCTGTGGCAAAAGCAGCTTTCTTCAGGTCGGACGGTCCGAAAGAGTCTGTATCAATGATGATGGCAGCTCCAGGTTTGGCATACTTATACTGTGTTTTGAGTGCAGCCGCATTCATGGCAACAAGTACATCACACTTGTCGCCAGGAGTATATACCATCTCTGCACCGATGTGTACTTGAAATCCGCTCACACCTGTCAGCGAACCCTGTGGGGCACGTATGTCTGCCGGATAGTCCGGAAATGTGCTGATACTGTTACCTACAGTAGCTGACACTGTAGAAAAGATGTTCCCGGCAAGCTGCATGCCGTCGCCGGAATCACCAGAGAAACGAACCACCACTTCAGCGAGTTCCTTCATTTCCAATGTTTCTGCCATAAGCCTATATATAGTTATATTGTGAATCTTTTCTTGTACTAAAAACAATCTTTTCAGCAAGGTGTGCCTGTCAGGCACATAGACTTTGCAATGCAAAGTTACGTTTTCTTTTCGTCATAACCAAATTGCAAAGGTGGAGAATGAAAAAATTGTCCAAATATCACCATACAAATAAAAAAACACTAAAAAGTTTGTACAAAAAGTAGGCATTTCCATTATCTGTATCAACATTTGTCTCTTAATTTCTATGAAGAAAGAAAAGAAAATACTACCTTTGCAAATCAATACATTGTTTTACGACCTTTATATTTTCAACCTATAAACCAATATTTTATTAATGAAAAAACTTATTGCACTGACATTGGCGGCTGTATCAGCCGTCAGTATGGTAGCACAAGACCAAAATGGTGGCTACCCTATCACTCAGGTTCCATTCACTAAGGTGAAGGTTGCTCAGAACACATTCTGGGGACAACGTCTGCAAGCAAGCCAGGACGTAACTATTCCTCTTGCTTTTACAAAGAGTGAAGAGACGGGACGTTACACTAACTTCAGCAATTCTGCAGAGCACTTGAAGGATCCAAGCAAGGTGTTTGAAATCAAGAGCGGTACATATTCTTTTGACGACACAGACCCTTACAAGACTATTGAAGGAGCAAGCTATTTGCTGCAAACCTATCCTAACGCTAAGTTTAAGGGTGGCAGACTGGACAAGTATGTGGATAGCGTCATTGCTGTAATCGCTTCTGCTCAGGAGCCAGACGGCTATCTCTTTACGGCTCGTACCCAGAACCCTCAGAAACCACATGAGTGGGCTGGAGAAAAGCGTTGGGAGCGTGTAGAAGACCTCAGCCATGAATTCTACAATCTTGGACATATGTGCGAGGCTGCTGTGGCTCACTACTATGCAACAGGCAAGAGAAACTTCCTTGACATTGCCATTAAGTATGCAGACTGCGTATGCCGCGAGATTGGTGATAAGCCAGGGCAGGCAAGCGTGGTGCCAGGACACCAGATTGCAGAGATGGGTCTGGCTAAGCTTTACATTGCAACTGGCGACAAGAAATATTTGGATCAGGCAAAGTTCTTCCTCGACAAACGTGGTAAGCGCGATTCTGCATGGAAGCAGACACGCCGTGGCCTCTATGACAATGACGGTTATTTCCACAGTTTGAGCGACTACAGCCAGAGCCATCTGCCTGTGCTTGAGCAGGACGAAGCAGTAGGTCACGCTGTACGTGCAGGATATATGTATGCAGGTATGGCAGACGTGGCTGCTCTCACTGGCGACAAGAGTTACATCGAAGCAATCGACCGCATTTGGGACAACATTGTTACCAAGAAGTTCTACATCACAGGTGGTGTGGGCGCAACAGCAAGCGGTGAGGCATTTGGTAAGAATTACGAACTGCCAAACATGAGCGCATACTGCGAAACTTGCGCTGCTATTGCACAGGTGTATCTCAATTACCGACTCTTCCTCCTTCATGGCGATTCCAAGTACTATGATGCACTTGAGCGTTCGCTCTACAATGGTGTCATTTCTGGTATTTCTATCGATGGTGGTAAGTTCTTCTATCCTAATCCACTCCAGAGCATGGGACAGCACCAGCGTCAGGAATGGTTCGGTTGCGCATGCTGCCCATCCAATGCTGCTCGCTTCGTTCCATCTCTCCCACAGTATATCTACGCGGTAAAAGACAACGGACTCTATGTCAACCTCTTTAACTCTAATACTGTCAACGTAAAAATAGGCAAGAAGCAAGTTGAACTTGAGCAGCAGACAAACTATCCATGGGATGGTGATGTGACACTCAAGATTAACAAGGGCAATGGCCAGTATGCGCTTAACATCCGTATTCCTGGATGGGTAAAGGGTGATGTTGTGCCAAGCAATCTTTATACATACACTGATGGAAAGCACCTCAAGTACTCTATTAAAGTAAATGGTGAAGAAGTGACAAGCGAACTGAAGCAAGGCTACTTCGTTATCGACCGTCAGTGGAAGAAGGGCGATCAGGTTCAGATTCACTTCGACATGGAGCCACGTCTCGTTCGTGCTAACGGACAGGTTGCTGCCGATAAGGGACGTGTGGCTATTGAACGCGGTCCTATCGTTTACTGCGCTGAATGGCCAGACAACCAGTGTGATATCTTCTCTGTGCTCATCAATCAGGAACCTAAGTTCCAGCTTGGTACAAAAGAGATTATGAACACTACTGTTCAGACACTCACAACAAGTGCACAGACATTGACTTTCGATAAGGCAGGTAAGCTTCAGGCTGCTGACGAGAGTCTCGTGCTCATTCCTTACTATGCATGGGCACACCGTGGACCTGGCAAGATGGCTGTATGGATTCCACAGGACCTCAATGCAACCAGCCCTGCACTTCCTGCGTCTATCGCTTCAGAAAGTAAAATCAGCGCAAGCACACGCCGTCTGCCTGCACTTTCTTCCATCAATGACCGTCTTGTTCCAGCCGATGCAAACGACCGTTCTGCACCTTACACACACTGGTGGCCAGGCAAAAATAGCACAGAGTGGCTTGCATACGAGTTTGCTCAGGCTGAGACAGTAAGCACATCTACAGTTTACTGGTTTGATGATGGTCCTTGGGGTGGTTGTCGCGTTCCTGACGCATGGAAGCTTTACTACAAAACCGAATCAGGCGATTGGGCAGAGGTGAAGAATCCAAGCGAATATGGCACAGTGAAAGGTGCTGCCAACATCGTCAACTTCGACCCTGTGAAGACTACAGGAATGAAGCTTGAAATCGTACAGGGCGACTATAGCGCTGGCGTATTCGAGTGGAGTGTGAAGTAAAATGACTTGCAATATAAGAATGGGCTGCATCCAAAGATGCAGCCCATTCTTATATTGCAAATTTGTATCGTACCCCTCGGCTACGATATGCCGTACCCCTCGGGTCCACCATGGTGGACCCGAGGGGTACGGCATATGCTAATTTAACGTGAGTTCGATGAATTTTAACTATCTATAAATTTGGCGATTAGCGAAAATTGTTGTATCTTTATAGTGTTCAATTACAAAGGAATACAAAACAATAATCGCTATGATCACCGAAGCCAAAGTTACTGAATTATTCTGTATGGCAGATGATTTTTGCAAGTTTTTTGATAGAATGATAGCAAAATATACGTTCAAGAGTACAGTAAAGCGTTCTTATCACCGTA
>JAEIGA010020758.1_pt1 | contig 10014 bp, 6 predicted proteins | sample 9270691 | NCBI WGS metagenome assembly JAEIGA01 (sample SAMN17057246, study PRJNA624740) | gut metagenome | biome: biome; isolation source: fecal sample | host: Bos grunniens | place: China: Xizang | collected 2019
ATCCTTCAGGAATGAGGGCATTACGTGCATAGTCGAATGAAGTGCCATTGGGGCCATAAGAGGTGTACTGGAACTGGTAGAGTGCAGCTTCAGTAAGTGTTACACCGCTGTTGTTGTAGTCGTAGCGCACCATTGGAGTGCGGCTGAATGGGGTGAATGGGGCGCCGGTCTCAAGAGAGAATACATCGGGCATCATATCTCCCATCATCGGGTGCCAGGCCTGTCCCACAAGCACCGAGTTGTGCTTCCAGTCCATCTTGGCATAGGCCTGACGTATGCGCAGCACTGTGTTGCTTGTGCCAAATCCTGCAAAATCCGATTCTATCTTTGCCGATGTCTTGGCACCAAGGAACTTTGGGCCGCTGATATTCAGTCCCAAGCGGGTGGTGATGCTCAAAAGCATAATATTCTCACGTGCATTAAGGTCGTTGCCGGCATCGTCATAGTCCACGTTCTTGGGCATATAATAGAACTGCTCGCTGTTCGATGTGTAGCTTTCGCGTGTGTCGTAACAAGCATAGTTACGCACGAAACCATAGAACTTGAATGTGGTCTTCTCCTTTGCCTCCTGCGCATTTGTACCGCCGATGAACAGTGCCATCAGGGCTGCAAGAAAAATCTTTCTTTTCATATTCACACTGTGTTTTTATTGTTTTGTCGTTTTATCCGAAGAAACCTGTCTTGCCCACGGAAATGATGAGTGTATAGCCTAATGTCAGCGCTATAATGCCAATTATGATTCCGGTGGTGAACATCTGCTTTGTCTTTATTAGTCCTGTTGAGTAGGCTATGGCATTGGGCGGTGTGCTTATGGGCAGCGACATTGCAAAAGAGGCTGCCATAGCTACTCCAATGAGCAATGTGCCCACACCACCGTAGGCGCCCAACGCATCCTTCATTCCTGTGCCTACGGCAACCAGGATGGGCACCATCAATGCAGTGGCTGCCGAGTTTGATATAAACTGCGACAGCAGCCAGCAGATGAGGCCGCCACCGATAACCACCAAGGCAACGGGCAGGTTGTCAAATGGAATGGCATCCACAAGAGCCTTGGCAAGCCCGGTCTTTGACATTCCGTCGCCCAACGCAAAGCCGCCGGCAACCATCCACAGACAGGCCCAATCGATATCCTTAAGGTCGTTCGATTTTATGATGCGTGTTATTGCAAAGATACCTATTGGAATGAGGGCAACCACATAGGAATTTATGCCTGTAACCTTCTCAAACATCCACAATAGGATGGTTACAGCCATTGTGCCATAGATGACGTATGTTCTCCATCCCTTTTTTGCACCACCCATAATTTTTATACTTATCTTTTCGGAAGTGAAGGGGAAAAGGGTGTTCAACAGGAACCACGAAATCAATAACACCGCAAGCATCAGAGGCGCCATAACAATTGTCCAGTCGCCAAATCCAATGCCCAGGTTCAGGCCGTCGGTATCATTCAAATATTGCAGCGCTATTCCGTTGGGCGGGGTGCCTATCGGTGTGGCAAGGCCGCCAATGTTGGCTCCAATGGGAATGGCCAGCGCAAGGGCTGTTGTGCCTTTCTCTGAAGGTGGAACCTGGCGCAGCACAGGGGCCAGAAATGTGAGCATCATTGCTGCTGTGGCTGTGTTGCTCACAAACATTGAGAACGCTGCGGTTACAAGCATAAAACCCAACAGCACCACTTTGGGGCGTGAGCCGAATGGCTTTAGCATTGCACGTGCCATACTGACGTCTACGCCACTCTTCGATGCTACAATGGCAAGAATGAAACCGCCCATAAACAGCATTACTGTGGGGTTGGCAAAGCAACTCATAATAGCCTTGTAGCTCATAAGCTCATTTTTGCCATATCCCTCAACAAGGAACGAAATGCCGCTGTCCGAGATTGTGAGCAGCATAATGACGATTATGAGCAGCGATGTTGTCCACGCCGGCACTGCCTCTATTATCCACATAAGGGCAGCCCACACAAATATTGCGATTACGCGCTGTTGTATTGGGTTTAGCCCGGGAATACCGAATAATTCGGTGGGAAGCATTGTTATTATGAGCGCAAACAATGATATGGCAGTAACCTTTATGTATCTGTTATAGCGGCGCAGGAAACGCGCAACACGTTGTAGGGTGGTCTGCTGTTGCATATAGTGTGTCATTAATGGAATAATTGGTGCTAATTTAGCTTAAACAATTCAAACTATCAACATTGTGCTCTGTTTTTTATTGTTCTACAATAAAGCCGGTTGCTTTTCTCTCTCTTGGGCAGGGCTGCCGTTGTACAAACAGTGGTGTTTGTTGCTTAACAACATAAGAAGCTGACTAAAAAGGCTCTTTTGTTGTTATACTCGCCCTTAAAATGCTCATTTACGTTTAGTAAACAGCACTTTCTTCGGGCTTCTCGCAAGCCTAAAAACAGCTCTTTTTATTCAACTTCTCACAAACGAGGGTGCCCCTTTTTTTGGGGCACCCTCTTGTGCCGTTATACTTAATTCCAAACGCTCCAGTCATATCCGCTCTCTACAAAATCTTCGATTTCATCGGGTAATTTGTGGAAAAAGTCGATGTCAGTAAGTTCTTCTATTTCATCAATGCTGCGGGCGTATGTGGCAAGCTTCTTTTTGCCGGCAACATTTTCGCAGTAGAACCCTATGCCCTTGTAACCGTTATCATTTATCAACAGCACTTTGTAGAAGCCATTGGGTATCAGCACTCTGTTCTCGCCAATGCTGCCAAGTCCTTTTTCGCTGGTAAATACCGGGCCGGTAACAACAAACACATTTTCGTATCTGGTGGCAATTTCGCGTGTGAGCTCCTCAATGGATTTCCATACTCCGCGGTTAAGGTTGTTGTTCTGTGGTGAGATGTTCGACAGATAGAAGCTCTCGTCCATAGCCTGCTCGCTCCACTTCATATCGGCTGCAGGGGCAAGGTGTCCACGGTCCCAACCACTGCGGCGGTAGTCGTCGTCGGTGGCTTGGTTGCCAATGACAAGAGGGTCGGGGATGAATTTGCTTGCGCGTGGCTCTTCGCCGGCAACCTCCTTGCCCGTGAGCTCATAGGCCACCCAGTTGGGGTTCCTGCGTTGCTCATTATAAGAGACTGTGTAGCCGGTGTGCTCTATCACCTGGCTTTTAGTTGGTTGTGTAAATCGAGGAATCAGTATATCATTCCCATAGCAACTCTCGCCATTCATAGCGATAGTTTTTGTGGGCAGCCATTGCGTTGCGATTAACGCAATGGCTATGCACAATATAATTTTCAGCAGTCTCTTTCCCGTTCTGCTCTTTTTTCTCTTCCTTGCCATAAATGTGTAGGATTATGCTTTCACAAGCTTGCCGTTTCTTAAAATAACCTTGTAGCTCTTTCCCTTCTTGGTGTTGAAGGAGATTGTGCTGCCGGCATAGCGCAGGTTGCAACGTCCGCCGTTGGTGGATGTTACTGTAACCTCGCTTAGTTTACCCTCTCTCCAGTCCATCTCAAGTTCAAATCCGCCGCGTGCGCGTATGCCCTTGATGTGTCCCTCTTCCCACGCATCGGGGAGGGCGGGGAGCAGGTGGATGAAGCCCATATGGCTCTGCATAAGCATCTCGGTGATGCCCGATGTGCCGCCAAAATTGCCGTCAATCTGGAACGGAGCGTGTGTGTCCCAAAGGTTATCAAGTGTTCCGTTCTTAAGCAGGTTGCCAAAGAGTGTGTAGGCGTGGTTGCCGTCGTGCAAGCGTGCCCATTGGTTGAGCTTCCAACCCATTGACCATCCGGTGGCACCGTCGCCGCGGTGCTCAAGTACCACCTTTGATGCCTCGGCAAGCACTGGGGTGGTAACAGGTGAGATAGTGTGTCCGGGGTGCAGGCCAAAGAGGTGGTTCACGTGGCGGTGCTGGTCATTGGGGTCATCAATGTCCTTGCTCCACTCCATTAGCTGTCCATAGCGGCCAATCTCGTAGGGTGCGAGTTTTGCAAGAACGCTTTTCCACTCCTTGCGCAGTGCGCTGTCAATACCAAGTTCCTCGGCAGCAGCTATTGCATCGAGAAGTATCTCGCGCACAACACCGTGCACAAATGTAGCTCCCTGGTCAATTGGGCCGTGCTCGGGTGATGTGGATGGTGCGGCGGTATATGTGCCGTCGGGCTTTTTCCACAAGTAATCGACTGCAAATATTGCACTGCTCTTTATGATGTCATAGCCTGTCTCCTTCAGGAATTTCTTGTCGCGTGTGTAGTCATAGTAGTCCCACACGTGTGTTGCGAGCCAGGGACCTGCCATAGGGTTGAAGTTCCACGACATATCCTGGCTGATGAGGGGTGCAGTGAAGCCGAAAATGTTACTTGATATGCTGGCTGTCCATCCGCGTGCACCAAAATAGGATTTGGCTGTTACTGCTCCCGGCTTTATGAGGGTGCGTATGAAATCAATCAACGGCAACACGCACTCGTCGAGGTTTGTGGCGCAGGCGGGCCAGTAGTTCATCTGCAGGTTGATGTTATTGTGGTAATCGACACGCCAAGGACCGTCTACATTGTTGTGCCACATTCCCTGCAGGTTAGCCGGCATATTGCCGGGGCGTGAGCTTGAGATGAGCAGATAGCGGCCAAACTGGAAGTAGAGTCTCTCGAGCTTGTAGTCGGGCTTGCCCTTGCGATAGCTCTCGAGGCGCTTGGGTGTGGGAAGGTTGTTCACGCCGGGAAACTCCAGTGTGGTAGGTGCGTTGGGATTGATATCAAGCTCCACACGGTTGAAAAGTGCCGAGTAGTCGGCATAGTGCTCTTTGAAAAGCTCGTCATATCCTTTGGCAACGGCATTTTTCATCCACGCAGCAGTTGTCTCATCGGGGTTTACACCAACGTATGCTTTGGGGTCGCTGAAATCGGGGTCGAAATTCATCTTGTAGTCGGTGTCGGCTGTTACATAGAAACATACTTCGTCGGCACCGCTGATATGAATCTTTCCGTCGCTCAACGTATATGTACACTTGCCCGGGGCTGCTTTTGCAACGGTCTTGATATGCACTGTGTGCTGCATACCGTTGTTGTCAAGCCTTGCTTTCCATATATACCCATCGTAGCTGTCGTGGTACAATGTGCCTTCAGACACAGGGTTTGGAGCATAGCTGAGTGTGAGGTTCTGCATTCCCGGCTTGCTTGCGCTGAACTTCATTACCAGCACGTTGGCAGGGTACGAAACAAAATATTTACGTTCATAATCAACGCCATCCTTGGTATATTGCACCACGGCAAGTGCCGAGTCAAGCGATAGAATGCGCTTGTAATCGCCAAGACCAACCATACTGTGCCCAGTCTCAATGTATATCTCGCCCATTGTAGTGAAGTTGCCGAAACGGAAAGGCTTCTCGCCATAATATTCGTATGAGGCTGTGCTGTTGAAATTCTCCCTTGTGAGCTTTGCTGCCAGTTCGTCGTTGCCGTCGATGAAAGCCTGGCGTATGTCATCGAGCAGATGTGCCGACTGTTTGTTCACGTTCCAGTAGTAGTCGGCTCCCTTTTCTGTGTTGGGGCCACCGCGCCACAGGGTCTTCTCGTTCAATGTAATGCGCTCGGCCTCAAGCGAGCCCATAATGTTTGCTCCTATGCTGCCGTTGCCTATCGGAAGCGACTGCGACTCCCACTCCTTGTCGGCATTGTAGTTCCCGTCTCCGGCCCATTCGGGCTTGCCTTTGCCTTTCCACAAGTCGGGGCGTCCGCCATACCAGATGCAGCGTCCGTTGAGAGTGGTAGGTCGGTCGAACCAAACTGAGAGACCTTGTGTGTAGTTGGTCTGCGCCTGCAGGCCAATGGCGCACAATAGGCAGGCAATGAGTGTGTGTCTTCTTTTCATACTTATTATGGTGTTATCAGTTGTTTTCTAATGAATTTATGTGTTTTATGAGTTTGGCTACATATTGGCGATAGCTCATATTGTAGTCGCGTTCAAAGCCGGCCCTCTCGGCAATGCTACGCAGAGTGCCTTGTACATCATCTATGCGCGTAAGTACACCGCTGCCGTCGGTGGCAATAGAGTAAATCTCAATCTCCTTGCTGCCCAGCTCAATGAAGTAGCCGTATATGGTTGCTGTTCTCTTAACCGTTGCCATAGAAACAGTGGGGCTTATAACAATATCATCAGCACAATCTGTATTATTATCACTCTTAGAAACATACACACCGGGTAGACTGTGGCGTATGCTACAGAGGGTTTGTCGCCTTCGATTGTGTCGTTGGTGTAGCTCAATGCCATAGGGTTAGCCATTGAACCGCACAACAAGCCTGTTGTGGAGCCAAAATCCAACTTCATCACACGCAGGGCAATGATGCCAGCCAGCACCACCGGCACAAATGTTACAAGCAGGCCAAGCAGAAGCCACAAAGCACCTTCGGGGCGCACCACTGTCTCAAAAAAATGTGCACCGGAATCGAGTCCCAGGCAGGCAAGGTAGAGGTTCAGTCCAATGGCACGAAGCATCATATTGGCACTTTGTGTGGTGTAGGTAATCATATGCAGGCGCGGGCCGAATGTTCCAATGAGGATACCCACTATAATGGGGCCTCCGGCAAGGCCAAGTTTCACCGGCAGTGAAATGCCGGGAATTGCAAGGGGAATGCTTCCCACCACAAGGCCAAGTATCATTCCAATGAACACCGATACAAGGTTGGGCTCATTGAGGCTTTTTACAGCGTTGCCCAAGATGCCCTCCACGCGTTTTATGTCGGCAGCTTCGCCCACAACCGTCAGGCGGTCGCCAAGCTGCAACACAAGGTCGGGGGTTGCAAGCAGCTGCACCTCGGAGCGGTAGACCCTGCTTATGTTTATGCCGTAGTTGTTCCTTAGGCGCAGTGTCGATAGTTTCTTGCCGTTTATTTCGGGGCGTGTAACAAGGATGCGCTGCGATGTGAGTTCGCTGTCAATCTTGTTCCAGTCGATATTTTCGGCGTTCCAATCCTTCTGTTCCTGTTCTCCAAAGACCAAACGCAGCGCCTCGGCCTCCTGGGGCTTTGTAATCACAAGCACCACATCGTTCTCGTGCAAAATTCTGTCCGACATTGGGATGAGCACGTGCCCTTTGTGCCACATACGCGAGATTACAAAATGATGATGACTGGCGTGTGCCACCTCGGAAATTGTTTTGCCGAATATGGCAGGGTTTGTTACGCAGTAGCTTGCGATGAAAACGTTGCGGCGGTGTTTGCTGTCGGGTTGTGGCATATCATCGGGGCGCACAAACAGCTTGCGCAGAAAGATTATTGCCATTATCACTCCCACCACTCCAAGCGGGTAGGTGAGGGCGCAGCTCAGCGCTGCACCGCTTCCATCAATACCAAGCTGCTTCAGTGTCTGCTGTGCAGCTGCAAGTGCCGGTGTGTTTGTGGTTGCTCCACAAAGAATACCCGACATATCGGACATCTCCACGTTGAAGATAAAACCAAGGCCTATTGCCAGCAGCGTGCCCACAAGCAGCACGCCAATGGCCGGCATCAGCAATCTTGCACCCTCGGTGCGCATTGAACTGAAGAAACCGGGTCCCACCTGCAAACCAAGGGCGTAGACAAACAGCACAAGGCCAAAGGTCTCGGCATAGACAAGCATCTGGTGGTCGATTGTGAGGCCAAAGTGGCCGGCAACGATGCCTATGAAGAATACAAATGTTACACCCAACGAGATGCCGCCCACGCGCACCTTGCCCAGCATTATTCCCAATGCCGAAATGAGTGATAGCACCACAATGGCCTGCAGTGCCGAGTGTTCTATGAACAGGCTGTTTATGAAATCCATCTGCAAGGCTTTATTTCAGGTTCATCTCATCGAGCAGATAGCCGGCTTTGCCTATGCGGTCAATCACGAATAGCACGTAGCGAATGTCCACAGATATGTTGCGGCAGATGGTGGGGTCGAACTCAATATCACTCATTGTGGAGCGCCAGGTGCGGTCGAAATTGATGCCTATGAGCTCTCCCTTGCCATTGATGACCGGCGAGCCCGAATTTCCGCCTGATGTGTGGTTTGAAGCGAGGAAACAGACCGGCACTGTCGTTTTCCCGTTCTTTTCTATTGCCCAACGGCCATACTCCTTGCTTTCGTATATGTCGCGCATAGATTGCGGAATGTCATAGTCATAAATCTCGGGGTTGTCCTTGGCTATTATGCCGTCAAGGGTTGTCAGGTGTGTGTGGTATTCGCCGTCCACATTCTCATATCCTGTTACGGTGCCATAGGAAACACGCAGGGTGAAATTGGCGTCGGGGTAGAAGGCTCGCTCCTTGTCCCACTCGCGCAAGGCCTGCATATATGCGCGATACCACTTCTCAACTTCGGGCACATTGCTCAGGTTGCGGTACTTGTAGCCCTGGTTGGCTACCACCTGGGCACTGAACCAGCCTGCAAACTGCACCATCGGGTCGGCGGCAATCTCTTCGCTTGTCAATGGGTATTTGGCAAGCAGCTTGCTGCCGGCAAAAAGTTCCTCAACAAAACGCTCCACGCTGCCGCTCTTTGCAATGGCAGCGGTGAGCTGTGTGGGAACGCTCTCTTTGGGCATACGTGCCACATATTCGGCAATCATACTTTTTGCAATAGCCTTGTCAATATCTATTCTGTAGTCGTTGAGATAGTATTTGCGCCCCTTGGCCTGCACGTCGGCGGTGAGCTTGGTGCCCTTTTCCTGCTGTGTGTGGAGCCAAAAAGCAAAGTTGAAGAGTTCAATTCCGACAATGCTTTCGTTGAAAAGCTCGCGTGCAAAGTAGCCGGGGATAATCCTCTCATAGGCGGCGTGCATAGAGTCGAGCAGCTGCTCATACTGTGGCTTGCCGGCAGCCCAAGCGGCAAAATTCTTTTCATAGGCTCTCTTCTTCTCCACAGTGCCAAGACGCTCAATGCCAAGGCTCTCGCCCTGCCACTTTTTCCAGGCGTTTGCAATGTTGGCGTGCTTTGCGGCATAGGCAATGCGTGTGGCCACATCCTTGCTCTGCGCCTCGCTGATTATATTTAGGCGTGTGGTGCGCAGCGCAATCTTCATAGGGTTGGAGATGTTCACCACATAGTCTACTGCATCTGCGGTTACATACTCCTGGGTGTTGCCCGGGAAACCGTAAATCATAGTGAAGTCGCCCTCCTCGACACCTTTGGTGGAGATTGGCAGATAGCGCTTGGGGTGATAGGGTACATTGTTCTCGCTATAGTCGGCCGGCTCGTTGTTTGCGTTGGCATAGACACGGAACATTGAAAAATCGCCGGTGTGGCGCGGCCATATCCAGTTGTCGGTGTCGCCACCGAATTTGCCTATCGATGAGGGAGGGGCGCCCACCAGGCGCACGTCGCGGAAAGTGCGGTACACAAAAAGATAGTGTTGGTTGCCATAATACATTGGCTCAATTTGGGCCTTGTCGGTATTGTATTCCCTTTTTGCCGCATCGATGATAGCTTGTTTCTCCTCGCCAGCAGCAAGACGGGCGGTTACATCCTCCATCTTTACAAGCAGTGTTATGGTGAGTCCCGGAACGGGAAGCTCCTCACTGCGCGACATTGCCCAGTAGCCGTCAGTCAGGTAGTCGTGCTCAACCGATGAGAGCTTTTGAATTGATGCATAGCCACAGTGGTGGTTGGTGAGCAACAAACCATCGGGTGAGATGAATTCACCGGTGCATCCGCCACCAAACTGCATCACAGCATCCTTTAATGAAGGTTTGCTGTCGGAGTAGATATCACTTGCTTTGAGTTTGAAACCAACCTTGCGCATCTCCTTGATGCGCTCCTTGATGAGGCTTGGCAGCCACATACCCTCGTCGGCTGTGGCAGCGGTGAATGTAACGCACGCAATTGCGCAGATAATGAGTCTCTTTATCATAGTAATCCTGAATTTATACAATTAATTGCACGAAGATACAACAATTAATAGGATTTACAACTATAAAACGGGTAACAAAAGGCTGTACCGCAGAATAAGTGTTTCGAAAGAATAAAAAAGAAGCTGACTAAAAAGGCTCTTTTGTTGTTATACTCGCCCTAAAAACAGCTCTTTTTATTCAACTTCTCAC
>JAEIGA010020759.1_pt1 | contig 10014 bp, 14 predicted proteins | sample 9270691 | NCBI WGS metagenome assembly JAEIGA01 (sample SAMN17057246, study PRJNA624740) | gut metagenome | biome: biome; isolation source: fecal sample | host: Bos grunniens | place: China: Xizang | collected 2019
AGTAATCTTTCCGGCCATATCATAATCAAGTACATATGATAATGGGAAAAGAATTACACATAGTATTCTTAATACTAACATAATAATTGTTTTAATTTTATAACGTTTGCTTTTCATATGTCGCCCCTAAATAATTATGCTATATATTTATATTTTATCACAAAATAAAGGAAAATGCTTAAAAGATGTTTTTAAAAAATGTTGCAATAAAGTAATTACAAATCAAAAAAATGTTATAATATAGTTGTAAGATAAAAATATATAAAAAGAGGTATCTATGAAACAAATAAGAGAAAGTGAATTCCAAAGTGAAGTATTAGAATTTGAAGGTATTGTTATTGTTGATGTATTTACTGAGTGGTGTGGTTATTGTCATATGCTTGCACCAGAACTTGAAGAAGCAGAAGAAGCTTTACCAGAATTAAAAGTTGTAAAGATTGACGCTGAAAAAACAGTAAACTTTGCTCATGACTATAACATTCAATTTTATCCTGAAATGTTAATTTTCAAAAATGGCCAACTTGTTGGTAACATTGATGGTTATGTAAAAAGTGATGTAATCATTGAAAAAATTAAGGAGTACATGTAATGAAAGGATATCGATTAAATCCTAATCGTGAATTTGTTAATCGAATTATTGAAGGTGTACAAAGAAAAGAAGGACATTGTCCTTGCCGAAAAGATGTAAGTGAAGAAACATTATGTCCTTGTGATGAATTTATAACTACAGGAATTTGTCGTTGTGGTTTATTTATTAAGGAAGAAGATGTAGAAAAATTCTTACCAAAAGAAGCCAAAAATGAAAAGAAAGATGAAACTAATTAGTTTCATCTTTTTGTTGTTTCTTTTTAGATTCTTTATTTTTAATTTTTTCCTCTTTTAAAAGTTTTTCTTGTTCATTAAGTTCAGTTGTATGTTTTTCATTAATAATATTAATTAGTTTATCTGCAATAATTTTTTGAATTTCTGCATGTACGGCTAAATGAACAATATAAAGTTTAACTGAATTAATTAGCTCTTCATCACTATCTTCTTGGATATTTTGAAGTGCATCTGTAAGTTTTTCAGTTTCTTTATTTAAAAGAGATTTATGAACTGTAGTGAAAAGTTCATATAGTTCCTTTTTATCCTTTGTTTGACTGTTTAGTAATTCTTCTATATTTGAAATACTTAAGATTTGTTTAATTGAACTAATAATAAAAAGCTTACTTAAGTGTTCACTATTATATTTCTTGTGACTTGGCGCTGGAAGAAGTGATCCTTTAACATAGTTATTAATCATTGAAGTTGTTAAAAGCTTATCGTCAGAATTTACTTTTAAAGGGGTTAATTCTCTATCGAGAAAAGTAATTACTTGGTCCATGTATAAGTCAATATTTGGCAATTTATCCCAAAGAGGGAATTCAAAATTTTCAAGTTCAGTTGTTATTTTCTTTAAATCATCTTTCATAAGACACCTCAATACTATTATATCATAATAGTATGTAAAAGACAAATAAAATAGTTTTGAAAACTTAAATTCTTTTCACTTAAAACGCTTGACAAAATATATAAAAAGAGATATAATGGTTTTGAAAACTAGATGAAATGTTTTTGAAAGCGTAGGTGAAAAGACATGGAAAATAAATATTTAATATCTATCGATTATGGTTGTGATTTAAGTATGAAAGAATGTATTAAAAATAATATTATTCCTATTCAATTATCTTATGTTATAGACGATACTTTGTTGAAAGATAATTTAGATGAAAAAGAATATATTAAGATTTATAAAAAGGTTAGAAAAGGAAAAAAAACGTCAATAATATCAACCAATATATATGTTTATTTAGACTTTTTCTATAATCTACTGAAGAAAAATAAAAACATTCTTCATATTTGCGAAGGTAATCTTGAATCAAATAACTATAAATGGGCAAACTTTGCAAAAGAAGTTTTGAAAGAAGAATATAATGATTTAAATATAGTAATAATAAATTCTAATTCTTTATCTCTTGGAGCAGGAATGCTTGCCTTAGAAGCTTCGAAAAAAAGAAGTGAAGATGTATCCTTAGAAGATGTATCTACTTGGATTTTAGAAAATGCTAAAAATGTAAATTCAATCTTTGCAAGTCATAAAGCAAAAAACCATGTTATTGAAAATGGTCTAAATAAAATGTTATCCAAAAAAACAATATTAAAATTAAAAGCTAATGGTGATTTAGAATTAGCTAACGGTACAAGCTTTAATGATTTATATAGCTTTCTTAAAAGTGGCATTATAAATAGTGACAACTCATTTAAAAATCAAACACTGTATATTAGTCATAGTGATAATATTAAAGATGCCAAAGTTTGTGGAGAGAAAATTAAAGAAGAACTTGGATTTAAAAATGTATATTATAGCTATATGGGACCAAGTGTTATAAGTAATATAGGAACTAATTTCTTAGCCTTATTTTTCTTTAAAGATAAATGTATCTAACCTACAATTTTGTAGGTTTTTCTTTTTTCTTCATCCTTGCGTTTTATTAATTCATTTGATATAATATAAGAAAAGAAGTGAAAATGGGTGAATAAAATGATTATTTTAGTAGATATAGGTAATACAAACATTGTAATTGGACTTGCGAAAGACAATAAAATTATTGATACATTTAGAATGTCAACTGATACATCTTTAACAGTTGATGAATATGCAGGTAAATTAAAAGGTTTTGGAATAGATAAAAACAATATTAAAGGTGTTGCAATCTCTTCAGTTGTTCCTCAATTAGATCATGTTTTTGAAAACTTATTTTTTAAATATTATGATAAAAGAGCATTAGTGGTAGGGGCAGGAATTAAGAGTGGTCTTAAACTAAAAATTGATAATCAAAAGCAATTAGGGGCAGATTTGCTTTGTGATTGTGTTGGCGCATATGAAAAATATCCTGGAGATTTACTTGTTGTTGACCTTGGAACTGCAACAAAATTACTTGCTGTAAATAAAAATAAAGAATACTTAGGTGGTGCAATCGCTCCTGGAATCATAAGTTCTTTAAATAGTTTAGTAGCTTCAGCAGCAAAACTATCAAGTATAAATCTTGCAATTCCACCAAAAACAATTGAAACAGAAACAACTAGATGCATCCAAAGTGGTGCTTTAGTAGGCCATGCTTGTATGATAAATGGGCTTTTATCAAAGATGAAAAAAGAACTAAATTCCGAAAATATAAGCGTAATTTTAACTGGTGGCATGTCTTATATAGTAAAAGATCTTTTAGATCATGAATACTTTTATGAGCCAAATATCTTACTTGAAGGATTGCTTGTTATATATAATAAAAATAATTAACATACCTTTTGCATATACTTTAGTGGTGATAAAATGAAAGAAAATAGACCACTAATGTTTATTGAAAATATTAAAAATGATATTATTACGACACCTAATCAAGAGTATTTTGACTCTCGAAATACGTCTAAAGCAAACAAAAATGAATTATCTTCTGAAGAAAAAAACCTTGAAAAAGATAAGTTTTTGTTCTTAGAAAAATGCTATAAAGCACAAAAAGTAGGTATAAATATTACCATAAATTTAGAACTAGTTTCTAAAGATACCATTACTGGAATTGTTAAAAATCTCTCAAACACTGATGCGTTAGTAGATGATGTTTGCATAAAACTTAGTGAAATTTTAAATATAAAAATAATAAAAACAGAAATAATATAGGAAAAAATCATTAAGCAAGAAATTAAAAAGAGCGCCGTATTTCGGCGCTTTTTTAAAAGTTTCAATGTTTTTTAGGGATATGTAGCTGCTTTATAAGCAGCTACATATATTATGCTTCAACCAAACAGCTGCAGTTTTGGAAGTTACAATTAATCGGATCAAAGCATTGAAGACAACAAATACAATTAATATTAACAACAACAGTAAAGTTAGTACATGTTAATACACCTTCATCAAGAACAAGTAGTCTTAATACTACTGTATCATTTCCTCTTACATCCTCAACTCTGAAATATTGTGTTTGCGTTTCAGTTAAACCTAAATTTGCAAAGAAGATTGTGTTGTTAATATAAACTGAAATAGGTTTTGTATTATACATTGCAGTCATTAAGCAAGTTTCACATAGTGCAGTAACATTATTTGTTATTGCTTCTTTTTGCATTTGATCAATTCTTTTTAATAAACCTGCAATTGTATTAGCACCATTTGTTGTAGTCGTCATAATTGTTTGAGAGCAAGCCACTAAAAACACCTCACTTTCAATAGTATTGTATGTAAAATGTCTACTAATGTAGTGGGCTAGTGCTTGAATATATTTAAAATTAAAAAGATAATTCCAAGTGTAAATGCATAAAATGAAAAAACAAGAATAGTTCTTTTATTAATAATTTTATAAAATAAAATGATACTTATATAACTTATAACAAATGTTAATAAAAATACAATTATTAAAGAACTTATATTAAAACTATTAATTAGATTTGTAAAATCACTATCAATAATACTTAATGTAAGGCTGCCGATACTTGCGATAAGATAAAGAAAAAACGAAAAGTCCATTGTTACTTTTAATTTAGTGTTTTGTTTTATTCCCCCAAATAAAACACTACCACTTCTACTAACTCCTGGTATTATTGCTAGGCTTTGATATAAACCTATTACTAAGCTATCAATTATAGTAATTTCTTCTGTAAATATTTTCTTTTTCAATAACATTAAATAAATAATATAAAGCATAAGAGAAGTAGCAAGTAAAGAAATTGATATTGTAATTGTGCTTAAGAGATATTTATTAACAAAATCTTTAAATAAAAAACCTGTAATAATGATTGGAATACTTGCAATAAGTATTTTAAAAAGAAAAGATCTATTTAGATAGGGATAGTTTTTATTCTCTTTATTTGTGATTGAGGCTTTAACTAAAATAAAAATCTTTTTAGAAAAGAAACAAAATATCGCAATTGTAGATGCAAAATTAAGAAGTATTTCTAAACTAATAGAAGAATTGTTTAAGTTAAGAATATTGGTAAGTAAAAGCATATGGGCACTAGAAGAGATTGGTAAGGGTTCTGTTACTCCTTGAACAATACCTAGTAAGCAAAGTTTAATAAATTCTATTAAAGACATAGTATCACCATTTTATTATATGCAATAGCCCAAAATAATAAGAATATAAATATATATTTATTAGTTGAAAAAAAATAAGTAATATTGTATAATATGCTTAAAAGAAGGAGAATTAGTATTATGCGTTCTTTATTATCAAATGTTTTAATTAATTTTTTAGAAGGTACAGCTCAAGCACCTAATCCTGAAAATCAAGAATTTGACTGGACTCTTGCTTTATTAATTGCAATAGGATGTTTTGTAGTACCTGTTGTACTACTTTCTATATTTGTAATAATTAAAAAGATTATTAAAATCTTTAAGCGTAGTGGAAAGAAGAAAAAATCTAGTTTATCTAAAGATGCATTCCTAGCTTTATTTGGCAAAGACAATGTTATTTCAGTTGATACAGTTATGACAAGAGTAATTGTTGAAGTAAAAGATGTTGATTTAGTTAACTTAGAAGAACTAAAAAAACTAAATGTTGGTATTTTAATTACTGGTAATGTAATTAAATGCTCATCTGAAGCATACGCTGAGTTATTCAAGTAAGTAAAAGACCTATTGCCTGAATAGCAATAGGTTTTAATTATTTTAGGAGGAATTTTATGAATTTTAAAAATATTATTGAAGAAAATAAAGAGTTAATGTTAAAAACATTAAAAGAATTATTACAAATAAGAAGTGTATTAGATGAAGAAAATAAAACAGAAACTATGCCTTTTGGTAAAGGAATTGATGATGCACTTAACTATATGTTAGATGTTGCTAAAAAAGATGGTTTTGATACACTTAACTGCGATGGTTATGCAGGTCATATAACATATGGTGATAACGATAAATCAATTGTTGGTGTGCTATGTCACTTAGACGTTGTACCTGAAGGTAATAACTGGACATACCCACCATATGGTGCAACTATTGTAGGAGATAAAATTTATGCACGTGGAGCAATTGATGATAAAGGCCCTACTGTAGCTGCATACTATGCGTTAAAGTTTATAAAAGACGCTAATATTAAGCTTAAAAAACAAATTAGAATTATCCTTGGAACTGACGAAGAAACAGGTTGGAGAGGTGTAGCTCACTATTTTAGTAAACACCCTATGCCTGAGGTTGGCTTTGCACCTGATAGTAGTTTTCCTTTAATCTATGGTGAAAAAGGTAGAATGTCATATGATATTAGCATTAAACATCATGATGCATGTTTAGTTCAAAATGATATTGTTGTATCTATCAAAGGTGGAGAAAGATATAATGTTGTTTTAGATAGCGTTGATGCATATTTAAAGGTTGATTTATCTAAAGAATTCATGGAATATTTAGAAAAAAACAACTTAAGTGGTGATTGCTATAAAGAAAATGATTTATATAAATATGAGTTAAAAGGCGTTGCTGCTCATGCAATGGAACCTGAAAAAGGAAGAAATGCCGGAACTTATATGTGTGATTTCTTAAAAGACTACTCTAAAAATCCACTTGTTAATTATGTAGGAAAACTTCATCACTTAGATCATCATATGAAAAATCATAACCTTGATTACAATGATTATGAAATGGGTCCACTTACTTGTAATATTGGTATTATTGATATTACTAAAGATTCATCAAGAGTAACACTTGACTTAAGATATCCAGTTAGATATGATGCTTTAAAGTTTGATGAAGAATTAAGACATATTGTCGAAAAGCATGATTTAGTTATTACTGCATCAACTAATAAAGCGCCGCACTATGTTTCACCAAGTGATCCACTAGTTGTACTTTTAAATGAAGCATACGTAAAACATAGCGGTGATACAGTAAATAAACCATTTACAGTAGGTGGTGGAACTTACGCATCTATGATGCCAAAAGCAGTTGCATTCGGGCCAGAAATGCCAGATGAACCTCTACTTGCTCATCAAAGAGACGAATATTTCACATTATCTACATTCTATATGAGTGTTCTTATTTATATTGATGCAATCATTGCTTTAGGTGAACTTGATGCGTAGAAGAGGAGTTAAAAATCTTAGTACAAGAATTGTATCTCATCCCGAAGTATTAATTCAAAATCCAACTGATTACAAAGGAAAATGGAAAAGTTTATTTAAAAACGATAATCCAATTTATCTTGAAATTGGTATGGGTAAAGGTGACTTTATTTTAGAACTTGCAAGAAGAAATCCAAATATCAACTATATTGGACTTGAAAAATTTCCAAGCGTAATTGTTGTTGCTATGGATAAACTTGTTTTATCAAAACTACCAAATGTTATACTTGTATGTTTTGATGCAAGCAATCTAACAGAAATATTTGAAGACTCTGAAATCGATAAAATCTATTTAAATTTTAGTGACCCATGGCCAAAAGCACGTCATGCAAAACGTCGCTTAACTTCAAAGACTTTCTTAAATACTTATGAACAAATCTTGAAAAAAGGTGCTCATATTGAGTTTAAAACAGATAACAGAGGTTTATTTGAGTATAGTTTAATTTCATTAAATGAAAATAACTGGGAGTTTTTAAATTTAACTCTTGACCTTCATACTGACTATAACACAGAAGAAATCGCAAAAACAGAGTATGAAAAAAGATTTATAGCGCTTGGCCAACCAATATATTTTATTGAAACTAAGAAAAAGGAAAAATAATGAAAGCATATCTAGGAAGTAAAAACATAGTAAAAGTAAATGCAACTAAAGAAATACTAGAACCATTTGGTTATGAGGTAATTGGCGTTGATGTGGATTCTAAAGTATCAGCTCAACCAAAGTCTGACTTAGAAACAATAAATGGTGCTAAAAATAGAGCTTTAGCACTGCCAACAGATGGCATTCGTATTGGCCTTGAAGCTGGTATTGAAATGCTTGATGGCGATATGTATTTAACTAATTTTGGTGTTTTAATTGATTTAAAAGGTAATGTTTATAAAGCCGGTGGAACTAGAATTGTTCTTCCAAAAGAAATTGCAAATCTAATTTTAGTTGATAAACTTGAACTAAGTGATGCAATGGAAAAGTATTTTAATACACTTGATATCAAACATAAAAATGGTGCAATCGGTCACTTTACAAACGATTTAGTTGTAAGATGCGATATCTTTACACATATTGTTAAATTACTTTATGGACAATACTTATATCATGAAACAAACAAATAAATAATTTCGTATTATTAAAGAGGTATTATATGAAAGGTATAATCTTACTTGCAAATCACTTTGAAGATGTGGAAGCGATTTGTACAATCGATATGTTAAGAAGAGCAAAAATTGATATTGATCTTGTTAGTATAACTGGCAGCTTAAGTTTAACTACACAAAGTGGTTTGAAGATCACTACAGAAAAACTAATAGAAGAAGTTTTACTAGACGAATATGACTTCTTAGTTATTCCAGGTGGAAAAGCAATATTTGAAACACACATAAGTAGCGAGATTACAAAAAATGTTGTAAAACATTTCATTAATAAAAATCAACTTGTAAGTGCAATATGCGCTGCACCGATGGTTTTAAAAGACTATTTAGAAAATTCAAACTTCACATGTTTTCCAAGCTGTGAAACAAATATAAAAGGAAACTACACATCAAATAATGTTGAAGTAGTAAACAATATTATTACTTCAAAAGCAGCTGGAACAACATTTGATTTTGCTTATGAAATAATTAAATATTTAAAAGGGGAAACACTTGCAAAACAAGTGTTAGAAAATGTTTATTATAAATAGTCAATTGTAAGTAGACAAAGTTCTAGTATAACTAGATTAGAATATATTGATTATTTATTTAGATATTGATATAATATCTATAAATTAAAAAGGAGGTAAAGTTATGCAAAAAGATTTATTAAGACTAGAAGACGTTACTAAATACTATACTTCCTCAGGTGGCGTAGGTTTGGGGATACATAAAGTAAATCTTTCTTTCAACCTAGGTGAGTTTGTTGTTATTACTGGCTCATCTGGATCTGGTAAGACAACTCTTCTAAATGTTATAACAGGGATGGATACTTACGAAGAAGGTTCAATCTTTGTTGAAGGAGAAGATACAACTTACTATGGAAGATTAGATTATGAAAACTTCAGAAGAAAATATATAAGTTTTATATTTCAAAATTACAATCTAATTGATTCTTATACGGCATATCAAAATGTTGAACTTGCACTTATTGCACGTGGTATTCCAAAAAACGAAAGAAAAAAAGAAGTAGTAGATATCTTAAAAAAAGTTGGACTTGAAAAAAGAATGAACCACCGTGTAACAAGATTATCTGGTGGGGAAAAACAAAGAGTATCTATAGCAAGAGCTCTTTGTAGTGATGCTCCAATTATTGCATGTGATGAAATTACAGGTAACCTAGATATGGCAACTTCAATTGAAATAATTGAGTTACTAAAAAATTTAAGTAAAGGTAAGCTTGTCCTTCTTGTAAGCCACGATGTTAATGAAGCAATAGATTATGCAACACGTGTTATCGTAATGCATGATGGTTCAGTAGATAAAGACTATTCTGTAAGCCATGATGATGATATTTGTGAAGAGTGTTTAAAAGAAGAAATAAAACAAAAACTTCTTGTTCGTCCTGATGAAAATACATTATCATCAAAAGAAGTTGCAGAAAAAATCAAAGTTAAAAAATCAAAGAGAAATCCTTCAAAGCTAGAAGGCATACTTTCACTTATATTTGGTATTATGTCTATAGTGTTTGGTGATTTTATTTTGTCAATCATCACTTTTAAATTGTTCAAAAAATCACTATTTACTGAAGGAAGAAACTTAGGATTTGTTGCTAGAAGACTAGGGATTGCAGGAATTATTTTGTTTATTTTAAAGATTTTGCTTCTTATTGGTTTCATTATTTTTGTTGTTATCCTTTTCTTGTTAGGAGAAATTGAAATAATAAGGGAGGTGCAATAAAATGATTTGTAAGAAATGTGGAAAAGAAATTAT
>JAEIGA010020760.1_pt1 | contig 10014 bp, 7 predicted proteins | sample 9270691 | NCBI WGS metagenome assembly JAEIGA01 (sample SAMN17057246, study PRJNA624740) | gut metagenome | biome: biome; isolation source: fecal sample | host: Bos grunniens | place: China: Xizang | collected 2019
AGATGGCTCAAATATGGTGACCTACGCTGCCGACTCTCACGGTCTCTATGGCTCACTATATCAGTACATCCCTGGGAAGTTCACCGAGTGGATGGATGTTACAGAGTGGGACACTGGTCGCTACATCGGCAAGATTAAGCAGGCTCCTGTAACCTACCGCACACTTGGTAACTCTAACGAGCACTCGCTCTTTATCACTGAGACTACATTCGGTGGTCGCCCACAGTTGGAGGACCCAAAGGGTGGCATCGACTACGGTTCACTTATCTACATCACCTTGCAGCGCGCCAAGACTGCACGCGAGGCTATCGACATCATCGTAGACCTTGCCAACACCTACGGCTACTGCTCTTCTGGTGAGTCATTCTCGCTTGTCGATCAGAACGAGGCTTGGATTATGGAGCTTATCGGTAAGGGTCCAGAGGATAAGGGTATCGTTTGGGTGGCACGCCGCATTCCTGATGGTTATGTTTCGGCTCACGCAAACCAGGCTCGCATCACTACATTCCCTTGGGACGACCCAGAGAACTGCATCTACGCACCAGATGTAGCAGACGTAGCACGTAAGTTCGGCTGGTTCGAGGGCGAGAACAAGGATTTCAGCTTTGCTGATGCTTACGCTCCACTCGATTTCGGCGCTATGCGTGGTTGCGAGGCTCGCGTTTGGGCATTCTTCCGTACCGTAGCTGACGATATGGATCAGTATGAGGATTATGCTATGGGGCACAACCCTGAGAACCGTATGCCTTTGTGGGTTATGCCACGCGAGAAGGTATCGCCAAAGCTCCTTATGGATTGTATGCGCGACCACTATGAGGGTACAAAGATGGATATGACTTCGGATATTGGTGCTGGTGGCGAGGCTTGCCCATACCGTTGGCGCCCTATGTACTTCACCGTTGACGGCGTGGAGTACTGCAACGAGCGCGCTACTGCAACTCAGCAGACAGGTTTCTGGCTTGTAGGTCAGGCACGTCCTGAAAAGGTGGGTATTCTTTGGTTTGGTACAGATGATGCTGCCACATCACCTCTTACTCCTATCTATGTTAACTCTTTGGAGGTTCCAGAGGCTCTTAAAGAGGGCAACGGCTCTATGTTGGAATACTCAGACACAGCGATGTTCTGGATTACTAACCGCGTTGCTCAGTTCGCATATCTACGCTACAACATCGTTGGCAAGCACGTACGCGAGCAGGTAGATGCTTGGGAGAATGCTATGATTGAGGCTGTAAACGGTATGGATAACGCATTGGCACAGATCTCTAACAGCAAGAAGGCTCGCAAGGCAGCTACAAACTTTACCGTAGCAACTGCCCAGACCCTATTTGATAAGTGGGTAGAGCTCGATAAGTACCTTATGGTTAAGTATATCGACGGCAACGTTAAGGGCGAGGAGAACGGCAAGTTCATCGACAACGGCAATGGCAAGGATATCCCAGGTAAGATTCTACAGCCAGGCTATACCGAGAATTGGAAGCGTGCCGTAGCAGCAGATAAGGGCGAGATTTTGAAAGTTGTAAAGTAATATAAAATCGAGATTTACTATGGACAATAGATATGATATTATCGTTATCGGCTCAGGCCCTGGTGGTTATGTTGCCGCAATCCGTGCTGCACAGTGTGGCAAGCGCGTAGCCATCGTAGAGAAGGCAGATGCTGGTGGTGTGTGCCTCAACTGGGGTTGTATCCCTACTAAGGCTCTTGTACGCTCAGCACAGGTCTACGCAGACTGCAAGGCTGCAGCTACATTTGGTGTTGCCATCGAGGGCGAGGTAAAGCCCGACTGGACAAAGATGGTGGAGCGCGAGCGTATGGTTGCCTCAACTATGAACAAGGGTGTTCAGTTCCTTCTTAAGAAGAACAATATCGATGTTATCGCTGGCTTCGGTCGCCTTAAGGCATCAGATACAGTAGAGGTCGAGGGCGTTGACTACGAGGCAGACAACATCATCCTCGCCACTGGAGCTCGTCCACGCGTAATGCCATTTATGCCTGTCGATGGCAAGCATATCATCTCATCTAAGGAGGCATTGGTATTGCCAGAGTTGCCAGAGTCAATGGTTGTTGTAGGCTCAGGTGCTATTGGCTCGGAGTTCGCATATATCTACGCCACATTGGGCGTAAAGGTTACCATTATCGAGTATATGCCTCAGATTATGCCTTTGGAGGACGAGGATACTGCCAAGGCTATGGAGCGTGCATTCCGCAAGCTTCGCGCTACTGTTATGACCTCAACTACCGTTAAGCAGGTTAGCGTTAACGAGGAGGGCAAGTGCGTTATCGATATCGAGGGCAAGAAGGGTGCACAGACTATCGAGGCTGATATCGTACTCTCGGCTGTAGGTATCAAGTCAAATATCGAGGATATGGGTCTTGAGGATCTTGGCATCGAGATCGAGCGCGACAAGATCAAGGTTGACGAGCACTTCAAGACAAGCGTTGACGGCGTTTACGCTATCGGCGATATCATCGCTACGCCAGCCCTCGCACACGTGGCTTCTACCGAGGCTATCCACTGCGTAGAGCATATCTGCGGTCTTAACCCAGAGCCAATCGACTACACAACTATTCCATCATGCATCTTCACCTCTCCAGAGGTTGCATCGGTAGGTATGACCGAGACACAGGTGCAGGCACAGGGTATCGAGTACAAGGTTGGTAAGTTCCCATATACAGCATCAGGCAAGGCTACTGCTGCTGGTGAGCGCGACGGCTTTGTGAAGCTTATCTTCGATAAGGAGGAGAAGTTGCTCGGTGCACACTTCGTAGGTCACAACGTGACAGAAATGATTGGCGAGCCTACATTGGCAAAGGTATTAGGCGTAGATGCTCACCGCATCGCTCGCACAATCCACGCACATCCATCTATGCACGAGGCTGTTATGGAGGCTGCGGAGGATGCACTCGGTTGCGCCATCCACATGTAAATTCTTAATATGAAGGGTGGCGCATAGAACGCCACCCTTATTTTATCTATATGGCTCGCTACTTTATTGAACTACAATACGACGGCACGGCATACTTTGGATGGCAACGCCAGCCCGATACTGTGACGGTGGAGGGGACTATCGAGGAGAAACTCTCGATGTTGTTGCGTGTGCCGACTGAGATTGTCGGCGCGGGACGTACCGATACGGGTGTTAACGCCTCGTTCTACACCGCACACTTCGATAGTGACAAGGAGATTGACTGCGCCCAGCTATGCTATAAATTAAATAAGGTATTGCCCGTAGATATCGCCATTATGCGCATCTACGAGGTGGAGCCAACGCTACACGCCCGCTTCGATGCCATAGAGAGGGAGTATACCTACTTTCTTACACCTCATAAATCGCCATTTCGCCGCTATTCGGCGTGGCACTTTACCGCCGATATAGATGTAGCGAAAATGAACGAGGCAGCAAACAAACTTCTCGAGCACGAGGATTTCACATCGTTTGCTAAGCTAAACTCGAATAATAAGACCAATATCTGCCATATCAGCCACGCGGAGTGGGTTGTTGAGAACGACGGCACACTACGCTTCACCATCCGCGCCAACCGCTTCTTACGAAATATGGTACGCGCCATCGTTGGCACACTGGTCGATGTAGGTCGTGGTAAGTATAGCGTTGCTGAGTTCGAGGATATAATCCTCTCGAAAGACCTATCGCGCTGCAGCGCCGGCGCTCCTGCTTGCGGATTGTTCCTGTCAGGAGTAAAGTATGACCATAAACCGAAAGGCGAGAGCTGAAACGAGAGGGACAACAGAGACAACGGGGACAGCAGGGACAACAGAGACAGCAGAAGAATTTTACGATACTCTGTTTCGTTGTTGTCTCTGCTGTCTCTTTCGTCTCTGTTGTCTAAAAAAATAATATCAACCTCTCCAAGCCCCACAACCTAATTTCTTGGGAGAAGTCGTGAGATGTGATGCATCGCAAAAGAAACCACTCAGGGATAGTAGTTGACCTACAGCCCTGAGTGGTTTACTTTTAGGGATGTGCCGCAGATTGCGGCTTATCACAAGAAATTATATCTCTTCGCCGAAGAGTGTTGCAGAAGAGCAACCTGTAATGCGCACCTTTACATAGTCGCCAATCTGGTGGTTGCCTCTATCAAAGACCACCATCTTATTCTGCGAGGTACGACCTGAAAGCTGTGAATCGCTACGCTTAGATGTGCACTCAACGAGGATTTCGAACTCCTTGCCAATATCGCGCTTATTACTCTCCTCTGAAAGCTTATTCTGTAGGTCGATAATCTCGGTTAGGCGACGAGTCTTAACATCCTCAGGGATGTCGTCACCAAGGTTACGCTGAGCAAAGGTACCTGGGCGCTCAGAGTACTTGAACATATAGGCAAAGTCATAGCCTACCTCTCGCATAAGCGAGAGTGTCTCCTGGTGCTCCTCCTCAGTCTCGTGGGCGAAGCCTGCGATAAGGTCTGTAGTGATAGCACAATCAGGCATATAACGACGAATAGCCTCAACACGCTCCAAGTACCACTCGCGGGTGTACTTACGATTCATACGCTTAAGCATCTCTGTTGATCCCGACTGCGCTGGGAGATGTATCGCCTTGCAGATATTTGGCATCGATGCCATAGTCTCAAGGAGCTTATCGCTAATATCCTTAGGGTGCGATGTTGCAAAGCGCACACGAAGAAGTGGAGATATCTCTGCCACCTGCTTAAGTAGCTCTGGGAAGTCTACCTCACCCGTGCGGTATGAGTTTACATTCTGACCAAGGAGTGTCACCTCACGGTAACCATTCTCAAAGAGTGTGCGAGCCTCGGCAACGATAGTCGCTGCATCACGGCTACGCTCGATACCTCGAGTATATGGCACTACGCAATATGAGCAGTAGTTATTGCAACCACGCATAATGGCAATAAAGGCACTCACGCCATTTCTATCAAGGCGTACTGGGGCAATCTCTGCGTAAGTCTCCTCCTTCGATAGCTCCACGTTGACACCCGTAGCACCACCATCCACCTCACGCACAAGGCGTGGAAGGTCGCGATATGAGTCTGGGCCTGCTACGATATCTACGCCAGTACCGCCCTTCGTAAGCTCCTCCTTTAAACGCTCTGCCATACAGCCAATGATACCGATGATAAGCGAAGGCTTCTTCTTGCGTATATGGCGCATCTCACTAAGGCGACCCCATATACGCTGCTCTGCGTTATCACGAATCGAGCAAGTGTTGATCAAGACGATATCTGCCTCCTCAAGGCTCTCGGTGTAACGAAAGCCCTCCTGCTGCATAATCGACACCACAATCTCCGAGTCGCCAACATTCATCTGGCAACCGTATGTCTCGATATATAATTTACGTCCACTACCAGTTAGTGGGCGTAGGTTATTCACGTTAATGTTCATACTTTATGGTTAAATAAGGGGCTATCCAATAAATCTTCGGACTGCCCCTAATTATATTTTATATAATGTATGCGAGTTGCACTATAAAATTGCTTTTAAGTAAGTATTTTAAGGGCGTCAAAATAGCCACATAAAACAATTTTATTCAGTTGGCATACCATTCTCCTCTGGGAACGGCTTAAATCCCTTACCAAAGGTATCGTATGCATCGGTCACAACAACAAAGGCTGTAGGATCGAAATCTTTGATTCTCTGCTGTACAGTGCGCACCTCCTTGCGGTTTACAACAAGGAAGATCATCTCCTTATCGTGATCAGTGTACATACCCTTAGCCTTGAGGTAGGTACCACCACGGTTAAGGTCGTGAAGGATATAGTGGCGCATCTCCTCGGAGTGTTTCTCACAGATAATATATAGGAGCTTATCGCGTGAAGCACCATCAATAGTATAACCCAAGACCTTAGCATTCACGAAGATACATACTGCAGAATAGAGTGAAAGGATAACACCGTGAGGCTTACCAGTACCAACACCAAAGCCGATAACCACCAAACCTGCGAGCACGACGATTGCATCTGATAGAAGCACACCATTAGCGAACTTCATCTTAGCAAACTTATGGAGAAGCATACCTGTGATATCGGTACCACCAGTAGCAGCATTGTTGCGGATAACAAGACCTACACCAACACCACTGAATACACCACCGATGATAGCTGCAAGCATAAGGTCGCCAGAGAGGTCGATATGACCACCAAGCAACTTTGTAGGATCGAGAGCCTCGATAGCAGCCTTATCTGGATATACCAAGTAGTCGAGAAGGTTCATAATACCTGGGGTAATGAATGATGCGAAGATTGTTCGACCACCGAAAGTACCACCAAAGAGGATTAGTGCCGTACAGATAAGTGGCACATCAAACATATAACCAAATGTACCCACCTGGATAGTAGGGAAGAGGTTGTGAAGCACCAAAGCCAAACCATAGATACCACCAGGTACAAGGTCGTAGGGATTAATGAAGACAACGAAAGCAACTGCCACAAGGAAACATCCGAAGACAATCTGTCCCATAGATGACCACCAACGCCAATCTGTTACAGAATCCTTCATCGAGGCAGACATATTGGCAAAATCCAATTTCATTTTCATAAATATGCGTATATGTGTTTTCTAAAACAAAATTAGATATTTTTTTTTGAACCACAACATTTCAAATAGATTTTTTTAGCCTCAGCGTAAAGTTTTTGCAAGAGAGTCAAAGATTAAAATAGAGGCTAAAAATTTTGTTTTTGCCCTTTTTTTACTATCTTTGTCTTATAAGCGCAATGCTTATACAGATGCAATCAATTGGAAATTAAGACATTAACTACTTATGGAAGCGTGGAGTACAATGACTTGGCTATCTATCGTTGCTATTATGATAGGAGCCTATTTGCTTGGTTCAATACCAAGCGCTGTGTGGATTGGTAAGAAATATTATGGCATAGATATTCGCGAACATGGCTCAAAGAATGCAGGTACAACAAATATGCTCCGTGTGCTCGGCAAGAGAGCGGCACTGCCTGTATTTATTATAGATTATTTCAAGGGTTTCTTGGCGGTGACACTAACATCGCTAATGCGCTACGACGATGCTATCGACAACAATACGATTATTAACCTTCGTATTATCGCAACCTTCTTTGTGGTGCTTGGTCACATCTTCCCAATCTTTGCCGGTTTCAAGGGTGGCAAGGGTGTAGCAACACTCCTCGGTGCAGGTACAGGCATCTACCCTCCTGTACTAATCCTTAGCTTTGCTGTGTGGTGTGTGGTATTTGCTATTTGGCACTTTGTATCGCTTGCATCGATGGTGGCAGGCTGCAGCTACCCTATTTTTGTACTTATCTTCTCCACAATGACTTACGATGAGAGTGCTCCATTCGATAATATACCATTTATTGCCTTCTCGTGGGTTGTAGCAGTGCTACTTATCTGGACACACCGCAAGAATATCACCCGCCTAAGAGAGGGTACCGAGTCGAAGATATACCTCTGGCGCAAACCAAACGACAACAATCAGAAGAAATAACTAAAACATACTCATTATGAGACGACTACTATTAGCCCTATTGGCCCTTGCCCTTACCTCTCCACTCTATGCAAAGAGTTTCCACGACCAGTTCAAGGATGCTACTCTGCGTATCGACTACACATTTATGGGTAATGCTCATGAGCAGCATGTTGCACTTCGCGATATGTCATATACAGACAATTGGTATGGTCGTCGCATAAACCTTAACAGCTTACCTCTAAAGGGTAATGGCGACCTCACATTGCGCGATAGCAAAAGTGGCGAGGTTATCTATATGACCTCATTCTCATCGCTCTTCCAGGAGTGGATTACAACCCCTGAGGCGTTGGAGGTATCTAAGAGTTTCGAGTTTACACTCCTTGTTCCTATGCCTCTAAAGCCTGCTATAGCAACGCTTGTGCTTCGCGACAACACTGGCAAGGAGAGCGTGCATACCTATACTATCGACCCTAACGACGTACTTATCCGTAACCGCAATAATCAGCAGCCTCTACCATATAAATATATCCACAAGGGTGGCGACTCTAAGGAGTGCATCGATGTGGTAATCCTCGCTGAGGGCTACACGGCTGACGAGATGGATACGTTTATGACAGATGCTATCCTTACTAAGAAGGAGATTCTTAGCTATGAGCCATTCCGTAGCCATAGCGAGAAGTTCAACTTTATCGCCGTTTCATCACCATCGTTGGACAGCAATGTCACCGTACCTCAGTCGGCAGACTGGCGCGAGACTGCGGTAAGCTCGAACTTTATGACCTTCTATATGGCGCGATACCTCACATCGTCTAATGTTTACGACATGTACGACTTGGTGACAAATATCCCTTGTGAGCATCTTATAATCCTTGCAAACACAAGCAATTATGGTGGTGGCGGTATCTACAACTCTTACACGCTAACTACGGCTCACCACAAGGATTTCCGTCCTGTTGTAGTGCATGAGTTCGGACACTCGTTCGCAGGTCTTGGCGACGAGTATTTCTACGACAATGCCGATGATAACGACAATATGCACTCGCTCAATCACGAGCCTTGGGAGCCAAATATCACTACATTAGTAGACTTTGAGTCTAAGTGGGCAGATATGATTCCTTACGGTATCGAGACCCCAACAGAGGTCACTCCAGAGCGTACCGAGAACTACACCGTAGGTCTCTACGAGGGTGGTGGCTACCTCTCTAAGGGCATCTATCGTCCTGCGGATGTATGCCGTATGCGTAACAATACCGCCGAGCGCTTCTGCCCAGTCTGCGAGCGCGCTATCGAACGAGTTATCCTGCATCAGGCGAAGTAGAATCATTTTATTCATAAAATAAGAAGCTGAGGGTGCCAACATACTTGTTAGGCACCCTCTTGCGTTTGGCGTTATTGTTGCACCTGTGTTGTCACAAATCCTAAAACTATGAAATTATGACACTAAGAACTATTGCGGCATCATTGCTCACTATTACGGAGCTGCCATACGCCTACGATGCATTGGAGCCATATATCTCGGCTGAGACGATGCACTTCCACCACGACAAACACTACATAAATTATGTTAAAACACTCGGGGAGCTAACCGAGGGTACTCGATATAGAGGTATGCCCTTGGAGGAGATTGTAACATGCAGCGACGGCGCGATATTCAACAATGCTGCGCAGGCGTGGAACCACGTATTCTACTTCGAGAGCCTCTCACCACGCGCCAAGCACCACCCCACAGGCGAGCTACGCCGAGCTATAGATGAGCAGTTTGGCTCGGTGGACGAACTTAAGAGACGTATGACCACCATGGCAACGACACTCTTTGGTTCAGGTTGGGTGTGGCTGGCTACAGATAGCGATGGCAAACTATATATCCTCTCGAAACCCAATGCTGGTACACCGCTGACCGATGAACTAATACCGTTGCTTTGCATAGATGTATGGGAGCACGCCTACTACCTCGACTACCGCAATGCCCGCAAAGATGCCGTCGAAAAGCTCTGGCACGTGGTCGACTGGTCGGTTATCGAGGCAAGGTATGATAATGTGGTGATTTAGAGAAAGTCAAATAAAACAACAGGGACACCAGAGAAATTTATTATCATTCTGATGATACTATGTTTCGCTGTGGTCTCTTTCGTCTCTGTGGTCTCTGTGGTCTCAAAAAAAAACTTACCAAGCGCGAGATTTATAAAAGGGTCTGAAGGGGAGTTAAGGGGCCTAAGAGGCCTGAGGGGCCAAAGGGGGAATTAGTAATTAGTAAAACCCTTTCTGCCGCTTCTGCCCCTTTTGCCCTTTCAGCGTAGCTGTCGCTTGCAAAAGCGAAATAAACACAGACATACAGGGCACCACAACCCGAATTTCTTGTCAGAAGGGGCGATAATAATTAGTAATTAGCAGAGAGTAATTAGTAATAGTTTCGCTTGTTCCAAGCGATATATAAACCTACAGGGTAGCACGACCCAATTTCTTGTCAGAAGGGGTCAGATGCAACGCTCGGCAAAAAAGCCACCGATGGGTAGTACTTGGCGTACGTCCCATTGGTGGCTATTTTTGTTAGCGGCAGCAGATGTGCCCCTTATCACAAGAAATTATGACCCCTTAT
>JAEIGA010020761.1_pt1 | contig 10014 bp, 10 predicted proteins | sample 9270691 | NCBI WGS metagenome assembly JAEIGA01 (sample SAMN17057246, study PRJNA624740) | gut metagenome | biome: biome; isolation source: fecal sample | host: Bos grunniens | place: China: Xizang | collected 2019
CATTGGCGAGCCAATGTTTTTGCCTCCCTCGGGCAGGCAACTCTGAAAGGTGCCGAATACTGCCTTGGTGCGGAAACGGTTTACTTCTATTTTATGTTCCGCTCCTTGGCTCAAGCACCTTTTTATATTGCTATGGTTGTTATTTAATTAATTCTTATTATTCATCTTTTCTATATTATATAAAATATAAATCTGTTTACTATACCTCCGCACACTAAGGTGGGTGCACACTCTCCATATTATATAGTTTGTTACTCATTGTATATCTCCCTACATCTTTGGATTAATACAATATTTACTCTCTTTCTTCCGAAAGGCTTGCAGCCATAGTGGTGCGGTTTCCGCCTTTGGTAGCTGTGCCGGTATAAATGCCGGTTTCTTTGTCGAAAGTAATTTTCACATCATAACCATCATCTCTCATTTTCACACTCCAATCATATACTTCACTTTTATTTTTGGATGAAAATGTTTTAGTATCGCTTTCGTTCGGAGCATAACTTGGATTTTCGCTACCCTGTATAATCACTATTTTACCTTCACGAGTAAGACTGATAAGGTAACTTACATAGTTATTCATCTCCTGCTGCGAAGCAAACTCCATGCTATACTCCACCCCATCTATCCAATAACGAAGAGTAGTGTTTACATGAGCCAAATTCTTTTGGCTCATTTCCTGAGATACTAGTATCTCGTTTTGAAATTCGTCTTTTTGGCACGATACCATTGTTCCTGCCATGGCTACCGATAGTAGCACTGCTTTTGTAATTGTTCTTTTTCTATTCATTATATTTAAATTTATTTGTTATTATTATTGACTCTGTTATTTGTTTTCGGCAATAAGTCCGGTTGTTCTAACACATTGATTAAAAATTCACCTATTATCCTACCTCTTTCTTTATTATTCACATCATGAATAATCATTATTGTTCCCATACTGTAGTTATATGCCAATACAGATATATTTTTATAATCATCATTTCCACCTATAGCTCCATATTTTTTTGTCGGATCATTTTTATATACATTACGACTAAATAATCCCATATTGTTTTTATCCCCTAATGTTTTATCAATAATATCTTTTTCTATCCCGAGATTGAATTCCTCTACCAGATAATATACAGCTTCTTTTGTTTGCGGTGCCAATATGGTTAGTTCCACCTGCGTGGTGTCGTTTACATAGAAGTTCATTATGCATGCCACCGTTACATCCTTTAGGTGGGAGTATTGTTTGTATAGCTCTGTTTGGCCCAGGGTAGGCATGGCGGTGCCCAACCATAGGGCTATGGCCATAAGTATTAGTGTTGGTTTGGTTTTTCGGGTTTTCATATTGTTCATATTTATATTATTATGTTTGTTGTTATATAAGTGTTATATTTGTTCGTTGTATTGGGTATGTGTATTCAATGTTGTTGCCACAATGTTGTTCAGCTCCAAGCTACTACAGCTGTTGTTGCAGTATATCACCCATTCTTTGTGGTTGTTGTAGGGTATTGCCAGTGCTGTATCGGCAATATTGTCGGTTTTGTTGGTTTCAGTGTCCTCGGCCATACATATCGCTGCGTTGGTTGTGTGGGTTGGTGGCATGTTTATATGCTCATATTCCCTGGGTTTTGGTGTTTGGGCAGCGGGTTGTTTTTTTATTATGTTGTGGGTCGTAGGCACCCTGTTTTCCGGTATTGAGGTTTGGTTTTGTGGCAGTGGCATGTGCTTCATCTCGTCCATCGCAGCCTTGGCTATCAGTGTTTGCCGGCCTACCATTGTCGTGTTTAGAGCATCGTTAATGCTTTTTTCGGGCCATAGGGCCAATACAAGCATAGCTAGCACAGCCCATGCGGCAGTGGCAACAGCAGTACGCTTGTATGGGGCATAGTGCTTTTGGGTCTTGGGTTTGGCAGTGGTGGTATTGGATGCAGCCATACGGCTGTGCATCATAGCCAGGGGCCTTACTATTGGCACATGCTCCTGCAGCTCGTCGGGTATGGGACGAGTATGCATGAAATAGTCATAGAGCCTCCGCAGCTCGTCCGGCTCTATGGTGCCGGAGTAAAATTTGGTCAGCAGCTTTTCTATCGCCTGCCTATCGTTATTTTCTCTTTTTTTGTTCATCTTTCACCATTTTTGTTATTTCATTTATTGCCAGTTGGCATATCCTTCTTACCTTAATTTCAGACATATTCATCATCCTTGCCACCGTTTTTATGTCTAGCCCTTTTAGGTATCGCAGCCTAAACACCCTCCTAGTTTTCAGGTCCAAGAGTTTGATGCATTGCTCCATAGTATCGTACTGCCACTGCTTTTCGTGGCTTTGGTAGGGATCGTCGGTCTCAAGGTTGTAGAGGGTTTCGATGTCAACAAAAGTAGTTTGTTTATGTTGTTTTTTCATCTTTATAGCCCTGTTTCTAACCGTTACCAGCAGGTATGGCTCCACCTCCTCCGCATTCTTGACCGGCACATCGCGGTGGCAAAAGTACTCGAAGGTGTCCTGCACCACATCTTCGGCCAGATACTTCTCGCCCAAGATGCTCTTTGCGGCATCCTTCAATTTCCTAAGAAATTCGTCACCTTTCTTACTGCTCAGCAGTTTCTCTACCTTTTTGTCCATTTACATCACTTTCGAAAGCACGGTTTCGGAAAACAAAGACCATCCAATACCTTTTACCGGTATATAACGGCAAAACCATGGTATTATTTATTGTAAAGTCATCGACAGCGTAAAAAAATCACTCTTTAACATTTATATAGTCTTTACATACTGTTATACAATGTTATTATTTTCTACTTCCGAAATTATTTAACTTTTATATCGCATAGTCTGCAACAGTGCCCACTTATTTCAAAGATTAATTAATTTATGCTATATTAACATCGAATGGTTTAACCTGAAAAACGACGTATTTACCCACACCTAGCCTTGCCAAAGGCGTAGAAAGCAAGGAAAAAGAGTTATGGATACTAAGTGGCTGATTGCCAACAATAGCATTTTCGCTATAGGGTTATAAAAAGTAAACACGGTGGGTCTTTAAATGCAAGTATGGCACTTAATAGTGCTAAGTGGCGTGGTTGTGCCGGCTAAGTGGCGTGGTTTTTATATCTAAGTGGTGTAGTTTTTGCCACAAAGAGGCGTGGCTGCAGGGTGCAAATGGCGTAGTTTTTACTTCTTTTCCGCCACGGGGAAACGCGCAATTTAACATATCAACATTTCTGTTTAACATATATAGCATTTCGCTATATCGTTACCATACCTCAACAAGCCTGTAAAGGCCATTGGGCAAACAAGGTGATACCAAGTGGCACATAGTGGCATATTGGTAATGCAGTATGCTAATTGCCTATACAAAGGGTGTACATTGGTATTAAAAAGCTGCCGATATTGATGCTTTTTATAGCCCTGCGAAGGTGGTATAATGCAAGGAATAGAGCATATTAGCGTCGGAAAATGCAACGATATATATTTGTAATACAACCAATAGCAATAATAATAAAAATATTCTTTCCGGCAATGAAAAATAATGTGTATCTTTGCAAACTGAAAAACCATTAAAACTCATATATGGAAATTGCTATAATTGGCTACGGCAAAATGGGAAAAGAGATTGCCGAAATTGCAGAAGAACGAGGGCACGATGTGTCCGTGATAATTGATAGTTCAGATGACTGGATGGAGAAAATCGACGAACTGCGCGATTGCGATATTGCTATAGATTTCTCGACCCCCGACGCCGTTGTCGATAATATTTTCAAATGTTTCAACATCAACATTCCTATTGTTGTGGGTACCACAGGTTGGCACGACCAGCTGGAAAATGTGGTACACGACTGCTTGCAACGCGAGCAAAGCCTGTTTGTAGCCTCCAACTTCAGCATTGGTGTAAATATTATGTTCGACATCAACAAGAAGCTGGCAAAGATTATGAACAAACACCCCGAATATGATGTAACCATCGACGAAACACACCACGTACACAAACTTGACGCCCCCAGTGGCACTGCCATAAGCCTTGCCAACGACATTATAGATGAGCTCGAACACAAGGACGAATGGGTGCTAAGCGAAGCCGATTCGGCTACCGAACTGCCCATAGTGGCACACCGCGAGGGCGAAGTACCGGGTATTCATGAGGTGAAGTACGACTCGATGGTGGATACTATATCCATACGTCATAGTGCCAAATCGAGAAAAGGGTTTGCCTTGGGCGCTGTGATAGCTGCCGAATACCTGATTGGCAAGAAAGGCTACTACACTATGGCCGATATGCTAGACCTAGGGTAGGCACTTGCAAACAAGGGACTGATATACCCATTGTATTTTTTTGATAATAGCTAACTAATATATGAAAGCAAACAGATTACAAACAAAACGTATAGGCCTTGTGGTGATAATACTGCTGATGTTTGTAGCTGTGTTGCTATCACTGATGGTGGGCGTTACTCGTTTTTCGGCTACCGACATATGGGCTATGGTAGTGGAAGCATTTTCTTCGGACGGCAGCAACAATGTATCCAATACCGTATTTTGGAACCTTCGTATGCCCCGTGTGGTGCTGTGCCTACTGGTAGGGGCAGCCCTATCGGTATGTGGAGCCACCTACCAATCCATATTTCGCAACCCCCTTACCGACCCTTATATATTGGGCATATCGTCGGGGGCATCGCTAGGAGCAGCCATATCCATACTGTTGGGCTTAGAGTCGAGCCTCTTTGGCATAGGCACCATGTCGCTTATCACCGCCTTGATTACCGTGGTGCTTATATACAAGATAGCATCAATAGGCAACCGCATGCACACCTCTACCCTACTGCTTACCGGCGTATGCTTCACCTTCCTTATCACGGCAGTGATATCGTTTCTGATGGTGCTCAACCAAGATAAGATGGAGCGTATAATATTCTGGACCATGGGAAGTTTTGCCTCTGCCTCGTGGAGCGATGTGATGGCGGTGGCACCATGTGTATTGGCAGGTATATGCGTGGCTATATATTACAGCAAGGACCTCAACCTACTACTGGTGGGTAGCGAAACGGCTCGCAGCCTTGGCGTAGATGTGGAAAAGATAAAGAAACATCTGCTGTTCTTTACCACCCTTATGGTGGCCTTTGCAGTATCCAGCTGCGGTGTTATAGGCTTTGTGGGACTTATAGTGCCCCACTGCATACGCCTGGTAGTGGGTGCCGACAATAGGCTGGTAATACCTTACTCCATATTTGTAGGCGGAACATTCCTGCTCATATGCGACACCCTATCGCGCATAGTGCTACAACCCGCCGAACTGCCCGTGGGAAGTATAACGGCACTGGCAGGCGCTCCAATGTTTATATACCTATTATATAAAAGCAAAAAACAATTGTAGCCATGATAATAGAAGTCCGAAACCTTTCGTATGCCTATGGCAAAAAACAGATACTTAACGATATGAGCTTCGGCATTGCCGAAGGCGACTTCTGTGCCATAATGGGTCAAAACGGCTGTGGCAAAACCACACTGCTCAAATGTATTGCCAACCTTTTGCCTATAAAAACCAACACCATATTCATCAACGGCAAGGACACCACTACATATTCCATAAAAAATCTAGCCCGACAGATAGCTTTTGTACCACAACATACACCGCTGGACTTCGAGTTTTCGGCATTTGAAACAGTGCTTATGGGACGTAACCCCTATCAGACACATCTGCAAAACGAGTCACAAGAGGATTGGGATATAGTGGAAGAATGTATGAAAAAGACCAACACATGGCATCTACGTTTTGCCACACTATCCGAAATGAGCGGCGGCGAGATGCAAAGGGTACTGTTGGCAAGGGCACTGGCACAGCAAACACCTATAATGCTACTAGACGAACCGCTGTCGAACCTCGACATATCACACCAGTTTGAGATAATAAAACTGCTACGCACCATAAGCCAAAACGAAAAAAAGACAATACTGCTTATAGTGCACGACCTAAACATGGCCATACGCTACTGCCAAAGCCTGCTACTGCTAAACAACCACAGTATAGTATATCATGGCGATATAGATAAAGGCCTTACACCACAAAACATTAAGGACTACTTTGGTGTTGAAGCTACTAGGGAAAACATCAACAACCAATACCAAATTATATATAAATAATAAAATATGGAAGAAAAAAACTCATATATCAAATCACTACTAAAGATATTTGCCAAAAACCCTTTTGAGGCTCTTAACTATAAACAAGTGGCTTCCAGAATGGGTGCCTTCGACAAAGGCTCAAGAAAAATGATTGCCGACGCAATACTATCATTAGCCGAAGAGAAAATATTGATAGAAGAACGCAAAGGCAAATACAAGATAGACCCCAAATACATTAACGACGACCTACTGCCACAAAACTATGTGGTGGGTACCATAGATATGAAACAGACGGGCAAAGCCTACGTGATACCCAACAACGACACGATGGAAGACATCATGATTTCGGCCAACAACACCCGCCATGCCCTACACGGCGACACAGTGAAGGTACTGCTATTCCCCGCCCGACGTATGCACAAGCAGGAGGGTCAGGTGGTGGAAATAATACAAAGAGCCAAAACCCGTTTTGTGGGTCGCATACAGCTGCAAAACCATTTTGCTTTCCTTATACCCGACAACAAAAGTATGGCTGTGGATATATTCATACCTCTGGAAAACCTATGCAACGCCCGCAACGGCGACAAAGCACTGGTGGAAATGACCGAATGGCCCAAACACCTCAACAACCCCGTGGGCAAGGTAGTGCAAGTGCTAGGCAAACCCGGCGACAACAACGTGGAAATGCAATCGATACTAGCCGAGTTTGACTTCCCGCTATCATTTCCAAAAGAAGTAGAAAAAGCTGCCGAAAAAATATCAACGACTATAGCGGACGAAGAAATAGCCAAACGAAAAGATTTCCGTTCCATTACCACCTTCACCATCGACCCTGCCGATGCCAAGGACTTTGACGATGCCCTTTCGTTTCGCAAGCTGGACAACGGCAACTACGAAGTGGGGGTACACATTGCCGACGTGTCGCACTATGTGGTGGAAAACGGTACCATAGACCACGAAGCCTACAACCGCGGAACATCGGTATACCTTGTGGACCGCACCATACCTATGCTGCCCGAACGCCTATGCAACGGTGTATGCTCTCTGCGACCCAACGAGGAAAAGCTGTGCTTCTCGGCAGTGTTTGAGATGAACGACAACGCTGTGGTGATAAACAAATGGTTTGGCAAAACAATAATCAACTCCGACCGCCGCTTCAGCTACGAAGAGGCACAGGCTGTGATAGAAACCGGACAAGGCGACCTAAGCGAAGAGATACTGAAACTAAACGCCCTGGCAACCATACTGCGCGAACAACGCTACAAAGATGGTGCCATAAACTTCGAGACCAAAGAGGTAAAATTTATACTCGACGACAACGCCAAACCTATAGGCGTATACACCAAAGAAGCCAAAGAAGCCAACTTTCTGATAGAAGAGTTTATGCTACTGGCCAACAAAAGTGTGGCCGAATATATAGGAAAAGTAAAGGAACGCAAAAAAGCCCGAACATTTGTATACCGTGTGCACGACGAGCCTAACCCCGAAAAGCTGGGCACTTTTGTACAGTTTGTGGCCAAGCTAGGCTACAAAATAAAGACCACTTCGCGAAAAAGTCTTGCCGACTCGTTCAACAAACTATTTGTGGACATAGAAGGCAAAGGCGAGCAAAACATGATAGACTCCATAGCCATACGCACAATGTCCAAGGCCTACTATTCGACCGACAACATAGGGCACTACGGCTTGGGATTCCCCTACTACACACACTTTACCTCGCCCATACGCCGCTACCCCGACCTGATGGTGCACCGCCTGCTATATAGCTACCTCAACGATGCATCGTCGGCCAATGCCGATTTTTACGAAGAGCAGTGCAAACACTCGTCGCTGATGGAGCGTAAAGCCGCCGAAGCCGAACGTACATCTATCAAATACAAGCAAGCCGAATTTCTGTCGGACAAGATAGGACAAGTATTTCCGGCACTGATATCGGGGGTAAGCAAATGGGGAATATATGCCGAAATAGAAGAAAACAAATGCGAAGGTATGATAGCTCTTGGCACACTACAAGACGACTATTACTACCTGGACGAAGACAACTACCAGGTGATAGGACGCCGATACGGCCGACAATACAAACTTGGCGACAGCATAAAAATAAAGGTACTGCGTGTGGATATGGAAAAGAAACAAATGGACTTTGCCATGGTGGAACCCGACGACGAACCTACCACTACATACACACCTAAAACTGAAAAGAAAAAAACAACAAAACCCAAAAGCAAAGCTACCAAAGGGAAAAAAGCTGCAACAAAAGCAAAGAAAAATAGTAAAAAGAAAAATAAATAAAGACATTTGCAGTTATAACACTGCAACAAAAAAATAAAGATTGTAATGAAACAAAGAACAATAATAGTAGGTACAGACTTTTCGAAGGGCTCGTATGTAGCCTTGGAGTTGGCTGTAGATATTGCCAACAGAATGAAAGCTGATATACACCTGGTATGGATATGTCGCGAAAAAATGTTATACACCGACGACCAAAACAACTATGTTCGTAACCTAGCTTCGCAAAAGATGGACGACCTTTGCGAAAAATGGCAACCAAAACTAACCGATAGCAAGATAACCCCATTTATAGTTCAAGGTAAAGTGGCTCCCGTAATAGCCTCTATGGCCCAGAAAGTCGATGCCACAATGATAGTAATAGGTACCAACGGCGCTTCGGGATTTGAAAAGTATTGGATGGGAAGTACAGCTGTACGCATTGTGCAAGAAGCTACATGCCCGGTACTATCCATACGCGAAGGTTTCAACTTCCACAAAAACTTGGAACGCATACTTGTACCACTGAATATGACTACCAATTCACGCCAAAAACTGCCGGTAGCCGTAAAGATGGCCAAAGCTTTTGGCGCTACTATACACGTGCTGGGACAATACGAAAACTCCACCCAAGCTCAAACAATAGCTATATATATGAAACAAGCCGAAACATTTATGCAAAAACAAAATGTTCCCTATATTTCGGAAACTATGCAAAGCAAAAGTTTGGCCGACGATATGCTGGCATACGCCGACACCATAAGTGCCGACCTTATAGTGATAAGCACCGAACAAGACCAGGTACTATCATCTCTGTTTATAGGCACCACCGCCCAACAGCTTGTTCACCACTCTCTTATACCTATACTTAGCGTTCACCCGGCAGACATAAACCGACTGGCACGATAAACACACATACACCACTTAGAATATGCAGGCTCGTTACGACATAGTAATTATAGGTGCAGGTGCCGCCGGACTGATGGCAGCCACCATAGCCGCCGAAAAGCAACAAAAGATACTACTTGTAGAAAAGATGGACCAGGCCGGCCGCAAGCTACGCATAACCGGCAAAGGCCGTTGCAACCTTACAAACACCTCGCCCATCAAAGAGTTTATAGCACACATAGGCTCCGATGGTCGCTTTATGCGAAACGCCTTCTCTATGTTTTTCAACAACGAGCTTATGCAGTTTTTCGAACAGAAAGGCGTGGCACTGAACATCGAGCGTGGTAGCCGTGTGTTTCCACAAAGCGGCAAAGCCCTCGACATATTCCTGGCTCTTATCAACGGCATAGAACGAAACAAGAACATCACCATACTTAAAAACACATCGGCTACCGAGCTTATAACCTCGCCTGCCGGCATTGCCGGAGTGGTGCTAAGCAACGGTACCACAGTGGCAGCCAACAAGGTGATACTGGCCACCGGTGGCAAAAGCTACCCACTAACAGGCTCTACCGGCGAGGGATACACATTGGCCAAAAACGTTGGCCACACCATAGTGGACCCCATACCATCGCTAGTACCACTGGTATGTACCGAAAAGATACCCGACGAGCTTATAGGCTTTACGCTTAAGAACGTCAGCCTTACAATATCCGACAGCAACGACAAAAAGATTTGCAACTTCTTTGGCGAGATGA
>JAEIGA010020762.1_pt1 | contig 10013 bp, 8 predicted proteins | sample 9270691 | NCBI WGS metagenome assembly JAEIGA01 (sample SAMN17057246, study PRJNA624740) | gut metagenome | biome: biome; isolation source: fecal sample | host: Bos grunniens | place: China: Xizang | collected 2019
CGGGCGCACCTTCCGTCTGAAACAAGGGGTGCTCATCCCGAGGCCCGAAACCGAGGAACTCGTACACCTTATTATTAGTAGCTGCAACGCTCGTGCTCCCCGAATTCTCGATGTGGGCACGGGGTCGGGAGCCATTGCTGTGTCGTTGGCTGCCGAGCTGGAGGGTGCGCGTGTGGAGGCTCTCGACCTCTCGCCCATAGCACTCGAGGTGGCGACCATTAATGCCCGCCAACTTGGTGTGGATGTGGTGGTTACCGAGGGCGACATCTTCCGCTGGGAGCCCGAGCCCGCGAGCCTCGATGTGGTGGTGAGCAATCCCCCTTATATACCCCTGGCCGAGCGTGCCGAGATGGCCCACAATGTCACCGAGTGGGAGCCCCACATGGCGCTCTTTGTGCCCGATCAAAGCCCGCTGCTCTTCTATGAGCGCATAGCAGATGTTGCGAAGGTGGGGCTGAAGGAGGGCGGAGGGCTCTACTTCGAGGTGCACGAGAGGCTTGCCGACCATGTGGCACGCATGCTGGAAGAGAGAGGTTTCGGCGGTGTCAGGATAGTGAACGACCTTAATGGTAAACCCCGCATTGTGCTGTGCAGGAAATAGATAGCCCATACAAACCACGCACTAAAACCCCCGAGCAGGCACTCGTCCTGCTGATGCGTCAGTGTGCCCGAGCAGAGAGGTGTTCGAGCGATGCTCTGCGTTCCATGCGCCGCTGGGGACTCTCGGATAGCGATGCCCAAGTGGTGTTGCGACGACTTGTGGCCGAGCATTTCATCGACGACGGTCGCTATGCGGCGGCCTATGTGAGGGAGAAGATGAGGTTCTCGGGATGGGGTGCACGCAAGATTGCTATGGCTCTGAGGGTCAAGCGTATATCGCCCGACAATATTGCCTCCGCATTGGAGCAGATGGAGCCCGAGGCAGACCCCGAACGATTGGAGGAGATGCTGCGCCGCAAGGCCGCAAAGACCACTGCTCGCAACGACTATGAGCTGAAGGGTAAGTTGGTGCGCTTCGGTGTGGGGCGCGGTTTCGACCTCGAACAAGTGATTGCCACCGTTGAGAGTCTGATGAAGAGGGACTAAAGGTGGCGGGCGATGCGGCTTGCGCAGATGTTCATAAGTAGCTTGGTGCCAAGCGAGTAGAGCGCCACAATGCCCGAAGGGGTCACCACCCACATCTCATCGTAGCTCTCGATATTCTCAACCCTTATAACCCCCTCGATTATCTGCATATTTGTCCTCTGGGCGGCCTCCATGACGGCCTCCCTCTCGGCACTTTTGCGCGCTCCCTGCTCGGTGGTGGGGACAATGAGCGTGTTACCCCTGATGGCCATCACTGTGTTGTCACCCGAGGTGCTTATTTCGCCACGAGCGTTGGCCCTCACCGAGAGGTCGTAGCCATACCTTTTAGCCATGAGGTCGGCGTGGCGTGCGGCGGCCAGCGATAGGGTAGTGTGGTGGCGCTCGAAGGGTATTTCGTAGCGTGCTATGTTTGCTCGAGGGCGCACATCGAGCAGAGTGAAGGCGTTGTAGGGGGTGGTATCGGTGTGGATAATGAGGCGGTCGGGGGCGTTGTTGCCATTGGGCAACAGATAGATTGTCAGTGTGTTACCTACCTGTGGGTAGAGCCCATAGTAGAGTAGTTCGCCTATCTCGTGAGTAATCTCCTCGGGGTTGAGTGTCACGGCTGTGCCAAACATTGCCTCGTAGCTTTCGGCGAGCACCTCGAGCTTGCGGTCGAGCATGAGAGGTTGGTGTGCGGAGGTGTTCACCACGGTGTACGCAAGGTTGCAACCCACCATCGAGAGTGGGTTGAGAGGGAGCTCCTCGGGGCCGATAAGGCGGCCGTTGTATGAGACTTTGTCGTATTTCAAGTTTTTTTGGTTGAGAGTTGGAAGTTAGCCTGCGGTGCAGCGGCTTTCAACTTACAACATCATGATTTTCATGACCATTTCGCGCAGGAGTTCGCCTTGGTCGGCGCCTCCCGTATTTATGCCCTTCCCCTTCATGTCGTACTCCCTGATGATGCCCAGTATCTGAAAAATTTTCTGGTTGGGGTATAGCGCTGCGGCCTGCTTGTAACCACCGAGCACATAGGGATTTACCTTAATCATGCCCGCCAATTCGGCGTCGCTTGCCGGGGCCATGCCCTTCACCCTTGTCTGCCATGCGCGAGAGTTGAGTGTGAAGAGGTTTTGGAAGGGGCCGAAGAGGGTGGATGTGGTCACCACAAGGGGGTGGTCCTTGGGGTTGCGTGCGAAGTTGTCGGCAATCATCATGGCCTTGGCAAACTGCTTGTGGGCCACGGCATCTACCAGCTCGAAGTTGTTGAACTCCTTGCTGATGCCGATGTTCTGCTCGATGTGGTCGGCGGTGATAACTTTCGTTCCCTCGGGTAGGCGTGTGAGTAGTTTGTCTATCTCTCCGGTGAGTTTGGCGATGTCGGTGCCTATGTGGTCGGTGACCATGCGCAGAGCCTTCTCCTCGATGGCACACCCCTTGGTGGAGCGCAGGTATGTAGCCACCCATGGAGCGAGTTCGTTGTCGTATGGGCGTGGCGACTCGAAGACCACACCTTTGGCGGCGCAGTGTTTGTAGAGTGCCGAGCGCTTGTCGATGCTCTTACCCTTGCAGGCGATGATGAGGATGGTGGAGGCCACGGGGGAGGCTGTGTAGGCGGCGAGTTTGTCGGGCTTGCGCAGCGAGGCTGCATCCTTCACGATGATGACCATCCTGCCACCCATCATGGGGACTTGGCGGGCATAGTTGACGATGATACCCTCGTCCTCCACATCTTTGCCGTAGATGACCAGCTGATTGAAGGCCTTTTCGTGCTCCTCGAGGATGGAGTCCGCAAGGAGCTGTGTGAGGCTGTCGATGAAGTAACCCTCCTCCCCCATAAGCAGATAGAGGGGTGCGAAGTTGCGCCCTCGTATGTCGGCCACTATCTTTTCGTAGTGGGCGTAGGAGTCTCGAAATCGTATGCTTTTTGCCATATTTTGCAGTGAGGTAGGGTCGGTTTTGTGTGTGGGTTAATTGTGCGTCAGGGGGGCTATTGGAGCCACTCCTTGGTTATGCGCAGCACATTTTCAGTGTGCGAGGTTATCTTGTTGCGATTGTCTATCCTGCGGCCCACGAGCCACACAATCTCATCGCCCGAGGTGAGAACGAATTGATGCTGTTTCTCGGCCATCGACACCTTGGAGTCTATCAGGAAGTCGCTCACCTTCTTCTCGTCGGTCATGCCCAGCGGCACAAACCTGTCGCCCTCCCTCCACTTACGCAGGGTGAGCGGCTCGGTGAGGGTGTCGAGGTCGAGCAGTGCGATGTGCTCGGGTACCCTCAGCTCCTCCACAGCGTCCACATCGAGCTTCTCAAGGTAGAGCACATAGCCGCCGCAGTGTACCTTTGTTTTGGCCAGATTGACCGCCACCTCACACTCGTCGTCGGCCTCGATGCGCGAGATGACTATGCGACCGCGATCCACATAAGCTACCCAATCCTTCGAGTAGAAACGGCGACCCGTAGCCCCCGCCTTGAGGGCCTCGCAGAGCGAATCGACAACATCGCCTCGGAAGCCATAGCTCTGGCTCATAAGCTCATAGATGACGAAATTCAGGGGGAAACCGGGGTCTATACGCTCGGGGTAGATTATCTCCTCGCGGCCCACCTGCTCCACAGCGTCGCGCGCAATCTTGTTGATGGCGTGGTTGATGAATCGCTGTGTCTCGGTTAGGCGGTCGATGTTGCTGCTCATGATGGCGGTGAACTGTGGCACAATCTCCCTCAGGCGAGGCACGATGCCCAGCCTTATCTTGTTGCGCAGATACTTTGTCGAGCGGTTCGAGGAGTCCTCGCGATAGGGGATGTGGTTGCTCTTGGCATACTCCTTTATCTCGTGGCGCGAGGCAAAGATGAGGGGCCTTACAACCTTGCCGTTGAGCACATTGATACCCGTGAGCCCCTTGAGACCCGTACCCCTCAGCAGGTTGATGAAGAAGGTCTCGATGCTGTCGTCGGCGTGGTGGGCAACGGCTATGGTGTCGTAACCCTCGGTGGCACACAGCTCCGCAAACCATGTGTAGCGCAGGCGGCGGGCAGCCATCTGTACGCTCTCGCCCGTGAGGGCCATCTCACCCTTGGTGTCGAAGCGGCGGTTGTAGTGAGCCACGCCCAACTTCTCGGCCTCGGTGGCCACAAGCTGTTCGTCCTCCTCGCTCTCCGTGCCGCGCAGGCAGAAGTTGCAGTGGGCAATACCCACAGTATAACCCGCCCTGACAAACAGGTGCATCATGACCATCGAGTCCACACCGCCACTCACTGTGAGCAGTATTCGGCTCTCCTTGGTGGCCAACTTGTGCTCGGCTATGTAACGCTCAAATCTCTCTAAAAGTGTCATTGTGTAAAAATCCTCTCTTTCCTAATTTTCCTATATTTCCTAACCTAACTTGTCACAATATGTTCACCTCGGGCGATATCCTCACGCCGAAGTGCTCCTCCACCTCGCGGCAGATACGCTCCGCCAAGGCTACAACCTCCTCGCCTGTGGCCCCTCCGGTGTTGATGAGCACAAGGGCTTGGTGGGTGTGGACACCCGCACGGCCGAGGGTTTTCCCCTTCCAGCCCAGCGTGTCTATCATCCAGCCCGTGGCAATCTTCAGTCGTTCGGGGTCGCCCGCAACCTCGTAGATGGGCATCGAGGGGTAGCGCTCCTTCAGCTCCTCCACTTGGTGGCGGGGCAGTATGGGGTTTACAAAAAAGCTGCCGGCATTGCCCGTAACCTTCGGGTCGGGGAGCTTTGAGCTGCGGATGGACTCCACAGCACGGCGTATTGCAGAGGGGGTCACCTCGCCTATGCGCTCCACCTCGGGGCGCAGGGTGCCGTAGTCGAGCTTGGGGCAGGGGAGTTTCGAGAGGCGATAGTGAACAGCCGTAATGATTGCTCGCCCCGCCAGCTCCCTCTTGAAAATGCTTTCGCGGTAGCCGAACTTGCAGTCGGAACCCTCAATGGTGCGCTCCTCGAGCGAGGGGAGCTCTATGTACTCCACCCTTTGGATTAAATCTTTGGCCTCGGTGCCATAGGCGCCAATGTTCTGCACAGCCGTTGCGCCTACACTGCTGGGTATGGCCGAGAGATTCTCGGCACCCCACAGTCCTCGCTCGCAGCTCCACGCCACCACGGTGTCCCACAGTAGCCCCGACTCCACACGGATTACCACCTCGCGGTCGTTCTCCTCGACCACCTCCAGACGGCTGGCTGTGGAGTGGAAGAGTGTGCCGTGGTAGTCGGCGGTGAAGAGGGTGTTGCACCCCTCACCGAGGATGTTCCATCGAGCACCTTGTGCAATGAGAGGAGCCCCTTCGGCGGCGAGAAAGGTGCGCAGTGCTGCGGCATCGCTCCACTCGACCATGAGGTCGGCGGTGGCGTCAATGCCGAACGAGTTGTAGCCACGGAGGCTTATGTTTTTTGTGAGTCGTACCATATCAATCTACAAAGATACGATGATAAATCGAGAATTTAAAATTGTGGGGTTGAAAGTTGAGCGTCGGGGGTTTAAAGTTGATGGTTTGCGCCCCCTTTTGTGTGCAAGAAAACCCATAGTTTCTGTTAAGCCACTAAATTTTAATTTTCAATTTTTAATTCTCGATTTTATTTGCTAACTTTGGCGGATTAATTTAAGAAATTAATATACACCTAAAAATACTCACAACTATGTTTACCAAAGAGGACCTTTTGCAAATCAATCAGCACGGCCTTTCGCAGGAGAGTGTCGAGCGCCAGTTGGAGAACTTCCGTCAGGGTTTTCCCTATCTCAAAATCATTCGTTCGGCACGCGTTGGTGACGGCATTATTGCCGTCGGAGAGGCTGATGCCGACCGCCTCAGAGCCGAGTATCGCGAGGCACAGCATGGGCTCAAGATTGAGAAGTTTGTCCCCGCAAGTGGTGCTGCTACACGCATGTTCAAGGACCTCTTCTCCTATGTGGAGAGTGGTGAGATGAATCCTGTGGTGGAGAGGCTTGCGTCGCACTTGGGCGATTTCGCCTTTGCCGATGCGCTGGGCGAGAAGGTTTCGCTGGAGGCTCCTCTGCGCGATGTTGTGAGGGCCATTGTTGGCGAGGGGCTCGAGTATGGCGCAAAGCCCAAGGGTCTTCTTCTCTTCCACAAGTATGACACCGGAGCCCGCACCCCCTTCGAGGAGCACTTGGCCGAGGGTGCGATGTATGCCGCAAGCGATGGCGTGGTGAACATCCACTTTACCGTGTCGCCCGAGCATGTGGAGGGCTTCAGTTCGCTCTTCGATAGCGTCAGGGAGCGCTACGAGAGTCGCTACGATGTGAAGTATCACATCTCGATGTCGGTGCAGAAGGGTAGCACGGATACTATCGCAGTGAACGAGGATTGCACCCCCTTCCGCGAGGCCGACGGCCGTCTGCTGTTCCGCCCTGCAGGCCACGGTGCGCTCATAGAGAACCTCAACGATATCGACGCCGATATCATCTTCATCAAGACTATCGACAATGTGGCACCCGACCACCTGAAGGCCGACACCATCAAGTATAAGGAGGTGCTGGCAGGTCTGCTTGTGTCGGTGCAGAAGAGGGTGTTCGGCTATGTGGAGCAGATGGAGCGCGGCGAGGCTGACCTCGAGGAGGTGAAGAGGTTTGTTGAGAGTGAACTCTGTGTGGCTCTTCCTTCGGATGTGAAAGCTATGGAGGGCGAGGCATTGAGGGAGGCTCTGTTGAAGGTGTTGTGCCGCCCCTTGAGGGTGTGTGGCATGGTGCGCAACGAGGGCGAGCCCGGTGGTGGTCCCTTCTGGGCCGAGAGCGCCGATGGCAGCGTGGCATTGCAGATTGCCGAGTCGTCGCAGATTGCCCCCGAGCAGAAGCACCTCATGGCTGACGCAACCCACTTCAACCCCGTGGATTTGGTCTGCGCAACCCGCAACCACAAGGGGGAGAAGTATGACTTCAGGGAGTTTACCGACCCCGCGACGGGCTTTATCTCGAGCAAGTCGAAGAGCGGACGCACACTTCTTGCACAGGAGTTGCCCGGATTGTGGAACGGAGCGATGTCGAATTGGAACACCCTCTTTGTGGAGGTGCCCATCTCGACCTTCTCGCCTGTGAAGGTGGTGACCGACCTGCTGCGCCGCGAGCACCAATAGACTGACAATTAGTACACAAAACATAATAATTAAAAAAATTTAAAAATGGAGAATAAGAAATTGCAGGAGCTCACCGAGAAGCTCTATTCGGAGGGCCTTTCGAAGGGCCAGCAGGAGGCCGAGCGCCTTGTGAGCGAGGCCGAGCAGAAGGCTGCCGCACTTGTGGCTGAGGCCGAGCAGAAGGCTGCCGCCATCGTGAAGGCTGCCGAGCAGAAGGCCGCAGAGCTCAAGAAAAACAACGAAACAGAGGTAATGTTGGCCACCCGTCAGGTTGTGGCTGCTCTCAAGGAGAATATTGCTAACCTCGTGGTAGCCAAGACCACCGAGCCCGCCGTGAAGGCTGCTATGGTCGATGTGGAGTTCGTGAAGGAGATGCTGCTGGGCATCGCACGCAGCTGGAATGGCGAGCGTGTGGAGCTGAGCGCCATCCTCCCTGCCGAGCAGAAAGCTAAGTTCGAGGCCGAGGCCGAGGGCGCTGCCAAGGCGCTGCTGGCTGCCGGTATCGAGGTGGGCTACTCGGAGAGGGTGAAGAGCGGTTTCAAGGTGGCTCCCAAGGATGGCGGCTACTACATCAGCTTCACAGAGGATGACTTCAATGCCCTGTTGGCCGAGTATATGAAGGAGAAAATCACCAAGATGCTCTTCTAATCCACTAACACAATTTTTGGCTGACAGACTATGGCTACAAATTACTACTGCCTTGTTGCGAGTCTGAGGGACTACACTCTCGATGGCGACGCCAAGGGTTTCGACGCTCTGGAGATAATCGAGGAGATTGCTGCGGAGTTGTCGCCCCGCGATGCGAAGGCCCTGAGGGGGTGGAGGCTCTTCCACGACATAGGCAACATCATTGCGCTGCGCAGTGGCAGGGAGAACTTCTCACAGCTCGGCAACTTCACCCTCGAGGAGTTGAGGGAGGAGCTGGCGATGCCGCGTGAGCTTCCCCGTCAGGTGCGCGAGGTTCTGGAGCTCTATGCGGCTGCGGAGGTGGGCGAGATTGACCCCGACGACGAGAGGTTGTCGAGGGTTGATGTGGGCCGTTCGTTCGGCTCGGAGCTCTATGCTGCCTACTATCGCTACTGCGCGTCGAGCGACTGCCGCTTCCTGAGGGAGTGGAGCGAGGCCGACCGCAACCTGAGGAATATCACTGCCGCACTGACGGCTCGCGCCAAGGGGCTTCCTGTGGGCGACCAGCTGGTGGGTGGCGGCGAGATTGCGGGCCAACTTATGCGTTCGTCGGCTGCCGACTTCGGCCTGAAGGGTGAGGTGGGCTACATCGACGCCCTGATAGGAGCTCTCGGCGAGAATGACAACCTGCTGGATAAGGAGCACCGCATCGACATGATACGCTGGGCCATCTCGGAGGAGATAGCCACCTTCGACTACTTCAACATCAATCTGCTGCTGAGCTACATTGTACGCCTCGGGTTGGTACACCGCTGGGCGCAGCTCGACGGCGAGCGTGGCCGCGAGATGTTCCGCCGCTTGGTGGGTTCGCTGGGCGCCACGGAGCAGATTAGGGCTGCCGAACGCCGCTTCACGGAGGAGTAGGCGTGGCGGCGCACAACAATGCACGAATATTTCAAACAATAATGCACTAATAGGACTAAATGAAAACTACTGGTAAAGTACAAGGTATTATCTCCAACATCGTGATTGTACGCACGGAGGGTGCTGTGTCGCAGAACGAGATTTGCTACATCACCGTGGGCGGCGTGAAACTGATGGCAGAGGTAATTAAGGTGACGGGTAAGGATGCCTATGTTCAGGTGTTCGACTCGACCCGTGGACTGAAAATCGGTGCCGAGGTGGAGTTTGAGGGCCACATGCTCGAGGCAACCCTCGCCCCCGGTATCATCTCCCGCAACTACGACGGTCTGCAGAACGACCTCGAGAGGATGGAGAGCCTCTTCATTGAGCGCGGTACGAAGACCGACCCCATCGACTACGAGAAGCTCTGGGACTACAAACCTCTGGCACAGGTGGGCGACACCGTGACTGCCGGCGATTGGCTGGGAGAGGTTAAGGAGTTGTGGGTAAACCACAAGATTATGGTTCCCTTCACCATGGAGGAGAGCTACACCATCAAGTCGCTCACCGAGGCTGGCAGCTACAATGTGAACACCGTTGTGGCCGTGCTGACCGACTCGAAGGGTGAGGACCACGAGGTGACCATGGTTCAGAAGTGGCCCGTGAAGAAGGCCATCAAGGGCTATGTTGCCAAGCCCCGCCCCAGCCGCATCATGGAGACGGGTGTGAGGGCTATCGACACCTTCAACCCCATTGCCGATGGCGGTACGGGCTTCATCCCCGGCCCCTTCGGAGCGGGTAAGACCGTGTTGCAGCACGCCATTTCGAAACAGGCAGAGGCAGACCTTATTATTATGGTAGCCTGCGGCGAGCGCGCCAACGAGGTTGTGGAGATTTTTGCAGAGTTCCCCCACCTCGACGACCCCCGCACCGGCCACAAACTTATGGAGCGTACCACCATCATTTGCAATACATCGAACATGCCTGTGGCTGCTCGTGAGGCATCGGTTTACACCGGTATGACCATCGCCGAGTACTATCGCGCCATGGGTCTGAAGGTGCTGCTGCTGGCCGACTCCACTTCGCGTTGGGCACAGGCACTGAGGGAGATGTCGAACCGTCTGGAGGAGCTTCCCGGTCAGGACGCATTCCCCATGGACCTTTCGGCCATCATCGCTTCGTTCTATGCGAGGGCAGGTTTGGTGCACCTCCGCAACGGCCAGACAGGCTCGGTAACATTCCTCGGTACGGTGTCGCCTGCGGGTGGTAACTTGAAGGAGCCCGTGACCGAGTCGACCAAGAAGGCTGCAAG
>JAEIGA010020763.1_pt1 | contig 10013 bp, 3 predicted proteins | sample 9270691 | NCBI WGS metagenome assembly JAEIGA01 (sample SAMN17057246, study PRJNA624740) | gut metagenome | biome: biome; isolation source: fecal sample | host: Bos grunniens | place: China: Xizang | collected 2019
CGGTGTAGAGCGTCCGTTCTCACAGCTCGACCCTAACGAAATCGAGAGTATCTCAGTCCTCAAGGATGCCTCTGCAACAGCAGTATTCGGTGTACGCGGAGCGAACGGTGTAATCCTCGTTACCACAAAGCGTGGTGAGGTCGGAAAGGCTTCCGTTACAGCTTCGGCAAGTGCAGCTGTTCAGTCAATCTCGCAGTTCATTGATTTCGCTGACTCCTACACTTATGGTAAGATGTATAACTACACACAGATCACTGACGCCAAGCCTATGAGCGAGTGGCCGGGAACTGTAGGCATCACTGACTATACTCCTTATGCAGGTGTGGTTAAGTTCAGTCAGGATGTTATGGAGCACTTCCGTACAGGTGACATGCCTACAACATTCCCTAACACTGACTGGATCGATTACATCATGAACGACCATGCATGGCAGGAGCAGGCAAACGTAAACGTATCAGGCGGTACCGACAGAGTACGCTACTTCGTTTCAGCCGGTTTCCTCAACCAGAACTCGTTGTTCAAGACCTTCTCTACAAACAAGAACGAGACTTTCGACTATCAGCGTCTTAACTATCGTGCAAACCTTGATATCGATATCTCGAAGTACAGCCAGCTGTCACTCACTCTCGGTGGCCGTATGCAGGACCGCAACACCATGGGTGGTGGCGAGGGATTCCTCTTCCGTTATCTCCAGGGCGCTACTCCATATGCAGGTATCGGAGTTGACGAGGAAGGCCGTCACATCATCTCAGACCCTAACATCGTAGGTGCATATGACCGTGATGCTCTCTCTAACTATTATAACCTCGGTTATGAGAACCAGAGCACAAACGCCCTCAACTTCGATATCCAGTACAAGCTCGACATGAGTTTCCTCACAAAGGGCTTGGATTTCAAGGCTAAGGCATCTTACAACTCAGAGTATACAGCTCAGAAATATCGTCAGAACGGTTATGGTACCGGCGTTACATATGTCGCTACTATCGTAAACGGCGAGGAGGTTCTCCGCAAGGAAAATGTTACATGGCCGATCCCTTACAGCGAAGGCAAATGGGGTAGCCGTAACTGGTATGCTGAGGCAAGCTTCAACTACGCTCGCAGATTCGGAAAGCACAATGTAGGTGCTCTCCTCCTCTACAACCAGAGCAAGACTTATTATCCATGGGATTCTTCGAACAGTCTCTATCAGTCGATCCCTAAGGGTTATGTAGGTCTCGTAGGTCGTGTAACTTACGACTATGACACAAAGTATCTCCTCGACTTCAATATCGGTTACAACGGTTCTGAGAACTTTGCACCTGGCAAGCGATATGGTACATTCCCTTCAGTATCAGTTGGTTGGATTCCATCACAGGAGCAGTGGTGGGCACCGGTGAAGAACGTTATCAGCTACTTGAAGTTCCGCGGATCTTACGGTCTCGTAGGTAACGACAACACAAACGGCGCACGTTTCCTCTACCTGCCTGGTACATGGCAGTTCTTCCAGGGCCACATGGGTTGGAACCCTCAGACTCAGGGTGCTAACTTCGGTACCAACGGTAACTGGCTCCAGGGTGTAAGAGAGCTCACAGCAGGTAACCCTAACGTTACTTGGGAGAAGGCTACAAAGATCAACGTCGGTATGGACGCAGGATTCTTCCAGGATAAGCTCCATGCTTATGTTGACTTCTTCTGGGAGGACCGTAAGGACATCCTCGTGTCAAACGCTTCGACTCTTCCTGCAGTCACTTCGCTTCCTGCAAACTACGTGAACGAAGGCCGCGTGAAGAATCACGGTTTTGAGGTTACATTGAACTGGGAGCAGAAATTCGGTGACTTCCGTTACTCTATTTCACCAAACTTCGCATATGCAAAGAACGAGATCATCGAGATGCTTGAGGTCAAGCCGCTTTATGACTACCTCAGCCGCACAGGTCTCCCTGTAGGTCAGCGTTTCGGTTATGACCTCTTCGAGTTCTACGAGCAGGGTGCAACAGAGGAGCGTTATTTCGCAAAGTATGGCGTTGAGATGCCAAACCAGAACGTCGAGCTCAAGAACGGTGATGCTATCTATGTAGACCTCAACGGTGACAATGTCATCGATGCAAACGACCAGAAGCCTCTCGGTTATACAGACGTCCCTGAAATCACATACTCAGTGAACTTCAACTTCCAGTGGAAGGGCCTCGACTTCACAATGCTGTGGATCGGTGCAGACCATGTAAGCCGTCAGCTTAACGGATATTTCCGTGACCAGTTCGGTTCTACAAATACTTCAGCTCTCACTCAGTGGGTAGCAGACAACTCATGGACAGAGGACAATACAGATGCTATTCTTCCTCGTATCTCATTCACCAACCGTGTTCACAACAATCGTGACTCACAGGCTTGGGTAGTTGACTCTAAGTACGTACGTCTCAAGAACGTCGAGATAGGTTATGCATTTACTCCTAAGAAGAAGGATGCCTTCTTTAATTATATAAGAGTATACGCTTCAGGAAACAACCTCCTCACTTTTGCAGACTTCAAGGGTAACGACCCTGAGGCTCCAGGTTCAGGACTCGACTACGGTATGCGTTATCCTATGACACGCGTCATCAACTTCGGAGTACAGGTTAACTTCTAATAACTTTACGCAATGAAAAAGATATTGAATAAAATACTGCTTGCGGGAATATGCTCGGTGTTCTTCACCACGGCTTGTGTCGAGAAGTTCGCAGTCGGAGACGCATTCTTGGAGAAGGCTCCAGGCGTAGACGTGAATATTGACACAGTATTCTCAAGCGCAGAGTATACCCGTAACTTCCTTTGGAGTGCTTACGGACAGCTCTATTGTATATATACTTCGGGTAACATGATGAACGGTGCGCCGATCGACGCCCTTTCTGACTCTTACCACTGCTATTGCTCATGGGGTGGCCCAATCCAGAGCTACTACCCAGGTGGACTTACTGAGGACGCTCAGGATACTCCGGATGGTAACTTCCAGGGAAAATTCTCTTATTCGACAAAGGATCCTAGCGATGATTCATCTCAGAATGCAAACGGACGAGTTTCTATCTACGAGACAGTCCGCAAATGCTGGCAGATCATCGAGAACATCGACAGAGTTCCTGATATGACAGATGACGAGAAGAGCCGTCTCAAGGGAGAGGCCTATACAATCATGGCCAGCCGTTATTTCGACGCATTCCGTAACTTCGGAGGTCTTTGCCTTGCAAAGAAGGCTTATGCCGTAGGTGAGGGCTTTGAAGGTGGTCGCGCAACAGCAATGGAGACCGTTGAGTTCATCGATTCTCTCATCGTGTGTGCAATCGAGGAGCCAGGATTTATCTGGAATCTCGACAACGCAGATCAGGCACAGTGGTCAGGTCGTCTTACAAGAGCTTCAGCCCGTGCACTCCGTGCAAAGCTTTGGATGCATGCGGCATCTCCTCTCTTCAACAACGACACACCTTATATGGAGTATGCTCCTGGCAAGACTACAGAGTTCACAAACATCGAGCATGTTTGGTTCGGCAAGAAGGATCCTACACTCTGGAACAAATGCCTCCAGGCTTGCGTAGATTTCTTCAATGACAACGAGGCAAACGGCAACTATTATCAGCTGATCCAGCCTACAACTCAGGACGAGGCAGGTTATCGTATGGCTTTCCGTAACGCCTACAGATATCGTAATGACGAGAACAACCATGAGAAGCTCTTTGATGCTCACCCAACTCAGTGGATGTCAAGCTCAGGAACCAACGGTGTCATCGAGAACAACGGCTGGGGCTGGGGCTGGGGAGGTTTCGCTCTTGACTGTATGCGTCAGGGTGGTGCTGTTCCTACAAACGAGCTCGTAGAGTGCTTCGGTATGGCAGACGGCAAGAACTTCCCTTATGATAATCTTTACGGTGCAGGAAAGAATCCAGAAGGCATCGACATCTTCAAGGATCGTGATCCTCGTCTGTATGAGACAGTACTCGTGCCAAGAGAGTCGTTCCCATTCGACGTAGTGGGTGACTACAACGGTTTCAAGTATATCGATACATGGGTAGGTGGTGCAATGGACAAGGACGCAGGTAACTTCGGTAACCTTGCTGACGATACACATACTTATTATAGAAAGTTCAAGTGGTTCCTTGACTACTCAGGTGGTAAGATGGACGACAAGATGATCGGTATCTCTTATATCCGTCTTGCAGAGATGTACCTCATCTATGCTGAGGCTCTTGCTGAGACAGGTGACCTTAAGGGTGCCCTTGATCAGATTCACGTGGTACGTAGCCGCGTAGGTCTCGGTCGTCTGGAGGATATGAACCCTGGTCTCAACCTTACTTCAAACAAGGAGAACCTCATCAATGAGATCCTTCGTGAGCGTAACTGCGAGATCGGTGCTGAGTGCGGTGACCGTCTTTATGACATGGTACGTCGCATGAGACAGGACCTCTTCACCAAGACTCTCCACGAGATCAGAGTATATCGTCTGGATGCTTCAGGAAACCGCATGCAGGGTGATGACCTTCGCTGGGATCCTTCAACTCCTTGGCCAGAGTTTGAATATGAGAAGGTTCCTATCGAGGTGGGTGCACGTGCTTGGTGGAGACCTGGCTACTGGACTAACAAGTGGTACCTTGACCCAGTTTCACGTATTGAGATTCAGAAGGGTTATGGTCTTACTCAGAATCCTGGTTGGTAACAATTAGAACTTATCATTATGAAATTACGTAATATACTTATATTTAGCTTGTTAGGATTCTGCTTCGCTCCTATGACAGCTAACGCTCAGTCAGAGCTCGCCGACAAGAAGGCGCAGACTGTGGATTTGGGCTATGGCGTGGAGAGCTCGGAATTCCTTACTACAGCGGCGACTTATACCATTACCGCTGAAGAGCTTGGCCGTACTTCTGCCATCAGCCTTGCTGATGCGCTTTACGGCAAACTGCTTGGTCTGACTGCAGTCCAGAATACGGGTTTCAAAGGTGAAGAAGGAAGAGGTGCTTCATTCAACATCCGTGGAGTCCAGACTTCGGGCGAGACAGACATCCTCATTCTCGTTGATGGACAGGAGCGTCCTATCGACAGACTTACTGTAGAGGAGGTGGAGAGCGTTACAGTTCTCAAGGATGCGGCAGCCGTTGCACTTTATGGACATGAGGCTGTGAACGGTGTTCTCCTCGTGAAGACAAAGCGTGGCCAGGCAGGTTCGGGCTTCAACTTCAAGGTAGGAGCTTCCCACAAGCTTCAGTTTGATCCTGAAACTGCTGCTATGGTAAGAGCAGAGGATTATGCGACAGCTCTTAACATCGCAAGAGCCAACGATGGTAATGCTCCAGCTTATACAGAGGATGAAATCCACTATCTCCTCTTCAACATCTATCCGGAAGTCTATCCTAACGTAGATTGGAAGAAAGAGGTCTTCAAGAACACAGCTAACGAGACCAACGCATTCATCTCTATGTATGGTGGTTCTGACAAGGTTCAGTACTACTCACAGCTTGATTATACAGATGCAAGAGGTCTTTATGCACACCCTGATCAGGGCGACTGGAACTCGCAGCTCAAGTACTCAAAGGCCAACATCCGTACAAACGTGGATTTCCAGGTGACAGAGTCAACAAGAGTGAAGACCAACATCCTTGCGCTCTTCATGGAGACCAACGGTGTTCCTAACATCAACTCTAACGATGCATGGTGGCATCTTTATAAGGTTCCGGCACTTGCATTCCCGATCAAGACTCATCAGGGTACTTGGGGTGGTAGCCAGACTTATGGCGACTTCAACCTTCTTGCAAAGTCTCAGGGTGCAGGTTTCTCAAAGACTCACCAGCGTCAGATCTGGGCAGACATCACTCTCGAGCAGGATCTCGATATGATTCTCAATGGTCTCCAGTTCTACGCAGGCGGATCATATGACAACTCATCCAACACCATCGAGAACCGCACAAAGGGTTATCAGTATGGTTGGAACTACTTCGATCCTGCTACAGGTGAAATGCAGGAGGCTGTCATGGGTACAATCGAGGACAAACTCGTGTTCAACCATTGGGTAGATTCACAGTGGCGCGTAGGAACCCTCAAGGCAGGCTTCAAGTACAACACTCAGTTCAAGAATGGTGACCACTTCGCTGCAAACCTCAACTACAACACCAAGAGTGAGGTGCGTGACGGCAGAAGCAACACTTGGTATCGTCAGAATGTAGCTCTCGCAGCTCACTACGATCACGCAGAGAAATTCATGGCTGACGTTGTGCTCGCAGGTAACGGTTCAAACCGTTCATACCCTGCAAAGTGGGCGTTCTCGCCTACAGCCGCACTCGGTTGGATCTATGCAAACAATCCTGACAAGGGCCTTTACGGTAAGCTTCGTGCTTCAGCAGGTATCCAGCATACTGACTACGTTCCTGCAGCAGGTCTCTGGCTTGACCGTTGGGACGGCAGCCACGGTGATTTCTACTACGGAAACAACTTCGCTCAGTCATGGGGTGCGTTCATCACTCAGTTCCCTACAACTGATTTCCGTCAGGAGGCTGCTTACAAGGCCAACATCGGTACTGACATCAGAGTTGCAGGTTGCCTCGATATCGTAGCAGACGTATTCTATCAGCAGAGACGCAACATCCTCGTGAGCGCAAGCTCATTGAACTCTTCTGTAGTAGGTCTCCAGTCGGCTTATGATGACAAGGGAGTCGTTGCAAGCTACGGTGCTGAGCTCGGTCTTCGCTTCGCAAAGACTTTCGACAACGGTCTTAACTTGAATGCAAGCGGTTTCGCGACTTACTCTAAGAACGAGATCCTCGAGTGGATCGAGAACCCTGCTTACCCTAACCTCTCTATCATCGGCACTCAGACTGATGCGGCAAGAGGACTCATCGCTCTCGGTTTCTTCGAAAGCCAGGAGGATATCGACAACAGCCCTCTCCAGCAGTTCGGTCAGGTGAAGGTCGGCGACATCAAGTATAAGGATGTCAACGAGGATGGCGTAGTCAACCAGAACGACGTTGTATCGATGGACTGTGGTACAGCATTCCCTTCTCTCAACTACTCATTCAGCTTCGGCCTTGAGTTCAAGGGCATCGGTCTCAACGCCACATTCCAGGGCGCTGGCAACCAGATCAAGAACCTCCGCTATGTTGACGGCGTCTGGGGTGCTCTCTCAGACAACAGAAACATGTCTCAGGAGTACTATGACAACTGCTACGACGTAGCTGGTGCCAATGCTCTTTATCCACGTCTTTCTGCTGAGAACGTTGCTAACAACGCTCAGGAGTCGACACTCTGGTATCGCAATGTATCTTGGTTCAAGATGCGTGACTGTGAACTCTATTACAGATTCCCTGCTTCGCTTCTTAAGAACGCCAAGATTACAGATGCTAAGGTATTTGTTCAGGGACAGAACCTTCTGTCATTCGACAATATCGCTGCAATGGATGCTGAGAACCTTAACACAGGCTATCCTGTGATGAAGGCAGTCACATTTGGACTTTCTGTAGTATTCTAATAAAGGATTGACTTATGAAACTAGATAGAATTTGTTTATTTATACTCGCCTGTGTCATGACGGCAGCGTGTGCGGACCTCAACTACACTGAGGAAAACACCCGTGATGAGGATTGGACATACGAATACTTTGGAGAGGGTATCAAGAACATGGTGTTCGATGTGTACGCGCAGGTGTACAATCAGGAGTTTGAGTCAAACAGCACCTCTTTCCTTGCAGGTGCTACTGACGAGGCTATGTACGCCCTGGAGACAGGTGCTGTAAACGGCTATGTAAATGGCGGATGGAGCCCTGCCAACCCATTCTCTACAACTTGGGACAAGGCTTATACAGCTATTTCAGAGATTCACATGTACCTTGAGAAGATCCATAAGGCAGATCTTTCTGAGTGGGAGCACAATCCAGAGTACAAGAACTGGATCCAGCAGATGGAGATCTTCCCTTATGAGCTTCGTTTCCTCAGGGCTTACTTCTATTTCGAGCTGTTCAAGACTTACGGCGACGTTCCTCTTGTAACTACAACTCTCACAAATGCTCAGGCAAACAACGTGACACGCACTCCTGCCGCTGAAATCGTGAAGTTCATCGTGGACGAGATCGATGAGATCGCACCGCGTCTTCCGATTTCATACGCAACAGAGATCGGTTCGGAGTTCGGTCGCGCAAACCGCGTTGCAGCATATGCGCTTAAGGCTCGTACCCTTCTCTATGCGGCTTCTCCTCTCCACAATCCTAATAATGACAAGGCAAAGTGGGAAGATGCTGCAAAGGCATGTGCATATATCATCGACAATGCAGACGCTTGGGGCATCAAGCTCAGCAAGTATGCTGACCTCTGGGGTGAGAACGCATTCTTCAATGCAGAGCTTATCTGGGGTATCGGCCGTGGCGCAAGCAACACTTTCGAGATGGCTCACTATCCTATCGGTGTTGAGAACGGTTCATCAGGAAACTGTCCTACCCAGTCTTTCGTTGACCAGTACGAGTATCAGGCTGACGGTGTGACTTTCGGCGCACGTAACCAGGGTACCGTCAACCTTGCTGCCAATCCTTATGAGGGTCTTGACCCACGTTTTGCCCTTACAGTGGTGAAGGATGGTGACGAGTGGCCTACAAACGGTACTCAGAAGAAGGTGATCGAGACTTTCTACGGCGGATTCAACGCATCTCCTAAGTATGGTGCTACCCCTACAGGATATTATCTCAGAAAGTATGTTGACGGTGCTGCTGTGACTACAGCTGACAACCAGGTGGCACGTCGCCACACTTGGATCGTCTTCCGTCTTGCTGAGATCTATCTCAACTATGCTGAGGCTGTTTACAATGCTACAGGCAGCGCAAACGACAACACTTACGGTCTTTCTGCAAACGAGGCTATCAATGTTCTCCGTACCCGTGCAGATATCGCTATGCCGAAGTTCACTGAGGATGGCGCAGCTTGGGTTGAGCGTTATGAGCGCGAGCGCCTTGTCGAGCTTGCATTTGAGAATCATCGTTTCTGGGATGTACGTCGTTGGAAGAAGGGTGATGTATACTTCAAGAGCGTAGAGGTTGCCAACATCAACGCCGGCAGGCAGCTTACCAGATCGACAGTGACCCGTCAGTGGGATGACAAGTACTATCTGTACCCAATCCCTCAGACTGAGATCAAGAAGAACCCAGCCCTTGTACAGAATCCAGGATGGTAGTAATTTCTAAGGAGTACAATTATGAAGAATATATTTAGATTTTTCGGAACAATTCTGACAGTAGTCCTTGCTGCCGCATTGACCGGTTGCTCTCTTGAAGAGCAGTTGGAGTCAGCAGACCTCGGATTGCATGTCAAGGTGTTCTTCCCTACCAAGGTAGTTGAAGGACAGCCGATGACCATCAACGGAAGCGGTTTCTCTGAAGCTACAGAGATCGTGTTCCCTGGTGAGGTGGTCGTTACAGATTTCCAGATTGTCAGCAATGACATGATCAGAGTGAATGCACCTGCAGGCATTGCTGCCGAGGGTGGCAAGATCGTAGTCCGCACAGCTGAGGAAGAGGCTGAGTCTCCACTCGCTCTCACTCTTGGCAAGACTGTGATTTCCGGTTATTCAGCTGAAGCCGGTTCTACAGTCGACGGCGGAAGCCAGATTACTATCTATGGTACTGACCTTGAGTTCATCACAGGTGTAGAGTTGCTTGACGCAGACGGAAACCCAGCCCTCATCGAGGATGAGACTTTCAACAAGAAGGCTACAGCTTCCATCATCTTCACAGTTCCTAAGAAGGTGTATGAAGGCACATTCGTAGGTAAGGTCTATACAGTAGACGGCAAGACTTTCGAAATGCCTGAGCTTACTTACAAGCCAGCATCTGACGGCGGATACTGGGAGACTCAGAAGATCATGATCTGGGAGAACGACGGTTCACTCGGTCAGATCAGCTGGAGCAGCGACTATCGTTTCGCTCTCGAGGGTATGAACGGAAATGGTGATGCTGTTGCTGCAGAATTGCCTGCTGACAAGTGGGACATCATCAAGAACGGTACATTCTATATCACAGTATCAGGTGAGACATTCCA
>JAEIGA010020764.1_pt1 | contig 10013 bp, 6 predicted proteins | sample 9270691 | NCBI WGS metagenome assembly JAEIGA01 (sample SAMN17057246, study PRJNA624740) | gut metagenome | biome: biome; isolation source: fecal sample | host: Bos grunniens | place: China: Xizang | collected 2019
CAGGAGCAAAGAGAAAGCAGCATAGAAAGCATCATCACAGCCACCAGTAAGAAAGAAATATGTCTTTTCATAGACCCTCCAAAAAAATGTATTACATTTATATTATATCATAGAGAAAAGAAAGTTGCAAGATGATATTATGTAAAAAAGCATTAACGCAGTAATGCCGCGTAATACAAAATTTATAGCTCCACCTCGGAGCAAGCAACAAAAAGCCCTCGGCGTAAAAACCGAGGGCTCAAAGCATTTATATTAAATGTAGGAATTACTTGTTAGAGATAGCAGCCTGAGATGTATAAAGCTGTAGTGGTTAAGATTTTATCTATAGATTATTATAGATAAATCTCTATGTATATATTTTTCCATGCTGCTTTTTTAAAGTGATGAACGTTCGCTTTTTAATAGTTTTAATCTTTTGCTATAATTGGGGTGCGTTTTTTATTATTGCAAAGATTTGACTTGTCTAAACGAATTCTGCTTTTATGCCGTAAAATGACTGTTTATGCCTAACGGCTTGAAAAATGCAAAATGGGGTGATATCATCATTACAAAGCAACATAAAGTTTCTCGATGTATTACTTCGTCGATTACTTTCTTGACATTTAAGAAAGGCGAAAAGCAACAGTGGCGTGTTATTAATAATTTAATATTGGAACAGCTAATGTAGGCTTCATAATTCTTTGGGAGGTATGAAATGGAAAAATCTATTGTTCTAAAGGTAACAGGGCTTAAAAAAACCTATAAGAAGCATGCCGTTCTTGACGGTGTAAATATGACCATTTACAAAGGTGATATTTACGGCTTCGTGGGCAGAAACGGTGCGGGAAAAACTACGCTGATCCGCGCAATCTCGGGACTTATTTATGCGGATGAGGGAGATTTTGAATTGCTCGGAGTGAGCAGCAAGAACCCCAAAATCAACAGCTCGCGCAGGCGTACTTGTTCAATGGTAGAATCTCCGTCCATTTATCCAGAGCTGTCGGCGTATGACAATATGAAAACTCAGTGCATTATACTTAAAAAGCCTTTTAGCTGTATTCCTGATCTTTTGTCTTATGTAGGACTTGCCGAAACCGGCAAGAAGCCCGCAGGAAACTTCTCATTAGGTATGCGTCAGCGTCTCTACATCGCTATGTCGCTTATAAGCGATCCAGAATTTATGCTTCTTGACGAGCCTATCAATGGACTTGACCCCGAGGGCATCAAGAGTGTGCGCGAGCTTCTCACCAGGCTCAATCAGGAGAGGGGAATTACGATACTTATTTCCAGCCATATCCTGACAGAGCTTTCCTTACTCGCGACCCGCTATGGCTTTATCGACAAGGGAAGGGTGATTAAAGAGGTCACAAGCGAGGAGATACATAAAGCGACTGCGAAAAAATCCATTCTCACTGTAACCGATACACAGAAAGCGGTGGAATGCCTTAAAAATCTTGGCTACAATTCATTTATAAAGGAAGATAAGGTATATACCGAGAGTGATATCGATCTTATGAAGGTGTGCCGTTCATTTGATGTGGCGGGTGTGTATCTTAATCATTATGACAGCGAATCCATAGAGCTCGAGGATTATTTCCTTAATTTAATAGGAGGAGAAGAAAAATGAGTTTATTTAAGTCCGACCTTTTCAGACTCTCAAAGGAAAAAAGCTTGTATATTTTGGCGGCTATCGTCGCGCTGTTCTCACTTTTGAAGTGTCTGACGATTGATATGATAATCGGTGAGGAGGGAACCTACCTTTTGGGAGATGCAATCTTGCAGAGCATTGGCCTTGATATTCTGGGTACGATAGTTGCAATTGGCATATCCTTTTATAACGGTAAGGAATTTTCTGCAAAAACGATACGCAACAAGATTTGCTGCGGAGAGAGCAGATACAAGATATTCATCGTAAAGCTGATAATTAACTTATTGATTGCTATTGCGCTCTTCATTGTAAGCTTCGGAACGGCGGCTATTGCGGGCGGTATTTTATTTGATAACACGCTTGGAGAGGAATTTTGGGAAAAGGCGCTATGTCAGTTAGCGCTCCTGATCGGTTTTTCCTCCCTTATCACCTGCGTGGTAAACGTTACGATGAGCATGAAGGCATCGCTTATTCTATCGGTAGCGCTGTTCGTATTTCTCAACGCATTTTCATATATGCTGCCTCAGATGGGCGACAATCCGATCGTTAAGATCGCGTGTCAATCTATTTATATGGTAGTTTCCACGATGCTGATGTCATCGGTGGAGGGCGTATACGAGATCACCAAGACCGAGTTTATCGATCACGAGATTATCAGAACGGTAATTACATACGACCATATGTATCTAAACTGCATACTGATAGGAGTTGTATATACCGTAGTAGCGGTAGCTGTTTCTCTTGCTGTCATCAGAAAACAAGACTATAAGTAAAAAAATATTTGCGTCCCGGGGCAGACTGTCTAGGGGCGCATTTTTTGCACAAAAAGCAAGAGCGAAATATGTGAAATGTGCACAAAAGCCCGAAAATCATCAAAAATAAAACTGTTGATTGTGCCTGTTTTGCGCCTTTAGTGCCAAGTGTATTGTAAAGTAGAATAAAAAATGATATAACATAATTAACCCCTTATGGCGCACTTGCGCTAAATACAAAATGGAGGAACAAAAATGAGAAATCGAAACTTATTCAAGATTCTTGCTTTGGTTCTGGTAATGTGTATGCTTTGTCTTACATCATGCCAGGAGCTTGGCGGTGTTATTGGCGGCTTACTCGGCGGATCAGAGATCACCGATTGCCAGCACGCAGAGGACTGTGATTGCTTCAAGGAGAGCACAGATTGTGAGCACAAGGACAATTGTGACTGCTTCCCCGAAATCACAGATTGCCAGCACACAGATGACTGTGTGTGCTTCGAGCCCAAGGAGCCCGAAATTTATTCGGCTGATGGTACATACTCCATCACTATGACAGAAGACCTTGACTCGGAGAACTATAACGAGTACTATGCAAACAACATTAACAATTGCCTCTACGGTGGTATGCTTCTCTCTACTCAGACCACCACAACTATCGTTACTCTTGAGCTTAACAAAGAAGCCGGAACATATAAGCTTATCAAGGATGCTTATATGGGCGATCAGTTTGGCGGCACCGCTCTTGACGGCTTTGAGTTCTATCTTACATTCGAAGGTACATATACCGACAATCACGACGGTACCGTAGTGCTTAACGCTCCTACATCCGGTACTCGTTACTGGTTTATCGTTGACCTCTTTGCAGCATATTTCGATCAGCTTGGTGCTATGATGGGTCTTAATTATCCCGGCTGTGCTAAGCCCTCCGATGCTATTACCGTTGAGAGAGTTTACAGCGAGACAGAGCAGGCTGTTGACGCAGATGGCAACCTTATGTGGACCGACGAGCAGCAAACCGATGAAAACGGCAACCTTCTTTGGAAGGATGATATCGGTAACACCTACTACAAGGTAGAGGCTGAGGGCGTAACCACATGGTATGATTCCACCGGTACTGTTGTTGAGAATCCCGGCGAGTACACCGAGGCATTCAAACCCCAGATGGCAGTTGAATCCTACAAGGCAGTTCCCACCACTATGGAGACTGACGATTCTATCGTACGTTGGTTCAACGGCATGTACGTTACTCTTTCTAACGCACCTGAGACTCAGCTCGTAACTCTTTCCGAGGAAGGCAAGTCTCTCGTAAGCATTGAAAAGCAGCCCACAGAAAAGGCTAACGTTGTTGTAGACGGTATTGCAAAGACTATCGAGGTTACCGTTGGTGAAACCGTAGTTAAGGCAAACTATACTGTAAACGAAGACGGTAGCGTAAGCGTTGATAACGAGGCTGTTGCTGTATCTGTTGGCAGAAGAGATGTAACCGTTACTTACGGTGACTACTCCGTATCTCTCAGCTCTGGCGCTCTTGACGGCGGCCTTAACGTTGCTTACCTTAACAACGTTCGCTCCGCAACACTCTCTGTTGCTGCGAAAGAGTTCGATAAGTCCACATATACTGTAACCAGCGTGATGTCTGTTGGCGGCGTTGAGTTCCGTTGCACTATCGTAAGCGGCAAGCTTACCGGTATCACCGTTACCTCCGACGTTTATAACAGCACTCTTAACGCAGGTGTTAAAAACACAGATGGTACACTTACCGTTACCGTTGGTGAGGATAAATTCGTTCTTCCCGAGTCTGCAATCCTTGCTCAGGCTCTTGCAACATATCCCGATTCTCTTGAAAAGGACATCAACGAAGCTAACCTTGTAATCAACGGCAAGGCAAAGACCATTAGCGGTAAGGTTGGCAATGTTCCGATCAATATGACCTACACAGTAGGCGAAGACGGAACTATTACTCTTTCCGATCCTACTATGCAGATGGAAAAGAAGGGTAATAATTACAATCTCAAGTACGATTTCAGCGTAAATTACGGAGGTATGCTCATCACCGCATACGCTGAGTTCAGCGTTCCCGCAAGCTCCTTCACCAGTGAACTTCTTACCGTTGTAACAGCAAATGACGGCGAAAAGAGCACTGCTAACGGTTACTTCACACTTGATGCAGCGGGCAACGTTGGCGGCCAGGGCGGCGGTATGGTTCCACTTGGCTCTACTTACACTTACACTGCAGCAACCGAAGAGGCTCCTGCATCCTTCACTATTGCTGATACTACATTCGTAATCACAGCAAGCGGTTCTAACCTTACCGTTGTATATGCATTCAATATGCCTGCATACGGTATTAACTTTACTAACACATTCGCACTTTCTATGAATGATATCGCTGCATTCCTTGCAGAGTAATTCGTCAAATAATTAGCGAAGTAAGGGTAGCAGCTACTTTTGGTGGCTGCTACCTAAAAGCATTTTTATAAGGAGAAAAATAATGAGATTTTTTCGCGTATTGCAAAACCTCTTTCGCGGATTGACATCCACCTGTGCCTTTCTGTGCGTCGTATTTATTTGCGGAACGCAGATCGCTTCTGACTATGCTTTGATTGTTGACGCCTTTTTCCCCGATTATGTAGAGCATAAGATGGCGGAGATTGGTGACGATGACTTTTCCTATCGCTTCAGCTCGGATTTCGATAATACTACCGACTATGTTGCTTACAGAAAAAGCATTCTTGAGCAGATAGCAGCAGAGGGATCAGTCTTGCTTAAAAATGAAATCGTAGACGGCGAGCCCGTTTTACCCCTTAAAAGTGAAAACAAAGAAACAAAGATCACGCTCTTCGGCGTTGCAAGCAGTAGCCCATATTATGGCGGTAACACTGCTTCTTATGTTGACCCAAAGGCGGATACTGTTTCTCTTATCGGCGCATTGTCCGAATATTATACAGTAAACCCTGAAATGACAAAGTTCTATTCTGGTAAGAAGGGTGCGACTAAGCCCTCTATGTCCAGCTATAACACCGGTGAGGTTTCACTCGCCTCTGCCCCAAAGGCAAGCTATGTATCGTATAATGATGCAGCTATCTGTGTTATCGGCAGAGCAGATGCAGAGGAAGCTGACTACAGCCCTAACACCAACGTTGTAGATGCAAGCGGCAGCTCGGGTGCAAAGGGTCTTGCTCTCTCGGCAAACGAGGAAAGAATGATTCTTGAAGCAACAGAAAACTTTGACAGAGTTATCATCGTGCTTAACACACCCATTCCCGTTCAGATTGATAAATTTGCGAACGATCCAAAGGTTGGCGCTATTCTCTGGATCGGTTATCCCGGCGGCACAGGCTTCAATGGAGTTGCAAGAATTATTCATGGTGATGAGAGCCCATCCGGCGGCTTGTCCGATACCTTCGCTGTGGACTCTTCCAAGTCGCCAGCAGCGCAGAATTTTGCTGCATTCAAGTTCAGCAACTACAACTCAATGCTCAGTACAGAATTCCAGAAGTACGGTGACGCATATCTTATACAGGCAGAGGGTATTTATACCGGTTACAAATATTATGAAACAAGATATTACGACAGCGTTACCAATCCCGAAGGCACAAACGCTAAGGCAAATATTGGCGTAACCTCCGGTGATGAATGGGATTACAGTAACGAGGTAACCTATTCCTTCGGCTACGGACTTAGCTACACAACCTTCAGCGAGGAATTTTCTGATGCTAAAGGTAATACAACAGCTCCAAGAATTACAGTGAGCAGTGATGGAAAGACTGCAACCGCTTATGTAAAGGTTACCAACACAGGTAGCGTTTCCGGAAAGCACGCGTCAAAGCTCTTTGTGCAGTCGCCATATACGGCTAATAACGTAAGAGACGGTGTTGAAAAATCCGCGATCCTTCTTATAGGATTTGAAAAGACCGAGAATCTTGCTCCCGGCGAGTCTGAGATCCTTGAGATCACCTTTGAGATGAAGTATCTTGCCTCCTATAACCAGGACATAGTATATGACGGGCTTAAGGGCGCGTATGTTCTTGATGCTACAGATGATTACTACTTTGCTATAGGTAACGGCGCTCACGATGCGCTCAACAACGTTCTTGCAGCTCAGGGATACGGGGTAGAGAACGGTATGGATTACGTAAACTCCTCTTATTCCTCTAAGGTAATCAAGACTCGAATGGGTAAGGATTCCGGCGATGGCTACGATTACACCTACACCACCTCAGATAACGGCACAAGAATTTCCAATCAGTTCGAGGATGCTGACTACAATTACTACAAAGAAAATACTGTAACCTATCTTACCAGAAGCGATTGGACCACCTTCCCAAGATCTTATACAGGACTTTCTCTGACAAACGGTATGATTGCCTCTCTCACAAACTCTCGTTATGAGATAACAGAGGGCGACGTATCTGAATTCACCTGGGATTCTAAGGCAACAAGCCTAAAAGCATCCGATCTCATCGGTGCGTCCTTTGATGATCCCCGTTGGGCACAGTTGATCTCTCAGATGAGCCTGACCGATGCGGTAAGCATGGTAATGAAGTATCACTCATGGGGAGAGAACGAGGCATTAAGCCTCAGCTGCTGGAAGGTTCTTGATGGACCTATCGGCATTTACACTACTCTCGGCTCCAACTTCAACCAGACCGATGGTACCTACTACACTGATGAAAACGATCCTGAAAAGGATCATTCGCTTGGCGATTTCCCATGCCAGCCTGTTGTTGCAGCAACCTTCAACAAGGATCTTGCGGCTGAGCAGGGTAAGGTATTCGGCCAGGATTCTGTCTGGACCGGCGTTAGCACTCAGTTCGGTCCCGGCTTGAACCTGCACAGAACTCCATATTGCGGAAGAAACCACGAGTATTATTCCGAGGATTCTATGCTTGCGAATTATATGGGTACAGCAGTTACCGGAAAGATGAGAGAATACGGTTGTCTTGCAGTTATGAAGCACTTCGCTTTCAACGACATTGAGGCAGACCGTCACGGTATCGCGGAATTTATGACCGAGCAGCAGGCAAGAGAAAATGAGCTTAGAGCATTCCAGGGTCCCTGCGATAGCAATAGTGCAGGCGGCGTTATGAACTCCTATTCTCGTCTTGGCGTTATCAGCTGCGCGGCAAACGCAGGAATGAACACAGAGGTTCTCAGAAATGAGTGGGGCTTCACCGGTATTTGTATTACCGACGCGGCATATAAAATGTATCTTCCTCTCCTTGACTGGAAGGAATCTATCGCATACGGCGGATCTATGATGCTTGCCAGCTCCGCACTCTGGAAGACCTCCGATATCGTAGATGTTGTGGGCACTGATCCTCACCTTATGCAGTCGGTTTACGATTCCGTACATTATACTCTTTATACTTATGTAAACAGCAACCATATGAATGGCGTTATGATAGCAACTATCCGTACATGGCCCGATCTTCTGAATAGAGTTACTCAGGAATTGGCTTACGGAACTGCAGGATGCTTTGCTGCCTACCTGGTTTGCACTGTGATTACTAAAGTTAAAAAGAAAAAGGAACATTAAGGAGGGATAGTAATGAGATATTTTCAAACTAAAAGACTAGGATTTTACCTTTTCATTTTGGCTTGGATAAGCGCTGTAGTTGCAACAGGCGGTTATTTACTTGACACTGCGAAGACGGCAGATAGAGATCAAAACGTTGTAATTATGTGCGCAGTTGCTTTAGTCCTTCCAATCCTATTGGAAATATTATATGCATTTGGATTAAAGCTTGATTTTATCAATCTGATGCCCATTATATTTATTGTACTTATTACCTTTGTTGTCGGCACGTATCTTAAGGAGCGTGTAGACGTTTTAGGTTACATCTTTACCGACCACTTCTCCTTCGAGGTAGATTACCCCGAGCTCGGTGTGGCGTTGGTCGGATACATCGCATCACTTGTACTTGGATTGCTTAGCAGCTTCTTTAGACAGGATGTAAGATAATTAAAGAGTAGCGGGTAAACACTTTCGTTGTTTGCCCGCTATTTTAGATAAAAAAACGGTTTGGAGTTAAAATGAGCAAAAAAATAAAGGCAGAATTTTGGCTAAGGACTACTCTGATAGTTATTATTTCTTTGGCCCTTTTGTTGGCCTCTCTTGGAATTTATCTCAATACGGGTCTATGCCGAGCTCTCGAGGATATACGCGGTGTTAATATCGGAAGCTGGCTTGTGCTTGAGCGATGGATGACACCAAAGGTGTTTGAGAATGCCAATGGAGCTTACGACGAATACACCCTCGCAAGAGCCTTGCCTGCGGATGAGTACGCGGCACGCATCAAGGAGCATCGCAGTACTTTCATTACCGAAAATGATTTCCGTGATATGGCTGAAATGGGTGTAAATACGGTACGTATACCTATTCCTTATTACATTTTCGGTGATCGCACCGATGAGCCATATATTGGTTGTATTGATGAGCTTGATAACGCCATTGATTGGGCGGAGTCAAACGGTATTCGTGTCATAATTGATATGCACATGGTTCCCGGCAGTCAGAATGGCTTTGATAACGGCGGCATAAGCGGTGTTTGCACTTGGGCAGAGCAACCCGAGGAGGTTGAGTACGTTCTTGACGTATTGGAAAGACTTGCGCTTAGATACACCGGTAGAGAGGGACTTCTCGGAATACAGCCCCTGAACGAGCCTATTGTTGGATATCAGGATTGGGAGGATATGGATATACCCAAACGTTATCGTCCGGTTGATGACCAGCTTCTTGCTATGTCGAAGCCTATAAGCTTTGAGTTTCTAGAAAAATTTTATCTTGAGGCATACGATAGATTGCACCATATTCTTTCTGAGGATCAGTGGATCTTCTTCCACGATGCTTTTCAGATGTGGCATTGGTTTGGATTCTTTGACGGATACGATGGTGTTGCTTGGGATACGCATGTGTATCTGTTTAATATGGAATCGGTAGGTCTTCGAGGCCCATTCTGGCACACGGCATTTGCCTGGGGAAACTCCGCTTTGATGCGAATATTGCAAAAGGATGTTCCTATGATAGTCGGAGAATGGAATTTGTTTAATTATTATGCTATCCAAAACATTGAAGACACCGCCGAAAGAGAAGAATATTACACCTACTGCGCAGATATGCAGCTTGAATTATGGGAGCGCTGCGGCGCAGGACATCTTTATTGGAATTACAAGCTGGGAGAGGGATCGGTTGCCGAAAGAAATTATGCTTGGGAATTAAATAAAAGTGTTGAATATGGTTGGCTGTCCCTTAAGTAAATGCGAAAAACGGAGATGAAGAGATGCTTCGAACAGTAAGAAAAATATTTGGAAATATAATCAACAAGGTGGCTCAGGCTTCGGTAAACGAGATCAATGATGGACTCGATTCCTCGGAGCAAATGAAGGCGCTTTGCCGCAAGGCTGCGGCGGAAAGCTGTGTTTTGCTGAAAAATAACCAGGTTTTGCCTCTTGGAGGGAAAAGGGTTTCAGTATTCGGCCGTTGTCAGGTAAACTATTTTTACGTTGGCTACGGCAGTGGCGGAGATGTGAAGGCGCCATATAGAATTTCCCTATTAAAAGGTCTGCGCGAGAGCGATATAATCGTTAACGAGGATCTGGCAAGTGAATACGAGGCTTGGTGCAAAAGG
>JAEIGA010020765.1_pt1 | contig 10013 bp, 10 predicted proteins | sample 9270691 | NCBI WGS metagenome assembly JAEIGA01 (sample SAMN17057246, study PRJNA624740) | gut metagenome | biome: biome; isolation source: fecal sample | host: Bos grunniens | place: China: Xizang | collected 2019
GCACCTCAATGTGTGTGTAGCGGCAGACGATGCAGCGCAGACCGCATATCAGTACGGACAGTTCTGTGCCGGTATCTATCCCACATTGGAAACGCTGGGGCAGCTGCTCCGCATCCATGACCGGAAGGTCAACATTACCTATGATTTTCTGGGACAGAAAAGTGTCATTGACTGCAGCGTGATTATCCGTCTGCGGGTAGGCACGGTGTTCCACCAGTTGTTCCGTATGATCGGACGACTGATCAAATTGTTACTCACACAAGGCAAATACAGAAAACCAGTGCCTGCAGGTGCGAAGCCTGCCGGTAAAAAAGAAAGGAAGAATCCGAAATGTCTCAGCAGCACACCGAAAGCATGATGGAAAAAACCATCGAAAAAATCAAATCTCTGGTCCAGTCCGATACCATCATCGGCGCACCGATTACTGTGGGTCAGGTTACCCTGATTCCCGTGTCCAAGGTGACCTACGGCTTTGCCGCAGGTGGTACTGACCACGCCAGCAAGCACAATGCCAGCAAGGATCTGTATGGCGGCGGCGCAGGCGCAGGCATCACCATTGCACCGGTGGGCTTCGTGTCCGTATGCGGCACGTCTGTAAAGATGCTGCCGGTCAATCCGGCCGTATCCACTGCAGACCGCATTGTGGAAATGGTACCCGATACCGTGGACAAGATTACCGGCTTCGTGCAGGATATGCGCCAGAAGAAGGTAGCCAAGGAAGCCATGATGGACGAAATCGCCGAAGAAATGGCCGCCGAAGCTGTCAGCCAGATCAACGAGCAGAAGTAATTTCTGCATGTTTTTCATGAATGTCCCATATAATAAAACGGACCGGCGGTCCGGAAAGGCTGGGAAAGTTCATGAAAATCAAAACCATTGCTGCAATCGTAACGGCGCTGCTGCTGATGACGCACATCCGACCGGTCTGCGTGGCCCGGGCACAGGAGGTATCGGCAGCCAGCGCCATTGTTATGGAAACAACCACGCACCGGGTACTGTATGAGAAAAATGCCGATGCGCAGATGTCTATGGCCAGTACCACCAAAATTATGACGGCACTGCTGGCGGTGGAATCCGGTCTGTGGGACCGGGAAATCACCATCACAGCAGAGATGCTGAAAACGGAAGGCTCGTCCATTTATCTGAAAGAAGGGGACGTGCTGACGCTGGAAGCGCTGGTGCTGGGACTGATGCTGGAATCGGGCAACGATGCCGCATTGTCCATTGCGGTGGCTCTGGCCGGCTCGGAGGCGGCTTTTGCGGAGCAGATGAACCAACGCGCCGCAGAAATCGGTATGACCGACACGCATTTTGTGACATCCTCGGGATTGGACCACGACGAACATTACACGACGGCCCGGGATATGGCGCTGCTGGCATGCACTGCAATGAATCATCCGTTGTTCGAGGCGGTGGCGGCACGCAAAGAGGCTACGGTAGAGGTCAAGGGAGTAAATCCACGCAAACGTACATTTACCAACCACAACCGCCTGCTGAAAGAAACGGACGGGTTCATCGGTGTGAAAACCGGGTTTACCAAGAAATCGGGGCGATGTCTGGTTTCCTGCTGTCAGCGCAACGGCATCCGTGTGGTGACGGTGACGCTGAAAGACCCGGACGACTGGAACGACCACCGTTATCTGACCGACCTTGCATTTACCAAAGTGGAAACGGCGGTTATGGGCGGCGGCGGGTTACAGATTACCGTGCCGGTGGTAGGCGGAACGGCTTCCACAATCCGACTGAAAGACCCGTTGCCGCAGCTGGCGGTGATTCCAAACGGTCGCAGTAGTGATATTATTATGAAAATTGAGACAGAACCCTTTCTTTATGCGCCGGTCTACCCGGAGCAGGATGCCGGACGGGTAACGTTCTGGCTGGACGGGGAGCTGATCGGCGAAAGCGTGTTGCTGACCGATGAAAACGTGGACTATGTAGTCCGCAAACGACCGTGGTGGCAGCGGTTGTGGCAAAAGCTGCTGCAATGGCTGGGCTTCGGGAAGTAAGCGCAAAAAACAGGAAAGACAAGGTGAATTTATTTGAAACAACAGGAAATCCGTCTGCAGAAATTTCTGGCGGACTGCGGTGTGGCATCCCGCCGGAAAGCAGAAGAAATGATCGAAAGCGGTGCTGTCCGGGTCAACGGACAGACTGTGCCGCTGGGCACCAAAATCAACCCCGATGCGGATAAGGTAACCGTACACGGCAAGCGTGTGGTGCAGAAAAAAGGCAATACCTATGTGATGCTCCACAAGCCCCGTGGTTTCGTCACGACGATGAATGACGAAATGGGCCGTAAGTGCGTGGCAGAGCTGGTGGAAAACGTGGAAGCCCGTGTGTACCCCATCGGACGGCTGGACCGGGATTCCGAGGGCTTGCTGCTGATGACGGATGACGGTGCTTTTGCCCAGATGCTGATGCATCCTTCCCGGCATATCGGCAAAACCTACCGTGTAACCGTCCGCCCCTCGATCAACGAAGATCAGATTACGGCGTTGTCCACCGGTATGATGATTGAAGGCTATCGTACGGCTCCGGCCGATGTGCGCATCGTGACCCGGGAACCGGAACGCGTGGTACTGGAAATCGTGCTGTATGAGGGCCGCAACCGCCAGATCCGCAAAATGTGCGAAGCACTGGGACTGGAAGTCGCCCGGCTGAAGCGTACTGCCATCGGCAATGTAAAGCTGGGTATGCTGAAACCCGGCGACTGGCGGATGCTCAGCGAGAAGGAAGTGGCTTCGCTGAATGCGCTGGCCAAATCCTCTCTGACCAAAGAATAATCAACGCCCGCAGCGGCCGTGAGAAACGGCGTTGCGGGCGAAATTTATCGCCAAAAGTGTACCTGAAAACAGTAGAATATTCATTATTTTCTATGAAAATCGGGCAAATCGGTTGACACATCTCCCCTGAAACTGGTACAATAAACAGAGGCATAATAATGTAGAAAATGGGTTGAGAAAAATGATGAAAAGTATGACCGGCTATGGCCGAATCCAGCAAACTGTCAATGGGATGGATATTACCATCGAAATCAAGTCGGTGAATCATCGCTACTACGAATTCACTTCCCGTATTACCCGCGGATATGGCTTTCTGGAGGAAAAAATCAAAAGTTATCTCCAGACCCGCATCTGCCGCGGCAAGGTGGACGTGTATGTGGAGGTGCAGCAGATCGACGAAGTATGCGCCGAAGTGGCCATCAACCATTCGCTGGCGCAGGGTTATGTCAACGCACTGCGTGAACTGGCACAGCGGTACGATGTGCGGGATGATCTGAGTGCATCGCTGCTGGCCCGGTACCCGGATATTCTGACGGTACATAAGGCGCAGGAAAGCGAAGACAAGATCTGGGAGACGATCCGTCCGGTGCTGCGTGAAGCAACCGACCGGTTCGTGGCAATGCGTGAGGCCGAAGGTGCACGCCTGACCTCCGACATCGAGTCCAGAATGAAGACCATCCTCACCAACGTGGGCAAGATCGAAGAACGCTCGCCCCGTACGGTGGAGGAATACAAGAACCGGCTGGTGGCCCGTATCAATGAGCTCATCGGTCAGGTGCAGATCGATCCTCAGCGGATTCTGACGGAGGCGGCCATTTTTGCGGACCGCATCGCCGTGGCCGAGGAGACGGTTCGTCTGCGCAGCCATATTGCCGAAATGGCAGAAATGATGGAATCCAACGGCGGTATCGGCCGGAAACTGGACTTCATCGTGCAGGAACTGAATCGTGAAGCCAATACCATTGGCTCCAAGGCGCAGGATGCCGAAATTGCTCATCTCGTTATTGAAATGAAGGGCGAAATCGAGAAGATCCGCGAACAGGTTCAGAACATTGAATAAGGAGCAGAACGAGGGATGAAGCTGATCAATATTGGTTTCGGCAATATGGTATCGGCCGGACGGCTGGTGGCGATTGTCAGCCCGGAGTCGGCCCCCATCAAGCGGATCATTCAGGATGCCAAAGAACGCGGTATGCTGATTGATGCCACGTATGGACGGCGCACCCGTGCAGTCATCGTGACGGACAGCGGTCATGTCATTCTGTCGGCCATTCAGCCGGAAACCATCGCCAACCGTATGAATGACCGGGAAGGCGGAGAAGACCTCAACGAAGAACTGGAGGAAGAAGATGGCTAAGCAAGGATTGCTGGTAGTCATTTCCGGACCGTCGGGTACCGGAAAGGGAACCATTGTGAAGGAATTGCTGGGCGGAAACGACCCCATTATGCTGTCCGTGTCGGCAACGACCCGCAAGCCCCGTGTCGGCGAGGTCAACGGCGTGAACTACTATTTTGTGTCCCGTGAGGAGTTTGCTCATCTGGTGGAAACGGATGGCATGCTGGAACACGCAGAATACTGCGGCAACTGCTACGGCACGCCCCGCAAGCCGGTGGAGGATGCGCTGGACAGTGGTCGTGATGTGCTGCTGGAAATCGAAGTGCAGGGCGCCCTGCAGATCAAGAAAAAGTGCCCGGACTGTGTGACCCTGTTTATTCTGCCGCCGTCGGTGGAAGAACTGGAACACCGTCTCCGCGGCCGCGGTACGGAGGATGAGGAAACCATCTGCCGGCGCATGAGTCAGCTGGAGCGTGAATTGTCTTTCGTCGGTCAGTATGACTATGCGGTGGTCAACGGCGACCTGAGCACCGCTGTAGCCGATGTCCGTGCCATTCTGCGTGCCGAGCATTGCCGGACGCAGCGAACCGAACCCCTGAAATAAATAATTGGAATATTATTGGAATATTGATACATCAGACGGAGGAGTCAGATATTATGTTGAAGCCTATTGTAGACAGTGCCGTAGAAAAAGCCCCCAGCCGTTATTCGCTGGTCATTGGTGTGGCCAAGCGTGCCCGCGAAATCGTGGACAATGCCATTGCAAAGGAAGAAATTCTGGTTGAAAAGCCCGTAGGTATCGCAGTGGATCAGCTGATCCGCCACGAATATGAAATTGTGGAGCTGACCGAAGAAGAGATGGCTGCCTATGCTGCTGCCAAGGCAGAAGCGGAAGCCAAGGCAAAGGCTGAAAAAGAAATTCTGGCGCGCATGATGGATGCACTGGAAGAGGACGAAGAAGACGCAGACGATGCGTTTTCCGAAGAAGAATAATTTGCTGCGGGCGGAGGAAGATACATGAGTATGGTTTCCATCGCCCGGGTAGCAGTAGATCAAACGGCCTATCATTACGATAAGCCGTTTGATTATATTATCCCGGAATCGCTCCGGGCGGCAGCGCAACCGGGATGCCGGGTGACGGTGCCGTTCGGCGGCGGCAACCGGACCCGGCAGGCCGTCATTCTGGAGTGCCTAGAAGGGGACGGGGAAAAACTGAAAATGCTGCTGGATGTACCGGACGAAGCGCCGGTGCTGACGGCGGAGTTTCTGATGCTGGCGCAATGGCTGAAAACAGTGTGCTTCTGTACTTTGTATGAAGCGGTGCGGCTGATGCTGCCTACCGGAATCAGCCTGAAGCTGGTGAACAGCTACGCGGTCCCGGTAACGGAACCGGGCGAAACCCGGACGCAGCCGGCCTTGTCTCCGGAGGACCAGCGGATCATGGAATTTCTGACCCGGTATGCCGGACTGATGCCGGAGGACAAGCTGGCCAAAAAGCTGGACATGGACCTCAAAGACTGCGAAAAGCGGCTGCACGCACTGGCGGCGCGCGGACTGCTGATTTGTGCCCAGAGTGCCGTGCAGAAAATGAACGATGCTTCCATCCGCATGGTGCGGCTGACCGAGGGCATCGATACGCCCGGACTGAAACTCAGCGACCGTCAGCAGCAGGTGGCGGAGCTGCTCCGAAGTGAAGGTCCGGCCGCCGTCAAGGAAGTATGCTATTATACCGGCGTTACGCCGGCGGTTGTGCAGGGTTTGGTGAAGAAAGGCTGTGCGGAGTATTACGAAGCCGTCATCAGCCGCAGCAGGTATCTGGACGAGCCGGACGTACCGATTGATCCGGATGCCATCACACTGACTGACCAGCAGCAGCAAGCCTTTGACGGGCTGCTTCGGCAATACCGGGGCGAAGGCGGTACTGCACTGCTGTACGGTGTCACCGGCAGCGGCAAGACGTCTGTCTTTCTGAAGCTGATTCATGAAGCAGTCAAAGCCGGAGACAACGTGATTCTGATGGTGCCGGAAATCGCGTTGACGCCGCAGCTGATTACGTTGTTTCACCGTTGTTTCGGACGTAAGATTGCGGTATTCCACAGCGGTCTGTCACTGGGCGAACGGATGGACGAGTGGAAGCGTGTCCGTCGCGGCGAAGCACAGATTGCCATCGGTACCCGCTCGGCGGTATTTGCGCCCTTTGAAAAAGTAGGTCTGATTGTAATGGATGAGGAGCAGGAATCTTCCTATAAATCCGAATCCTCGCCCCGCTACCATGCCCGGGATGTCGCGCGATTCCGCTGTGGCTATCACAAGGGGCTGCTGTTGCTCAGCTCGGCAACGCCGTCGATGGAGAGCCGGTACCATGCACAGATCGGGAAATACAGCCTGTACCGTCTGCCCAAGCGGTACAGCAGTGCAGGGCTGCCTCAGGTGGAAGTCGTTGATATGAATGAGGAGCGGGCCAATGGTTCGTTTACCTCGGTCAGTCCCACGCTGGCGCAGGCCTTGGAGGAGAACCTGCGGACACGCAGACAGTCCATTCTGTTGCTGAACCGCCGGGGATACAATACGTTTCTGTCGTGTGGTCAATGCGGTGAGGTAATCTGCTGTCCCAACTGCAGTATTTCACTGACATATCACACGGCCAATCACCGGATGATGTGCCACTATTGCGGCTACTCCGTGCCCTTTACGGAGAAGTGTCCCTACTGCAATGAAATGGGTGTGCGTTATGCCGGTGCAGGTACGCAGCGTGTCGAGGAGGAACTGGAAACGCTGTTCCCGGATGCGCGGATTCTGCGGATGGATACCGATACCACCATGGCACGCTATGCCCACGAAGAAAAGCTCAATGCATTTGCACAGGGCAAGTACGACATCATGATCGGTACCCAGATGGTCGCCAAAGGACTGGATTTCCCCAATGTCACATTGGTAGGTATTCTGTCGGCGGATCAGGCGCTGTACGGCGACGATTTCCGGTGCTATGAGCGGGCATTCTCGTTGCTGACACAAGTCATCGGACGTTCCGGACGGGGCAAAGACGGGGGACGGGCGATGATCCAGACACTGACTCCGGAAAATCCCGTCATTCCCATGGCGGCGGCGCAGGACTACGAACGCTTCTACCGGGAGGAAATCGCTTTGCGGCAGGCGCGTCTCTATCCGCCCTTTGCGGACCTCTGCGTGATCGGATTCAGCGGCGAGCAGGAACTGCAGGTGCGTGACGCATCCCGATGGTTTCTGGACCAGCTGATTGATGAGGCAAAAACCAATTATCCCGGGTTGCCCTTGCGTGTCATCGGACCTGCACCGGCTTCGGTATACCGGGTCAATCAAAAATTCCGATACAAGATTCTGCTGAAATGCCGGTCCAGTGCCGCCTTCCGGAAAATGATGGCGGAACTGCTGGTACGGCAGGGAAAAAATAAAGATTTTAGTCATGTATCCGTGTATGCGGACATGAATCCGGACAATATTTTATAATGTCCCAAGGAAAGGAACTGAAGAACAATGGCAATTCGCAATATTGTAAAAGAAGGGGATCCGGTACTGAATAAGGTGTGCCGTCCTGTTGTAAAATTCGATGCACGTCTGGCTGAACTGATCGACGACATGATCGAAACCAATGCCGCTGCCAACGGCGCTGGTCTGGCTGCGCCGCAGGTCGGTATCCTGCGCCGTGTGGTTGTGATCGATGTGGGCGACGGTCAGATTTATGAACTGGTGAACCCCACCATCATTGCCAAGTCCGGCACCCAGAAGGAGCTGGAGGGTTGCCTGTCCTGCCCCGATGTGTGGGGTTATACCAAGCGTCCGGCATGGGTAAAAGTAAAGGCACAGGACCGCCACGGCGTATTTCATGAGTATGAAGGCCGCGAACTGCTGGCCCGCGCATTCTGCCATGAACTGGACCATCTGGACGGTGTCCTGTTCCGCAAGCGCGTGATCGAGTACGTGGAAATGGACGACTGATGACCCGAAGGAGCAGATGACCATGCGTATTGTGTTTATGGGGACACCGGATTTTGCGGTGCCCACATTGGAACGGCTGATTGCCGACGGGCATGACATTGCCGGTGTATTCACGCAGCCGGACAAACCCAAGGGCCGGGGCTATCAGCTGCAGGCGCCTCCGGTGAAGGAAGTGGCACTGAAGGCCGGGATTCCGGTGTATCAGCCCACTACCTTCAAGGACGGTGCGGCACTGGACACCCTGACAGAACTGGCTCCGGAGCTGATTGTTGTCGTCGCTTACGGCAAGCTGCTGCCCAAGGCTGTGCTGGACCTGCCGAAGTATGGCTGTATCAATGTCCACGGCTCTCTGCTGCCGAAATACCGTGGTGCGGCACCCATTCAGTGGGCCGTGCTCAACGGCGATGCTGTGGCCGGTGTGACGACCATGCAGATGGATGTGGGACTGGATACCGGCGATATGCTGATGAAGGCAGAAACCCCCATCGGGGAGAACGAAACTGCCGGTGAGCTGTTTGACCGGCTGATGGTGCTGGGTGCGCAGCTGTGTGCCGATACCATCGAAGCCGTGCAGAAAGGTACGCTGTGCCCGGAAAAGCAGGATGACAGCCTGTCTACCTATGCGTCTATGCTGTCCAAGGAAATGTGCCCCATTGACTGGCAGAAGACGGCGCAGGAAGTGCACAATCAGGTGCGCGGACTGGCACCGTGGCCGGTGGCCATCACCAAGCTGGGCGGTAAGCGGATGAAGATCCATGCCACCCGCAAGACGGATGTAAAGCCCGGTAACGCAGTACCCGGTGAAGTACTGTCGGAGCGTCCGCTGGTCGTGGCTTGCGGCGGCGGCACAGCACTGGAAATTGTGGAACTGCAGGCCGAGGGAAGCAAACGGATGAAATCCGAGGTGTATGTCTGCGGCCACGCCATCAAGCCCGGCACCCGTCTGGGCTGAACACACAAGACTGAAAGGAGTCCGGAGCCATGAGCGAAACCGGGCGCAGTGCGGCAGTCCGTCTGCTGCACCGCATCGAACATGAAAATGCGTATTCCAATCTGGTGTTGCGCCGGTCGCTGGGGGCATACGGATTGAATGAACGCGATCAGGCGCTTTGTACCACACTGGTGTACGGCGTACTGGAACGCAGAATCACGCTGGATTATGTCATTGCAACGCACAGCAAGATCCGGCTGGGAGAGATTGAACCGTTGACACTGAACTGTCTGCGTGTGGGCGCATATCAGTTGTTGTATCTGGACCGGATTCCGCCGTCGGCCGCCATCAACGAATCGGTGCGGACGGTGAAGCAGTTGGGCAGTCCCAAAAGCGCCGGATTCGTCAATGCGGTCCTCCATGCCATCCATCGGGCCGGGAAAGAGATTGTATTTCCTCCGGAAAAAAACAAAAAGACACATCTGTCCGTGAAATATGCTTGTCCGCAGTGGATTGTGAAGATGTGGCTGTCAGCGTACGGTCCGGTTCACACAGAGGGTCTGTTGGCGGCGATGCTGGGCCGTCCGCCGCTGACCATCCGGGCGAATACGACCCGGATTACCGCAGATGCGCTGGCCCAACGGCTGACCGCAGAAGGCGTTGCGGTGCAGAAGCACCCATATCTGCCGGATGCGTTGGAGCTGGCAGACACGGGTGCTGTGGAAAAACTGCCCTCGTATGAAGCAGGATTGTTCCATGTGCAGGACGGCGCATCGCAGATCTGTGCCCGGATTCTGGATGCACAGCCCGGCGACCGGGTAGCAGATGTGTGCGCTGCTCCGGGCGGCAAGACCTTTACCATTGCCGAAACCATGGGCAATACCGGATGGGTGGATTCCTACGACCTGTATCCCCAGCGGGCGGAACTGATTGCCGACGGTGCAAAACGGCTGGGGCTGGACATCGTTCATGCTTCGGCCCGGGATGC
>JAEIGA010020766.1_pt1 | contig 10012 bp, 9 predicted proteins | sample 9270691 | NCBI WGS metagenome assembly JAEIGA01 (sample SAMN17057246, study PRJNA624740) | gut metagenome | biome: biome; isolation source: fecal sample | host: Bos grunniens | place: China: Xizang | collected 2019
AACATCCTGTGATGCTCATAACAACCTTCTTACCCACTGATGAATTAGTTAAAAAACAGCTCATAGTGTAAAAAAATTAATTATATTTGTAAATAGTTTATATCTGTTCGTAGTCCAAAAAGAGGCTTCGCAGGTACAAAGCGCACCAAAAGCTACTGCAAAGATAAGAATTGTTTGTATATTAACAATAGATAACGCCGATAATTTACGTAGTAAACCACGATAATTGTGGTTAGCAACCGATATTTTATGTTAATTTTGATGTTATGGAACTAAAAAAGGAGATTCGCAAGGAGGTACGCCGACGCATCAAGGAGCTTGACGAGCTGACAAGAGATAGCGCCTCGAAGGCTATTTTCGATAGTATTGAGCATACGCCCATGTTTAGTGCGGCGAGGTGCATAGCACTCTTTGCCTCTATGGGCGACGAGGTGGCAACGAAGTATGCTTTGGACAGGTGGCCCATGCTCGGCAAGCACATTGTCGTGCCACGTGTCGAGGGCGACGTTATGCGCTTCTACGACTACTCGCCCGAGCGCATGCAGACAGGAGCTTTCGGCATCGAGGAGCCTATGGGCGATGAGGAGTGCCCAGCCGAGGATATCGACCTGATGATAGTTCCTGCCCGTGCCTTCACTCGTCGTGGCGAACGCCTTGGTCGTGGTGGCGGCTTCTACGACAAGTATATGTCGCTGCCCGAGTTCCACGCCTATAAGACAGGCATCTGCTTTGAGTGTCAACTATTTGATGAACTGCCTGTTGCTGAACACGACATACTCGTTGACGAGGTCGTGGCGAGGTAGATGGAATGAGAAATGAGATATTTTTTTTGACATCGAGTTTTTTTGTTGTCTCTGTTGTCCCTAAACTATCTCCCTTATCTCCCCCATTTTCCCTATGCCCCTGCCCACCTCAATAAGCGAGAAACAATTTCTCGTCAGAAGTGCCAAGATTTGTCCACAAGTCGAAATTGCACTGGAAGGGGGTGTACCTAAGTGTACATCTCCTTTCAGGGCAATGAGCTTGGGGGCGAAGATTGGTGCTTATCACGAGAAATAAATTTCTTGTTAGAAGGGGTTAGGCTTGGTCTATCGCAAAAGAAGATCCCCTCGGGATAGTACTAGAAGTACAGCCTGAGGGGTCTTTCTTTGTGCGATGGGCCGAGAATGACCCCTTATCACATGAAATTAGAAGAGGAAGCCTGTGTTAATATAAAACGCTCCCGTACCGTCCTGATTCTTGATAATTGGATTCTTGCTGAACCTGCTAATGGGCAAGCCATACTCGAATGCCACGATGAAGTTCTGGTTCATGATAAAGCGCAAGCCACCACCTACGGTGATATGTGGGCGGTCGTGACCAAGGCCCTTAGCCATGTAGGCATCATACTCTGGGCGATACTCCTCCTTACCTTTGAATGTCATGTCGTAGTTCTTGGTTACCATCGTACCGTCGCTAAATACGCTAAGTCCAAAGGCGATATTCTGGTTCCATAGTCTAAAGTCGACAAAGCGCCAGCGTAGCTCCACGTTGTACGATGCCATGTCAAGACCCTGCACACGGTTACGCATGATACCACGTATTGTGCGGTAGCCGCCCATACCATCACGGTCGTAAGACTGACCTACGGTGGTGATATATGGCAAGACGTAGTATGGTGCTTTGTTGCCAAACGTACCCTCATAGTTTAGGCGGTAGGCAAAGGTGAGGATGTCGTTCTTGACAATAGGCACATAGTGGCGGAATGTTAACGAGTAGCGGTAGTATGGGTTTGTTGTGCCGAGCCACTTAGGGGCGAGCATAAGGTGTCCCTCAGCCCAGATACCTCGTGAGGGTGCTCCCTCCTTATCACGTGTGTCATACAACAAGCCAAGGCGCACGGTAGAGTTGATACCTCCCCATGCCTCCTCCTCGGAGATTATGCCCCACTTGCGGTAGAGGTCGAATATAGGCTCCTCGAAGTTTGCTGCTGCGGGGTCGGTAGGGAACTGTTTGTACTCCTCCTTATTTTTGTTGATCTTGTCGAAGTTAAGTGCCTGCTTATTGTCGTATCCCTGCTTGAAGTAGCTGAAGTGGTAGCCCGCCTCCCAGAAGAGCTTTTTATTCCAGATGTTACCAATAAAGTCGGTCTTGGCAAGGAGTGCAAGGCGGTTGATACGATACTTAGGCGTATAGATGAAGTTATTGGGATTCTGCTTATCTTTACCCAGTGCCACCATCTCGTGGTTGAAGTTTGCCATATAGCCGTTGAAGCCGTAGAAGTCCATCGCCTTGTCGTTGGTAAGTGTCACGGCTGTCGACCAGCGCACACCAGGTATAAGCTTCTTATTGTCGTACGACACAACAAAGAGCTGCGAGCCCTTGGTGAAGAATGATGCCTCGAAATACCAGTGCTGGCGTGGGTTAGGATATGTCGAGCCATCGCCAAAGTCGTAGATATTTAGGAGAGCACCTAGCTGGAAGCCCTTATCTGCGTCAAAAGCCACGGCAGGAAGAGGTCCATAGTTATATCCAGTCTTGATAATCTCGCCATTCTCGTTATACTGTACCTCCTTCTTCTTTTTCTCACTCTTTCTCTCTGTCTCATCGGCGTAGGTTGCTGGTGCAAACATTGCCACCAACAAAAGCAAAGCTATAAGTCTTTTCATAGAGTCTATTTTTCGTTAAATATTATCTCGTTAATACGTGCATAGTAGCCACGTAGCTCTTTGTTCATGTGTAGTCTGATGTCGGACTTTAGGATACGCACCAAACGATAAATCTCGTGTGCGATAATTGGTGCTGGAAGCATCGCAAGCGTTAGTGGTAGTGCCCACTGCCATGGCAGGAATGCGTATGCCAAAGCCGAGTATATAATCATGAGCAAGGGCCACATTATAAGGTTGATGAAGTAGCGCACCGAGTTTCGGAAGGCGTAGTCCTTCAATTTCTTAAATATCGCCTTGCATGTAAATGTCATCGGCAGCGTGAGTATCGACGCAGGTATGGTGTAGGGCAGCGACACGATAAATAGCAGACGACGGAAGAGGCGTGTTAGGGTGTGGTGGCGCACAAATACCGACGATACGCTGATGCGCTCCTCCTTGCGTAGTACCGAGGCCTTATTGCCAAGGTCGATAAGCTCGTCGTAGAGCTTGACATCGCTACGCTCAATCTCGGCTATGCGCTCCAATGTTTTGTTATTAGCCTCGAAGTGAGCATCTAAGCCACGTATCTTCTTGTTATCCTTGCGAAGGTTGTGTACCTGACGGCGAACAACAGCGGCACATATATCGTACTTGGCATCGTAGTTCTCGTCGTTGGGAATGTAGAAGATGGTATCCTTCATTCTCTCGTCGAGCTGCTCCTTCATCACGTTTATCTGCTCGGCAGGGCTTAGCTGAGAGTATTTGGCAACAAAGTCGCCAACATTTATCGGCTCGCCAATGGCCACACGTGCCGTTGAGCGGAAGCGGAAGAAGTTGCCATAGCGCAAGCCTACAGGCACGATATATAGTGGCATATCGGGCATTAGCTCTTGTGCTTGTAGTGCGATGCGGAAGATACCCTTAGAGAGTGGCAACGACGAGTATTTCGCCTGGTGTGTACCCTCAGGGAAGATGCAGAAGGGCACTTTATCACGCAAAACATCGACAGCCTTCTCTATTGTTTCGTTGTTTTTGCGCACCTCGTCGATGCCGTCACGCATGCGCATGATAGGCAATATTTTCAGGAAGGTGAGAATCTTCGCAATCTTAGGGTTGCGGAAGATGTCGGCACGTGCCACAAAGACCTTAGGCTTGCTATCGAGAGCCAATATCACCATAGCATCCATGAGGGCATTGGTGTGGTTTGGCGCATATATCACAGCACCATCTTTGGGTATGCGGTCACGGCCTACATACTTGATTGTGCGATATGATAGCTTAAGAACAAGGTCTGTATAGTTACGCAGGAAGCTATATAACCAGTCGTAGTCCTGAATCTTCTTAGTGGGCTTTGCCATAATATGCAAAATTGGAGATATGTATTACTCTGCTTTTCTTCTCTTGAAGAGTGTTGCCACAGTAAGGCCTGATACGATGTGCCACACACCCCAGAGGGCAGCGATAAGCACCATACCTGTCATATCTGTCCAGATGTTAGGGTCGAAAATCTTGGCATTGAAGAGCAGAGCAAGACCAAGGCCCGAGTTCTGGATACCTGTCTCGATGGTTAGTGAGCGAAGATCCTTCTCTGGAACCTTCACCATCCTACCCACAAAGAAGCCTGTGCCGAGCACTGTGGCGTTGTGAATAATAACCAAGAAGAGGACTGTGAGGATAGCCAAATATACCTCCCACTTAACCTCGAGGCCACTGAGCACCTGAGTGAGCGACACAGCCACCATGCCCATAAATAGTAGTAATGAGAGAATCTGTGCTGGCTTCTCGAGTCTCTTAGCCACCTTTGGGAGGTAGCGTGACACGAGAATACCGAGGATAATTGGAATACCCAACAAGATTACAATCTGCTGAAGCATCTCGGGGAAGGGAATCTCGAGAGTAGGTATGTCGTTGTGTACCGAAGCATACTTACAGTAGAGCGTGCCCCACAACCAGAAGTTGAAAGGTGTGATAAAGGGCGAGGCAATAGTAGACACCGCTGTCATCGACACCGATAGCTCGATGTTACCTTTGGCAAGCGACGACATGAAGTTTGAGATGTTGCCACCAGGACACGATGCCACGAGAAGCATGCCGATAGCAACGATAGGTGTGATTACGGGGTTGAGCAGGATAACAAGGATAAATGTTGCCAAGGGAAGGCCTACCCATTGTAGCAAAAGACCTGTGATGACAGATTTTGGATATTTGAACACATCCTTAAACATCTCGACCTTGATACCCAAGGCTACGCCAAACATTACAAATGCAAGAATAAGGTTCACCAAGAACATCTCGCCCGAGCCAAGGTCAATTTCGCCAAAGTCCTTTAGGCCAATCAATATCTCCTTCATAAATTTAAATATTCTTGCCCGACACGGTGGGCACAGTTTAGTTAGTTTTTATTGAAAAGAGTCATCAAAAAGTCGCTCTCAAAGAGTTAGAAGCATCTCTTCAATTCACAAATATAGGTATTTAAAATCTAAAATTTATTCATTCTTGAACAAAATAGCATATTTTTAAGTACAAATACTTATTCTTACATGGTTAGACCAAGAGAGATGCGCTACAATGGATAATCTTAAAACAAAACGACTATCTTTGTAAACAAAATTCACAATACCCATTATGGCAATCGTAAATATTCTACTGCTAACACTCATCTTCTGCCTTGCCCCAGCCCTCGTTTTGTGGCTCTGTCGTCGTCTTCCACTACTCGACAAGCTCGGCCCTATAATGATTCTCTATGGCTTGGGCATAATCCTCGGCAACATCGGCTGGTCGCCCGCCGAGATGCCCCTGATGCAGGAGATAGCCACAAGCGCAACAATACCCTTGGCAATACCCATGATGCTGTTCGCCTGCCGCTTTTCGCTTAACGAGGCGAGCCTACAACTACGAGTGTGTATAAGTGGCTTTTTGTCGGTCTTCGTTGCCGTTGTGGTGGGCTACCTACTCTTTGGCAAAGAGATATCGGAGGGTGCTGAGATAGGAGGCATAATGTCGGGAATGTATACTGGAGGCATGCTCAATGCCGCAGCGTTGCAAGCTATTTTCAAGGTCGAGGAGCAGGCATACGTCATCATGTGCTCCTACGATATTGTCATCTCGTTCCTCTACCTTGTATTCTTGGTGTCGGTGGGCTATAAACTCTTCCGCTGGCTATATGGCGAGAGGAGCGCAACAACACTCTCGACAGAGGATAGAGCCGAGCTCGAACGCCAGATTGCCGAGCAGCGACACAACCCATATAAGGGACTATGGACAAAGGAGGGTATGAGGGAGTTAGGTAAGATTATCGGCGTAACACTCCTCTTGGTTGCTCTCTCTGCTGCCTGCACCCTACCCTTTTCCAATGAGTGGTTCATGGTAATATTTATCCTTGCCCTGAGTACATTGGGCGTCGTGTGTTCGTTTTTTAAGCCTATACGCAACCTCAAGCGCAGCTTCGACATAGGCATGTACCTTATATATATATTTAGCATCGCTATGGCCTCTATGGCCGACTTCTCGGAGCTAAACCTCTCGGAGGGTGTCAACCAGATAGCATTCCTCATTATCGCCGTCTTTGGCTCGACACTTCTCCATGCTCTCTTCTGCCGCCTTATGCGTGTCGATGCCGACTCTATGGTTGCCTCGTCGGTAGCATTCATCAACTCGCCACCCTTTGTGCCCATGATGGTTGTGGCGATGAAGAATAAGGGCGTACTTCTTGTTGGTCTTGGCGCTGGCATCGTGGGCTACGCCTTAGGAAACCACTTCGGAGTGTTGATGGCGTCACTACTAAACCTGTTGTAGTAGAGTACGTTATACTCACATATAAAGTAAAAGCCGACAATAGAGTCTATTGTCGGCTTTCGTTTCTCTCGGTGTGGCTACTCCTCCAAAAGCTGGTCGGGCGTTAGGTGCATTATTTGACCATCACGCACAACAACCAGGTCGCCATTGTCACGTCGTGTACGCTCTATGAGGCGACGTTGCGCAAGGAGTATTCCTGCATCGATTCGTTCTTGTAGCTCTCTAATCTCAAACTCACTCATAACTCAAAATTTTCTGATATGCTAACGAATCTATGACCTCCTTTATTTCATTTTTCGTGCCATACGCTATCTTTTTCACCCCTTGGGCTGTCGAATTGTCGTATATCACCCAGTAGTCGCATATCGGCATATATAGCTTTGTGAGGTTGCGCATGCTGCTCTCATAGCGACGACAAATCGTGTTTGTGGGAATGTTGTGACCACCGAGACTCACACGCTTTGCCACACGCTCGATAGCTTGCTCAGGCGTAGGCAGCCAGAAGTAGAGCAGCGACACGAAGTATCCACGCTCATGAGCCCTCTCGATAAACTTTTGGTATGTCTTTGTTGATAGCGTTGTTTCGAATGCGAAATCAGAGCCCTCCTCCAATAGGTCATTTATGCGACGTAGCATCAAACGACCGGCCTCAATGGCCATGCTATCGGGGTTGAATGGCGATAGTCCTCGGGCAATCTCGTCAGCATTAACAAATTCGTGACAATGCAGAAGCTCGGGCAACATGGTATAAGATGCTGTTGTCTTGCCAGCACCATTACAACCCGCTATGATATAGAGCTTACGCATAAATCGTAGTGTAACTATTTCTGCAAATGTACTAACAATTTCTTTTATTACAAAATATTTACAACAGAAATAGCTGCGAAATAGTTGCATGAGTAATCTTTAGCAACGAATATTACTCTTTACTCACTTCTAATTACTAATTATATTTCTGTCGCTTGCGACTTGTTTTGTTGAGGGATAGAGGTGGAGCTTGCTCCAAACCCATATCTCACAACAAAAAAAAAGACGACCTAAACGGTCGTCTGAAATTTTGCTCATAAAAGCGGAGGGCACTGGATTCGAAGTGCAGGGCGTAACGCCCAAACTAGCGGGGATACCAAATAAAAGAGGCGCAGACCTTTAGGTCGAGCAATAGACCATAGTCATATCCCCGCAACCAGCATTAAGTGAGAATCAGTGGCTACGCACAAAATTTCTGTCGCTTGCGACTTGTTTTGTTGGGGGATAGGGGTGGAGCTTGCTCTAAACCCATATCTCACAACAAAAAAAAAGACGACCTAAACGGTCGTCTGAAATTTTGCTCATAAAAGCGGAGGGCACTGGATTCGAACCAGCGGATACCTTACGATATCGGCAGTTTAGCAAACTGCTGGTTTAAGCCACTCACCCAACCCTCCTTAAACCATCTTTTTATAAAAGAGCGGTGCAAATATACAACTTATTTTCAAATGTGCAAAATTTTACTCTAAAATTATTCTTTTGCAGCGCTTATTATTTAGCTATTCTCGTGCCAAATCCTCAGCACTGCACGTTGCTACTTACCAACCTGTCGGAACATCTCCCACATCAAAATACCTGCTGACACCGAGACATTTAGCGAGTGCTTGATACCCACCTGTGGTATCTCTATTGCACCATCTACAACATCGGCGATAGCCTGGTCTACGCCCTCCACCTCGTTACCAAACACAAGGGCATACTTAGTGTTAGGCTCTGCCACAAATTTGTCGAGTATCGTCGAGTTCTCGATCTGCTCGACAGCCAATATGCGGTAGCCCTCAGAGCGTAATTTAGCGACACACTCGAGGGTTGTTGGATAGTATGACCATGCTACGCTAAGCTCAGCGCCGAGTGCCGTCTTATGTATCTCGCGGTTAGGGGGTGTGCAGCTTATTCCACATAGCGCAACATGCTCAATACCAAAGGCATCGGCAGTACGAAAGAATGAGCCTACATTCTGTGCTGAGCGCACATTATCCAAGACCACTGTTACTGGCAATTTATCTATTTTGGCATACTCCTCGAGCGTTGGGCGACCAAGCTCCTCGTTTAGTAACTTACGCATATTTTAAGTTTTTTTATTATTTCGACCACAAATGTACGAAAATATAAAATATTTTTGGTAAATTTGCAGTGATTTGTTTCTTTTGTGAATCATTATGCGTAGATTGTCGGTATATATCGCTTTGATTGTTATGCTTGTGGCGGGGGTGCAGCATGCCTCGGCACAGAGCCTGCTTCTTGGTGCCGACTTTGCAACTCTCTTCGACAATACCGAGTACTCGACAACACGCTATGGTGGTCGCTCAGAGACCCTGTTTAGTGCCCGTCTAACACCCTACTTGGGTGTCGAATGGAGCGAGAGCAACAGGATTGTGTTTGGTGCCGACCTTGTGCAGGACTTTGGCCACGACTCTAAGTTTGTATCAGATGTCAACGTGCTGATGTACTACAACTTCAGCATTCCTAAAGTCAAGGTTTTTGCGGGAATATTTCCTCGTCGAGAGATGTATGGCCTGCGCAGCCCTCTCTTTTTTGATAGGGGCTATCGCTACTATCACAATCGTATTCAGGGTGTTATGGCACGCTACGGAGCATCAGATAGAGGCTTTGTTGAGTTTGCTATGGACTACACGGGCATGCGCTCGACAGATACACGAGAGTCGTTTATGATAATGTCGGCAGGAGGCTACACGCTACCCTGCGCCGTGAAGTTTGGATACGACCTTATGATGGGGCACTACGCCAAAGATTATAACCCCGCAACGGACGATGGCGTGGTTGATAATTTGATGGTTACGCCTTATGTTGGCTACACCCACAACTTTGCAATGGGGGGGGGAAAGCAGGAGCTATCACTTAGGGCCGAGGCTCGCTATATCGTGTCGTTGCAGAGGGATAGGCGTGCCGAGAATGTGTGGCATACACCTATGGGTGGTGAGATTTTGGTAGAGGCCGAGTGGTATGGCGTAAGCTTGCGCAACCGCCTATACTTGGGCGATAACCTACTCACGCACTACAACCGCTATGGTGCAGATGTATATTATGGTGTACCCTTCTATCGCACGCAGGAGGGGATATACGATGCCATAGAGCTGAGCTACAACCGCAGCTTCTACGACAACACGCTCTCTGTCGAGGCGGGAATATCGCTCGACTACGACGGCGTGGGCTGGGGCACACGACAATTTATATTGTTGGGCGTAAACTTTGGCCACGAGATACCATTTAGTAGGAATAAATAATTAAAACTCATTATATTATGACAACTGAAGTAACAGAAGTAAAGGAGAAGTCTTTGAACTTTGTGGAGGAGATTATCGAGGAGGCGATAGCCAAGGGTAAGACACGTGTGCAGACTCGTTTTCCGCCCGAGCCTAATGGCTATCTCCACATTGGCCATGCCAAGGCTATCTGCATGGACTTCGGTGTAGCTAAGCGCTATGGCGGAGTGTGTAACCTACGCTTCGACGACACAAACCCCACTAAGGAGGATGTTGAGTACGTTGAGGCGATTAAGGAGGATATCAAGTGGCTCGGCTTCGAGTGGGGCGAGGAGTACT